>Ga0209515_10008085_pt1 | contig 12420 bp, 12 predicted proteins | sample Subgroupgradi54m_FD_187454 | JGI IMG/M metagenome (GOLD analysis project Ga0209515, IMG submission 187454) | Subsurface groundwater microbial communities from S. Glens Falls, New York, USA - GMW60B uncontaminated upgradient, 5.4 m (SPAdes)... ... | reverse complement strand
AAAACCCGAGGGCCCACTCGCCGACTCGCCGCTCGTTGGCCCGCAGGGTTGTCCATGCTGTTCACAACCCGATTCGCTTCCTCCGACCGGCTCCAGCAGCACGTCCTGTTCGCGATGCAGCGTCTCAAAACCTCTGTGGCGTTCCGCTCTGCACCCGCAATTGCCGCATCCTGCAGGACCGCCGCGCGCCACTGCATGCTAGTCGTGATCCCATGCACATGCGCGCGCAGGCCACGTACTTCCTGAGCCTCGCCACATTCGTTGCGCTCGCCATGCTGTCGGGCGCCTGCAAGGCACTCTACGCACCCAACATGGCCAGCACGCCGCTGCTGCGCGAGCGCGGCGAAGTGCGCGCCACCGTCGACGCTCGCAACCTGCAGCTCGCGGTGGCGGCGTCCAGCCACATCGGCCTGATGGCCAACGGTTACCACCGCAGCGAGGACAACGACCCGAAGCCCAACGAAGAGAAGCAGCACGGTGAGGGCGACTTCATCGAGCTCGGTGTGGGCTGGTTCGGCACCTTGCCCCGCCTGCCCGCCTGGCTGCAGGCCGAGGTCTACGCGGGCGCGGGCCCCGGCAAGGTGAGCCACGACCTGACCCCCGCCGGCGGCAGCACGCGTCACTTCGAGGCCGAGCTGACCCGCGTCTTCGTCATGCCCACGGTGGGCTACACGCACAGGTACTTCGACGTCGCGCTGTCGACCCGGCTGGTGGGCGTGAGCTACCGCTCGCCGCAATCGAGTGGCTACACCGACGACGCGCAGCTCGACGGCGACGGCTTCGCCGGCATCGACCGGCGCACCTGGTACTTCGTCGAGCCGAGCGTGACGGTGCGCGCCGGCTACAAGTGGATCAAGCTGCAGCTGCAGGTGGGCAAGTCGTTCCTGCTCACGCGCGCCGATCTGCCCCACGACTCGGGCATGGTCACGCTCGGTCTCAACGTCGATGTGTTCCGCTTGTTCGACTGAGGAGCTGGGTGCATCTGCGCTCCTGTGAGCCTGCCGCGCACATACGTAGGTAACTCACGATCATCCACAACGGAGTAATTCAGGACACGCATAGTAGACTCGATCCCGGCGTGCCTTCTGCGCAGTCACAGACTCCCGTACCTGAGGATCTGCCACCGGCGCAGCTCGGCAAGTACGAATTGATCGCACGCATTGGCCATGGCGGCATGGCCGAGGTGCATCTGGCCCGCATGCGAGGCCCGATGAACTTCGAGAAGCTCGTCGTGGTCAAGACCATCCACCCCGAGCTGGCCTCGCAGGACGAGTTCCTGCGCATGCTCTTCGACGAGGCGCGCCTGTCCGCGCTCATCCGCCATCCATCCGTCGTCGACATCTACGAGCTCGGGCGGGCCGGCGACGCGTACTTCATCGCCATGGAGTACCTGGACGGCCAGGCGCTCTCCACCGTCGTCGCGGCCGGCTCGAAGGGCTACGCCATCGATCCCTGCTCGGGCGCGCGCATCATCGCCGACGCCGCGGCCGGCTTGCACGCGGCGCACGAGCTCAGGACCAGCTCGGGCAAGCTCTACGAGCTGGTCCACCGCGACATCAGCCCGGGCAACATCATGGTGCTCTACGACGGCAACGTGAAGATCGTCGACTTCGGCGTGGCCAAGGCACGCGGCCGGCTGACCACCAGCGCCGGCCACCAGCTCAAGGGCAAGCTCGGCTATGCGTCACCCGAGCAGCTGGCGGCGCAGAAGGTGGATCGCCGCTCCGACATCTTCAGCCTGGGCGTGGTGCTGTGGGAGGTGCTGGCGAATTGCAGGCTGTTCCCCGGCGACGAGCTGCAGTCGGCCATCGATCGCGCCAGCGGCAAGGATATCCCGCCGCCGTCGGCGCACTGTCCGCAGGTGCCGCCGCCGCTCGACGACGTGGTCAAGCGGGCGCTGGCCAGCCGCCCCGAGGATCGCTTCCAGACTGCAGCGGAGATGAAGCAGGCGCTCGAAGACGTGCTGCGCTCGCTCGGCTCGCACCGCGAGAACGATTCCATCGCCCACTACATGACCGGGACCTTCGCGCGCCGGCGCGACGAGCGTGCCCAGCTGCTGCACCGGCGCCGCTCGCCCACCGAGTCAGAGTTCGAGCTCGCCGACAACGCCGGCCGCTTCGACGCCGAAGAGGCCGCGCCGCCGCCCGCGCTGAGCAAGGACTCCGACGCGCACATCGTGGTGCGCACCGGCGAGCCGTCAGGATCGATCGCGTCGCGCCACGCCTCGTGGCCGCGGCGTCACCGCTGGGCCATCGCGGCGGCGGCGCTGGTCATGCTGGGCATCGGCGGCACCGCCGTCCTGGGCGAGTGGACCGGCGGCGACGGCGAGCGCCGCCCGAGCGCCGCCCGAGCGAGCGCGCCGACGAGCTCACCGCTGCCCGCGGCGGCGAGCGTGCCCTCCGCGCATGCCGATCCGGGCACGCCAGCGCCCGCGTCCGCGCCGGCGCCCGCACCGGCCGCGCCAATCGCTGACACGCCGGGTCGCACGTCCGTCCCGACCCCGGCCGGCAAGCCCACGCGCAGCGCCGACGAGCTGGAGCGCGAAGGCGCCGCTCTGTTCGTGCAGGGCAAGCCGGCCGACGCCAAGCATCGCTTCAAGGCCGCCATCGCCCTGGATCCGCGCCGCGCGAGCGCGTACCGCGGGCTCGGCCTGGCCTACCAGGCGCTGGGCAAGCGCGAGCAAGCCATCGCCGCCTTCGAGAAGTACCTGCGCCTCAGCCCGGGCGCGCCCGACGCGGCGGCCATCCGCGCCCGGCTCGAGAAGCTCGCGCCATGACCGCGCGCACACGTTCGTGGCCGCCGCTGCTCGCGGCGGTCCTGCTCGCGGCCGGCTTCATCGCCGCGCCCGCGACCGCAGGCGCCGCCGTGCGCCGCGCGCTGGTGTTCCCCCTGACCGGCTCGCTGCCCGGCGGTCACGCCGACACGCTGGCCCAGCTGACCCGCGTCGTGGCCCGCTCGGCCGGGCTCACCGGCGCCGAGGTCACCATCGGCCAGGTGTCCTTCGAGGACACCGCGGCCCTGGCCGGTTGCTCGAGCGTGGACGTCGCCTGCCTGGCCCAGGTCGCGCAGGTCCTGCACGTCGATCACATCGTGCTGGGCACGGTCGAGCCGGCCGCCGACAAGCGGTCGGCGAAGGTGTCGCTCACCGCCTTCATCGACGGCAAGATCACCCGCAAGACCTTCGTCCTGCCCGTCAGCGACAGCGACACCATGGTCAAGCAGCTGGCGCGCGAGGCGCCATCGCTGTTCGTGGGCAGCGCGCCCGCGGAGCCGGCCGAGCCTCCGCCCGTCGCGCCTGCGCCCGGGCCCGCGCTCGTGGTCGCACCGCCTCCACCCCGGTCAGCGCACGAGGACCGCTTCCACGCCGGGCACGTGCGCACGTACGCCTGGGTCGTCGCCGGCGGCGGCGTGCTGCTCGCAGGCAGCGGTGGCGTGCTCCTGCTCATGGCGCGGAGCCGCCAGGACGAGGTCGACGCCGCACCGACCGGCAGCGTGGCCGACTTCCGTCACCTGCAGGAGCTCGAGGACCAGGGCGCGCGCTACACCAGCGCGGGCAACGTGCTGCTCATCGGCGGCGCGGCCGCGCTGATCACCGGCACCGCGCTCGTTCTCTACCAGGGCTGGTCGCACCAGGGCCGCGCCGAGCAAGCGCGCGTGTCGTGGCGGCCGCTGCTCGCGCCGTCTGGTGCGGGCGTCGCGCTCGAGGTCACGCTGCCGTGAGCCCGCGCATCCTCGCCCTCGCCGCGCTCGCCGTCGCCGCGCTCGCCCTGGTCGCGACCGGCTGCAGCTTCGAGCGCCGCTCGCCCGACTTCACCTGCGTGACCAGCGCCGACTGCACGGGCGGCCGGGTGTGTAGCCAGGGCTTCTGCGTCGACCCGCTGGCCGAGAGCGACGCGGGCGCCGCCGATGCCGCCCCGCTCGACGACGGTGGCGCGCCTGCCGACACCGGGCCCGACGCCTTCGTGTGCCCGCCGCAGTGCTCGAGCTGCGCCCTGGGCGTGTGCGTGATGGACTGCACGCCACAAGGATCGTGCGGCACCCGCGTGGTGTGCCCGGCCGGGATGCCCTGCGCGGTGCAGTGTGGCGACTCGGCCTGCGGCGCCGGCGTCGACTGCTCGAGCGCCACCGACTGCCGCATCGACTGCACCCAGCCGCTCTCCTGCGGCGGTCACCTGAGCTGCGGCGACGGCCCGTGCCGCGTCCAGTGCAGCGGCGTGGGCGCCTGCACCGGCGGGATCGACTGCGACAACTCGTGCAAGTGCGACGTCCTCTGCACCGGTACCGGCACGTGCACGCCCGCCGCGCAGTGCAACGGTCCCAACCAGTGCGACACGGGCAAGGGCTGCACCAGCAGCCCGAACCCTTGTCACTCTTGTTGACGTCCGCCGCCGCCGCTGCTGCCGCCCCGTCGCCGCTGCCGATGCCGATGCCGCTGCCGTCACCGCTGCCGCTGCCGATGCCGTCGCCGCCGCCGTCGCCGCTGCCGCCCCCGAGCCGCCTGCGCTACGCGTGATACAGCGCGCCGGCCACGTTCATGCCCGCGCCCACCGCCAGCGACAGCACCAGGTCGCCCTTGCGAATGGTCCCCTCGTCGCGCCGGGCCGCCAGCGCCGCGGCGATGCTGGCGCTCGCGGCGTATCCGGTCTCGTCGCCCGACCAGAGCAACTTCTCGCGCGGCACGTGCAGACCGTCGCAGAGCGACTCGACCGTCTGTACGTGCGTCTGCGAGGGTAGCAACCAGTCGATGTCCGCCGGTCCCAGGTCATTGCGCAGGAGCAGCCGCCGGCCCACGTCGAGCATGAGCGCCAGGCTGGCCGACTGCGCGCGCGCACCCTTCACGAAAAGCGACCTCCCGTCGTAGCCCCAGCCGGTCAAGTCGGCCTTCGACACCACGGTCTGGCTCAGGTAGTCGACCAGGCCCAGATGGGGCGCGGGCTCGTGCTTGCGCAGCACCACCGCGCCGGCGGCGTCGCCGACCAGGAAGCAGAAGGCGGAGCGGTTGCTCTCGGCGGTGGCGAAGCGGCCGCCTTCGTCCGTCGCCACCAGCAGCCCCGCGCGGTAGCCGGGATTCTCCAGCATGGCGTCCATGAGCTCGAGCCCGCGCAGGAAGCCGGCGCAGTAGGCGGCCTTCAGATCGATGCCCACGCCGTCGTCGCGGCCCAGCTCGGCCAGCACCAGCGGCGCGAGATCCGCCATCACCGGGTTCATCGGGTTCGGGTAATTGACCACGGGGATCGTCGAGCACGACGACACGATGACCAGGTCGATTTCGTCAGCCGGCACCGCGCTCGTCGACAGCGCCATGCGAATCGCATCGCGGGCCATGGTCCAGGTGTTCTCGCCGGGTGCGCACCATGTGCGCGTCTTCATGCGCGTGCCCTCCACCAGCGCCCGGCGCTCGTCCTCGTCACCGATGGCGAAGCGGCAGCGCGCGAAGAAGGCGGCGTTGTCGACGCGATCGCTGGGCAGGGCGTAACCGGTGGCGACGATCTCGGTCGCGCGCGTCATGCGCGCGCGCGCATTGCCGTCCAGCTGCATCAGAAATCACGCTCTGCGGTCACCCGAATGACACCATTGGATACCTCGGCACCCAGATCGCAATCGCCCTCATAGGCAATCCGGACCAATCCCAGCTTGCTTACGCCGCCATTGGCCGGGCCCTGCGCAATCTGCAGCAGGCGGGCGCGGTAGGCCTCGTTGGCCGAGGGGAAGCAGCGGATCCAGCGCAGGATGTTGAGCACCTCGCTGGCCCCGTTGTCGTCGGGTCGGACAGGATTCTCGACGGCGATGTGGGCCTTGCGTCCCTGCCCCCACACCTTGAGGCGGAAGCAGCTCTCCTTGCCGCTCCAGTCGCCGTATTTGATCGCATTCTCGAGCAGCTCGCCAGTCACCATGGCGAGCGAATGGCAACCTTCGATGTCGCTGAAGATGGCCGTGAAACAGTTCTGCACCGAGGTCCGCAACAGATCGACATTGGCCCATTCGCTGCGCACGGGTAGATCGATCGAGAAATTGAAGTTCAGCATCCCCGCTCCTCTGTCAGACCGGCCGCAGCTCGAACAGGTCGTTGGCGAACACACGCAGCGGCTCCAGGCTCATGCGCTGCCAGCGGATGTCCTTGTCGTAGAGCACCACCAGCTTGACGCCGCTGCGCCGCGCGTCCTCGACGAGCTTGATGATGGAGGTGATGGTCGAGGAGTTGAAGTGCTCGAGCTTCTCGAAGTGCAGCTCCACCGGCAACTTGCTGGCGCAGGCGCTGGCCAGCACCTGCGAGAAGAAGGGCGCCAGGGCGAGGGCGGGATTGCGATCGTTGCTCTTGCCCATCCACAAGAGCTCGATCGGCCCCGACGGACGCCCCACTCGAGTATCGATTCTCAGATTGCCGGTCACCAGACTGTCCATGATCACTCCCATACGGATGAGGGCAGCGTATGCATCTTCGACGACGGCATTCCACATCGTCAAGCGCACTTCAGATCGTAAGCGCTCTTGCTCCGGGTCCACAGTCGCCGATGCGCTCCCACCGAGTCTCGTGCACCCACGGTCATTTCCCGACGGTGAGCCACGACGATCTCGGTCCGACGCACCCGCGCGCCAGCCGGCTGACGTTCGCCGGGTACGTATGACCCGCGCTCACGCGAGCGCCGAAATTGCGCAGCGTGACAGTGCGATGCATCGACAAAATTTGGCTGCTAATCCCACAGTGCATTTGATTGCCAATGATCGTATCGTTCAACTATGGCGCTCTCCATACCAATGCATGCATCGGATGGCGCGCGCCGACTCACCTCCCTGCATTATCGGAGATGGAGACGGGAAGATGCGTGAAGTCGTGGTGACCGGAATCGGACCGCTCTTGCCAGGTTGCTCGAGCCGCACGCAGCTGTGGCGCCAGCTCGTCGAGGGCCAGTCGCAGCTCAGCTTCGAGCCCGCGCCCGGCGGCGACGGCAGCATGTGGCCGGTGGGCCGCATCCGCGCCTTCGATCCCGGCCGCTACCTGGCCAGCATCTCGCCGCAGCACTACAAGAAGTACACTCGCGACCAGCAGATCTACGTGGCGTCGATGGTGCTGGCGCGCGCCGACGCCCGCCTCGATCTCAGCCTCATCGACGCCGACAAGATCGGCATCTTCGATGGCACCTCGCGGGGCAGCTTCGACGCCTGGTACGAGCGCATCCGCGCCGAGGCGACCACGCCTGCGCACGAGCTGTACACGCATCGCGAGCTGATCTTCGGCATGCCAGGAGTGGCGGCGGCGCTGGCGGCGCTCAACTTCAAGACGCGCGGACCCGCGTACACCTTCCACGCCACCTGCGCCTCCGGCTCGGTGGCCATCGGTCACGCCTACCGCGAGATCGTGGCCGGCCTGGTCGACGTCGCCTTCGCCTCCGGGCACGACTCGGCGCTGTCGGCGCCCATCTATCACATGTACCGCGACGCCGATCTGCTCTGCGACGAGCAGGAGGACGCGACCCGCGCGGTGCGCCCCTACGTGGGCCACTCGCGCAATGCCTTCGGCGAGGGCGCGGTCACCCTGGTGCTCGAGGAGCGCGCGCACGCCGAGGCGCGCGGCGCCACCATCTTGGCCGCGCTCACCGGCTACCACTACTCGAACAGCGGCGAGCACCCGACCGCGGTCGATACCACCGGCGGCCTGCCCGCCGAGCTGGTGGCCAACCTGCTCGACAGCGCGCACACCGACAGCGAGCGGGTCAGCTTCGTGGTCGGCCACGGCAACGGCGTGCCCATGAGCGACCTGTCCGAGATCGCGATGATGCGGCGGCTGTTCGGCGCGCGCACCAGCTCCGTGCCACTCATCTCGACCAAGCCCATCTATGGCCACCTGCTGGGCGCGTCGAGCGCGCTCAACGTGGCCGCGGCGGCGCTCATGCTGCACGAGGGCCACGTCATCCCCACCCTCAACATCGACGAGGAGAACATCGTCGCGGGCATGAACCACCAGGCCAACCGCAGCGCGGTCAAGCCGTGCGACGTGGGCCTGGCCCTCAGCTACGGCCTGGGCGGGCAGAACGCCGCGCTGTCCCTGACCAAGCCGCCCATCTCCGCCTGGGTGCGTCGGCGCCGGCCGGCGGCCGCGCGCCACCTGGGCATCGCCTCATGACCCTCACCCATCGCGCCGGCGCGCCCTTCGAGCAGCTCTCCGACGCGGTCGCGCGCCTGGTCGAGCCGGGCATGCACCTGCACTTCGCCTCGACGCCCAGCCGCTCCAACGCGGCGGTGCGCGCGGTCGCGCGCGCCTTCCGCGGCCACGACCCGCGCTTCACCCTGAGCACGAGCGGCTTCCACTCCACCGCGCACCTGCTCGCGCTGCTGCGCCTGGGCGCGCGCTACCTGGCCTGCTTCTTCGGCGACAACTATCCCGCACCGCGGCCCAACCCGCTTTACACCGCCATCGCCGCCGAGGGCGCCAGCATCGAGCACTGGTCGCTACTCAGCTACGTGAGCGCACTGCGCGCGGGCGCGCTCGGCCACGAGTGGGCGGTCACCGGCTCGCTCGCCGAGACCTCGCTGGGCGCCGAGCTGGCCGCGGCCGGACGCTTCGTCGAGATCCCCGACCCGGCCCGACCGGGCGCGCGCATCGGCCTGGTGCGCGCCATCCGCCCCGATCTGACCTTCGTGCACGCCGCGGTCGCCGACGAGCGCGGCAACGTGTTCAGCTGCGCGCCCCACGGCGAGGGCGCGTGGAGCGCGCTGGCCGCGCGCCACGGCGTCGTGGTCACCGTCGAGCAGCGGGTCGAGGGCGACCTGTCGCGCCGGCACGCCGACCTGGCCCTGGTGCCGCCGCACCGCATCCGCGCCATCTGCGTCGAGCCGTTCGGCGCCCACCCGCAACCGTTGTACTCCACCGCGTCGCTGGGCGAGCGCGGCTACAGCGATCACTTCGAGCACTACGAGATGTGGCGCGACATCGCCAGCGAGCCCGAGGCCCACGCCGAGCTGCTCGAGCAGCTGCTCGGCGGCGCCACCCCCGACGACGGCGCCGAGCGCTACCGCGCCTTCGCGGGCGCGCGCCGCCTGGCCCGTCTGGCCACCCCCGTGCGCGGCGTGCCCGTGCGTGGCCTGTCCGGGCACGGCGTGCCGGTGACCATCACCGCCGATGGCTCGCGCCGCCTGGCCGCGGCCACGCCGCCGCCCGCGCCGGCGATCGATCGGCTGGTCCTCACGGCGACGCGCCAGATCGTGGCGCGCGTGCGCCAGGGCGGGCACAAGCTGGTCCTGGCCGGCATCGGCCAGGGCTTCCTGGCCGCGCGCCTGGCCCGTGCGCTGCTCGCGCGCGAGCAGCGCGAGGTCGCCGTGCTGGTCGAGACCGGCCTCTACGACCTCGACTGCGGCCCGGCCGCGAGCCACTTCCTGCTCGCCTGGGACAACATCGCGGGCGCGCGCCGGCTCACCGACATCGAGGACGTCCTGGGCGCGCTGGTGTGCGGCGCGGGTGCCGACTGCCTGGGCGTGCTGGGCGCGGCGCAGATCGACCGCGCCGGTAACCTCAACTCGACCCGCCTGGCCGACGGACGCTGCCTGGTCGGCTCGGGCGGCGCCAGCGACGTGGCCGCCTCCGCCGCCGAGGTGGTCGCGGTGGTGCAGGCGGCGCCTGGTCGCCTGGTCGACCGCGTCGACTATGTGACCAGCCCGGGCACCAAGGTGCGCTCGGTGGTCACCGACCTGGGCGTGCTCGAGCGCAGCGCGGGCGGACGCAGCGACGGGTGGCGCGTGACGCAGCTGGTGCCGCCCGCGGGCAAGAGCGCCGCCGAGGCGCTCGCGCTGCTGCGCAGCCGCTGCCCCTGGCCGCTCGAGCTGCCCGACGTGCTGCCCGTCGCCGAGCCACCCAGCCGCGAGGAGCTCGAGCTGCTGGTGCAGCTCGATCCCGACGGCCAGGGCCGCACACGCGCACGCCTCTCGCCCGGCGCAGGCGCAGGCGCAGGCGTCACATCTCGTGAAGGTGACAGGGGGAATGCATGAGCGTGAACCACGTCTACATCACCGGCATCGGCTCGTACTTGCCGAAGTTGATGCATACCAACGAGACCCTGCCGGCGCTCGACAAGCCGCTCGAGCCGGGTGAGCAGGAGCGCATCGGGGTCAAGCGGCGCGGCTGGGCCGGCGAGGGCGAAGGCATCGCCGAGATGGCGGCGGCGGCGACCCAGCACGCGCTCGCCGACGCGGGCGTGGCCGCGAGCGACATCGATCTGATCGTCCTGGCCAACTGGACGCAGCGGCGCTTCATCCCCGAGTGGGCACCCCGGCTGCAGCAGCTGATCGGCGCGCCGCAGGCATTCGCCTTCGACGTGTGCACGGCCTGCGCCGGCTTCGTCTACGGCGTGGCCATCGCGCACGGCTTCCTGGCCAACCCGCGCTTCAAGCGCGCCGTGGTCGTGGCGGCCGAGACGACCTCGCGGCGCGGCCGGCCCGGCTCCAAGTCGACCTTGATCTTCGGCGACGCCGCCGGCGCGGTGGTGCTCGAGCGCGGCGCAGGACGGGGCGCGCAGCTCATCGACTACGAGCTGCAGACCGACGGCAAGTACTTCGACATGATGTCCATCGACGACAACGGCTGGGTCAAGACCCACCTGCCGCAGAAGGAGCTCAACCAGCTGGCGGCGAAGAGCTTCACCGTGCCCAGCCGCGCCCTGCTCGAGCGCGCCGGGCTCTCCATCCGCGACGTCGACTGGGTCGTGCCGCACTCGGGCACCGCGGGCATCCAGGCCACGCTCATCAAGAGCCTCGAGGTGCCCGCCGAGAAGGTGCTGTCCAACTTCGACAGCGTCGGCAACGTGTCGTCGGCGGCCATCCCGGTGGCGCTCGCGCAGTTCGTCGCCTCGGGGCGCATCAAGCCGGGCGACCTGGTGCTGTCGCCGACCACCGGCACCGGCTGGTACGCGGCGGCGCTCCTGTACCGGATGGGCGCGCGCTGATGGCGCGAACGCCCACGGTGGTGGTGACCGGCGTGACCTCGGGCATCGGGGCGGCGCTGGCGACGCGTCTGGCCGGACGCTGGCAGGTCATCGGCGTGGGCCGGGGCGAGGAGCGCATGGCCACGGCCGCGCGCAGCGCCGGCTTCACGCCCGTGGTTGCGGATCTGGCCAGCCCCGAGCAGCGCGACCGCGCGGTCGCCGACATCCTGCGCAGCGGCGACCGCATCGACGCGCTGGTCAACAACGCGGCCGAGTGCGTGTACGAGCTGCCCTGCAAGCTCGACGACGAGGGCTGGCTGCACCTCATGCAGGTGAACCTCCTGGCCGCGGTGCAGCTCACCGCCGGGCTCAAGCAGCGCCTGGAAGGCGGACGCGTGGTCAACGTGTCGTCGATCGTGACCCGCTTCCTGGCCGCGCCGCGCTTCGGGCCCTACGCGGTGTCGAAGGCGGCGCTCGAGGAGTGGACGCGCGCGCTGCGTCTGGAGCTGGCGGCGCAGCACACCGGCGTGACCCTGATCGCGCCCGGGCTCTGCGACACGCCCATCTACGACAAGGTGTCGGGCTTCGACGGTGCGCGGCAGAAGCTGCGCGAGCAGGTGCCCATGTGGCTGGGCGCGGGCGATGTGGCCGAGGCGGTGGTGTGGGCGCTCGAGCAGCCGCCGCACGTGGTGGTCAGCGAGCTGGCGCTGGTGCCGCGCGGACAGGCGCGATGAGGAGGAATGGCAGCATGGCCAAGGACGAGACCGACGACTCGCTGCACGAGCGCTCCGAGCGCTACCTGGACGGCCTCTTCGGCGCAGGCGCCGGACGACGCCACGCCGCGTTCGTCGACCGCCTGGCCAGCCCGGCGCTGCGCGAGACGCTGCACACCTACCACGTACTCGAGGCCGACACGCGCTGGCTCTCGGTCGAGGAGAACTACCTGCTCGGCATGGTCGTGCTGTGCGCGCAGCGCGCCTACGCGCCCGCCGCGATGTTCGCCAAGACGCTCATGCACCTGGGCGTGGCCAGGGAAAAGATCACCGAGGCGACCGCGCGTCTGACCATGTGGGTGGGTGGCATTCCCGCCGCCGAGGCCGCGGCGCACGTGCAGAAGGCCATCCGCGAGTACGAGAAGGACGGCTTCGCCTCGCTCGCCGCCTGGTTCCCCGGCGAGGAAGCACGATGACGCTGCTGGCCGGCCGCCGCGGCGTGATCCTGGGCGTATCGTCGGAGAACTCGATCGGCTACCAGGTGGCGCGCACGCTGCGCGGCCTGGGCGCGAGCATCGCCCTCACCTGCCGCCCGGCGCGGGTCGAGCGGGTGGCGCCCCTGGCCAGCGCGCTCGACGCCTCGCTGCACGCGGTCGACGTCGATGACGAGCCCAGCCTGGCGCGCGCCTTCGAGACGCTCGGCCAGGACGGCCAGCGGCTCGACTTCCTGGTCCACAGCCTGGTGCACGTGCCCGAGGGCGTGCTCGGCCGCTCGCTGCTCGAGGTGCGCCGGC
>Ga0209515_10008084_pt1 | contig 12422 bp, 11 predicted proteins | sample Subgroupgradi54m_FD_187454 | JGI IMG/M metagenome (GOLD analysis project Ga0209515, IMG submission 187454) | Subsurface groundwater microbial communities from S. Glens Falls, New York, USA - GMW60B uncontaminated upgradient, 5.4 m (SPAdes)... ... | reverse complement strand
TTTCGGGCCGTGGATGATGAGCGCGTTCAAGGCTCTGGCGAAACTGAAATTCCTGCGCGGCACCGCGCTCGATATTTTCGGTTATTCGCAAGAGCGCCAGACCGAGCGCAAATTGATCGCCGATTACGAAGCGATGCTCCGCGAAGTGCTGGCCAGGCTCGACGCCGACAACCACGCGCTCGCGGTGGGCTTGGCCTGCATTCCGGAAAAAATCCGCGGCTTTGGCCACGTCAAGGCGCGCCATCTCGCCGCCGCCAAGGCCGATGAGGCGGCGCTCTTGGAGCAGTACCGCGCCGGCGCCGCGCCGCTGTTGAAGGCGGCGGAGTAAGGAGCTTAGTGGTGACGCTTCCGCTGCACGCCGCCGATCACGTCGAGCAAGCCGTACAGGAGACGACCTCGCGATGAAAAATCTGCTGAAGCGTTTGAAAGACCGTGTGCGCGCCGTCGCCGCCGGGAAGAAACTCTCGAAGCCCGCGGCAACAACCCGCACGCGTCCGGTTGAAGAGGCGAAGAACGTCTATCCGTTGTGGTAACGCGCCGCGTGCATGGAGATGACCGACCGACACCGATGATGATGACCGAGTCCGCCAATCTTGAATCCGTCACCGAGCAGGTGCGGGCGTTTTACTGGTCGCTGCCGTTCAACTATCAAGCGAGCGTTGAGGAGACGTGCTTGAGCGTGCGCGAGACCAACCAGATCGCGTTGGCCTACCCGCCGCTCGACGCGGAGCTGCGCGCCAATCCGCCATCCGCGGTGCTGGATGTGGGATGCGGTGCCGGGTGGTTCGTGAACAGCGTGGCACTCCACTACAACGTTCCCGTCACGGGTGTGGATCTGTGTGAGCCGGCGCTGCGGCGCGCGGCTGCCGTCGCGAACGCGCTGAAGATCGACTCGCGCGCGCGATTCATCCCGGCAGACCTGTTTCACCTGGACCGCTCGCCGCTGGCCGATGCGCGCTTTCCGCTGGTCAATAGCCTCGGCGTACTCCACCACACCGCGGACTGCCGCGGCGCTTTGAAGGCGGCGGCCGAGCGCGTGGCACCCGGCGGGTTGCTGCATCTTGGCCTGTATCACCGCTACGGCCGGCAGCCGTTTCTCGAACTGTTCGAGCCGTTCCGCCGGCGATGGCGCGAGGCGGCGACGGACGCGCAGCGGCGAGCCATTGAAGACGAAGCGTCGCAGGAGTACGGCCAGCTGCACGCCGGGTTGACCGACGAGACCATGCTCCGCTCGTGGTGCCGCGACCAAGTCTTTCACCCGCACGAGACACAGCACACACTGGAGGAAGTCGTGGGCTGGCTCGGCGAATCCGGGCTGCAACCTGTCCTCACCAGCATCAACCGGTTCGAGCGCGTGCGCGACTGGGCCAGCGTCTACAAGCTCGAGCCGTCGCTGGCGCAGCTGTCATACCAGCGCAACGTCCGCGAGCGCCGCTACTATCCCGGCTTCTTCGTGGTGCTCGCGCGCAGGCCGCAGGGCTCCTGATGACGCTCCACATCGATCCCGTCACGCTGACCGCACGCGACGCCGCACACGCGCTCGCTATCTCGCGCTGGCGCTCGTGGGCCCAGCAAGCGCGCGCGATTGTCTATGACTTCGACGGCACACTGATCGACTCGAACGCCATTAAGATCGAGGCATTCGATCTCTGCTTCGGGCAGCACCGCGACCATCTCGATGCGATCCGCGCGTACTGCCGCAACCATCACGCGATCCCACGAGGCGAGAAGTTCCGACACGTTGTTGAGGATATCCTTGGCCAGCCATATACCCCCGAGGTCGCCGCTGATCTGCACGAGCGCTTCGAGCAGGCCACCATCTCGCGCGTCATCGCCGCCCGTGAAATTCTCGGCGCACTGGCGTTCGTGCGGGCGATGCGAGCCGGGCGGTTCACGGCATTGCTCTCGATGACCCCGCACGACAGTCTTGGGCGCATCCTTGAAGCGCGCGGCTGGAGGAACCTATTTCAGCAAATTCAGGGCTCGCCGGTCAACAAGACGGAGTGGCTCGCGGCGCGGCGCGAGGAGTGGGGGCTCGGTGCCGCGGATCTGGTGTTCATCGGTGACACGGAGGAGGACCGGCGCGCTGCCGAGAACGCCGGCTGCGCGTTCATTCCCGTGGCAGCCGGCAGCGGCGAGCGGCTCGCGATGGGCATTACCGATTTCGCGGAGCTGGCCGCATGAACGCCGTGATGGAATCGTTACTCGAGGTCATCGAGCGGGACCCGCTGCCCGACGCCTATACGAGCTCGTACTGGAAGGAATTCGGGCGCCAGGCCGTCATCGAGCGGCGCGGCGGTGCGCTGACCATGCGCGGCGTCGAGTTCGGCGCCGTGTACGCGCGCAACCCGGTGATCCTCGGGTTCCACGCCGTCGAGCGGCTCTCGTACGCGCGGCTCACCCGCGGCTTGCGCAGCTACCCATCGGTGTGGCGCGCAACGAAGCGGCTGGCGCGCGAGCTGTCATTCGGGTTGACGTTCGATGTGTGGAAACCGGCGGTCGTCGCCTCGTTGCTGCTCGATCATTTCACGGCGCACGAACTGCGTCCGCGCACGTTTACGGTCATCGGCGACGGATACGGATTTTTGGGCGCGCTCATCCGCCGGATGCTTCCAGGCGTACGCATCTATTGCGTGGATTTGCCCACGACGCTGCTGTTTCAAGTCCGCACGCACGAGGCGGCGGATCCTTCGGCGCGCTTGGCGCTGTTCGACGGCGACCGTCAGGCCGCGCCCGGCGATGTGTCGTTCGTGCTGCCGCAAGCCGTCGAGCAGGTGCCTGAGGCGATCGATTGCGCGATCAATATCGCCAGCATGCAAGAGATGAACGCGTTCACGGTCCAGACGTACTTTACATTCTTGCGGCGCCGCTCGACACCGCGGTCGCGCTTTTATTGCGTCAACCGGCTGCGCAAGGAGCTGCCGGGCGGGGAAGTCGCCAGCTTCTACGAGTTCCCGTGGCGCGCCGACGATGAAATCTTCCTCGACGAGCCGTGCCCCTTTTACACGCACTTCATTGCGCCGTACACGCGGCCGCAGGGACCGCGGTGGCACGGCGTGCGCGTGCCCTTCGTGAACCACTTCGACGGTGTGCACATGCAGCGCCTGGTGCGACTCGCACCCGAATCCGATGGCCGCTAACCCAGCGCCCCGCGCATCGTCGGCGATCGAGCCGACCGGTCAGCATCCGGCGCTGGCCCGGGCCGCGGCGCTGCGGCACCGCCTGCGCTCGCGCGCCCGGCTCTACGCCGTGTGGATGTCGATCGGCCATCCGGAAATCGCCGCGATCTTCTCGCGCACACGCGGAGATTTCCTCGGGATCGATCTCGAGCACACGACCATCGACTTGCCCACGGCGCAACAGATCATCCGCGCCTGCCACGAGCACGGCCGCGCCTGTCTGCCGCGCATCTACCCCGGCCAGCTCGAGCACGCGCGGCGGCTGCTCGACGCCGGCGCCGACGGCATCATCATCCCGCAGGTCGCGCGCGCCGAGGACATCGACCAGGTCGTTGACATCATGCGCTATCCGCCCGAAGGCCACCGCGGATTCGGCGTCGCCGCCGCGCACGCCTATGGCCGCGACTTCGACGCGTACGTGCGCGGCGCGAACCAGGCGCTCAGTGTCATCATCCAAATCGAAACGATCCAGGCGGTCGAGCGCATCGCGACCTTGCTCACGCATCCGGCCGTCGACGGCGTCATGGTCGGGCCCTACGACATGTCCGGCTCGCTCGGCGTCCCCGGCCAGCTCGACCACCCGCGCGTGCGCGAGGCGTGCCAGACCGTCGTGCGCGCGTGCGCGCAGGCCGAGCTCAGCTGCGGGCTGCACATTGTCTACCCGACCGTCGAAGAGATCCGTCGCCAGCTGGATGCCGGCTTTACGTTTCTCATCCTCGGCTCCGATATTTTCAACCTCTGGAAGCGCGGGCTCGAGGTGGATGCGATGATCGAGGCCTGCGCCGACGGAGCGGGATCATGACGAGCGCCGCGGTGCGGGTTGCGGCGGTGATTCCAGCACGGATGCGTTCGTCGAGATTTCCGGGCAAGCCGCTCGTCGCGTTTCGCGGGCTGCCGATGATCGAGCACGTGCGCCGGCGCGCGCTGTTGAGCGAGGTCTTCTCGGAGGTGGTCGTGGCCACGTGCGACCGCGAGATCGTGGAGGTCGTCGAGCGCGCTGGCGGCCGCGCGATGATGACCTCGCCGGACCATCCGGGTGCGACCGATCGCGTCGCCGAAGCCGTGACGCACCTCGACTGCACCCACGTCGTGAACGTGCAAGGCGACGAGCTGCTCGTGCCGCCGGATGATCTTCGCCGCATGGTACAACAGATCGCGGAGCATCCCGATGTGCCGGCGTGGAACGCGGTCGGCCCGATCGAATCCGACGACGAGTTGACGGACCACGCCGTGGTCAAACTCTTTCTCTCCCGTCACGATCGCGTGATTTTCTGCGCCCGACGGGTGGAGTCGGGGCCTGTAGCGGGACCGGCGTACGAGCCCGTGCGCAAAAGCATCGGGGTCATGGGCTACACGCGGGACTTCGTGCAAACATTCGTGCGACTGCCGCGCACGCCGCTCGAGCGCGCGACCGGCATTGACCAGCTTCGGCTCGTCGAACTGGACATTCCGCTGCAGGCCGTCCAATGCGCGCGAGGGTATCCGAAGATCGACGAGCCGCGCGAGGTTGCGCTGGTCGAAGCGTGCTTCGAGGAGGACGCCGCGCAGCGAGCGGTCCTCGAGCAACTGCGCTCGCCCGTCGCGCAGCCCGTCACCGGTTCCCATTAGGTTCAGGTCATGGCCACAATAAAACTCATCGCGTACGTCGCGTTGCAGCAGTTCTGCGAGCATGATGACACGCCGCGCCGGCTGCTCGACGACGCCGGCTTCGAGGTGCGGCTGAACACGCTCGGCCGGCGCCTTACCGCGGAGGATTTGCGCCGCGTGTTGCCCGACGTGGACGGTGTGCTCGCGGGCGTCGAACCGTATGATGCCGCGTTGTTGGCGACGTTGCCGCGTCTGCGCTGTATCAGCCGCTGCGGGCTGGGCACCGACACGATCGATCTCGACGCCGCGCGCCGCCAGAGTATTACGGTCTGCACGACGGTTGAGGAGGTCGTCGAGCCGGTCGCGGAGATGACCGTCGCGATGATCCTCGCCCTCGCGCGACAATTCGTCGTGCACCACGACACCGCGCGGGCAGGGCAGTGGATCAAACGCACCGGTGCCATGCTGCGCGAGTGGCGCATCGGCCTGATCGGCTTCGGCCGGATCGGCCGCACCGTCGAGCGGATGCTGCGCCCGTTCCAACCGACGATGCTCGTGCACGACCCAGCACTGCAACCATCCGACCTGCCCGGCGGGGTGGCGTGGCGCCCGCTCGACGCATTGCTGCAGGAAGCCGATCTCGTCTCACTGCATGCGTCGCGCTCGTCCTCCGACGGCCCGTTGCTCGGTGCCGCGCAGTTCGCGCGCATGAAGCCGGGTGCCCGCGTCGTCAACACCGCGCGCGGCTACCTCATCGATGAATCCGCGCTCCACGACGCGCTCACATCAAAACGACTCAGCGGCGCTGCGCTGGACGTCTTCGAGCGCGAGCCCTACACCGGCCCGCTCGCGCAGCTGCCGAATGTCCTCTGCACCCCGCATGTCTCATCGCTGACGGTGTCCTCCCGCACCGCGATGGAGCGCGGTTGCGCGCAGAATCTCATCGACTGTTTCCGACGCAACGCCGCACCGCGGCTCGCCGGCGCCGCAGGCGCCCGCCCATGACCCCGCGCGTCACCGTCCTCATGACCGTCTACAACGGCCAGCCGTATCTGCGCGAGGCGATCGACAGCGTGCTGGCGCAAACGTTCCGCGACTTCGAGCTGCTGGTGGTCGACGACGCCAGCCAAGACGGCTCGCTCGAGACCATTCGCGCGTATCGCGACCCGCGCATTCACGTGGTCGCGCACGCGAGCAACATGGGGCAGGCGGCTTCCTTAAATGAAGGGCTGCGCGTGGCGCGCGGCGAATACGTGGCCCGCCTCGATCAGGATGATCGCTGCGTGGCGACGCGGCTCGACCGCCAGGCACAGGCGCTCGATGAGCGGCCCGAGCTCGCCGTGGTCGGCAGCTGGGTCTATTACAGCGATGCGTCCGGGCGAACGACCGGGGTTGTCGGCATGCGGGTTGAGAATTTCGGCCACTTGCTCGGCGCGCTGCTGATCGGCGCCTCGCCGTTCGGCCACCCGAGTGTGATGTTTCGCCGGTCGATGATTCTCGACGCGGGCGGATATCCGGAGGAATTTGCGCCGTGCGAAGACTACGCGTTGTGGTGCCGGCTCGCTGCGATCCGGCGCCCGGCAATCAGCTTGCGAACACCGCTGACGATGCTTCGCCAACATGACGGCCAGCAAAGCACGCAGCGGGCCGCACGCCAGCGCGACCGGTGCCAAGCGGCGCATCTGGAGTTGCTCACGCGCATCCTCGGGTCCGAGCCATCGCTGGAGCTCGCGGCCATGCTTCGCGCCGATGAGACGTTCATGACGGGCCGGAACGCATCAGCGGATGTTCACGCGCAGCTGCAGCCATTGCTCGCGCGGTTGGCGACCATGTTGACATCCGTCGACGAGCAGCGCGCGCTGCGACGGCGCCTCGCCTGGTGGCTCGGCCGCTCGGCGTTTCTGGGCGCATTCGATCGCGCCCCCGCGCGGCTGGCCATGCGCCGCGCCGCGACGCGGATCGACCCGTTGGCGATCCGCTATCCAACCATGTGGCTCTCGCCGGTCGCGGAAGTCGTCGGCCTCGTCTGTCCGCCCTCGACGCGTGAACGCATCCGTCGCGCGACCGCGCACGTCGGCCGCCGACGCGCCGCGGCTCGTCTGTTCCACGAGCAGCTCGCTCGCTCGCCCGACGCGCCGTCAAACGGACATGCCGCATGACGCGCCCCGCGGTCCTGTACATGACGTACGATGGATTGCTCGAGCCGCTGGGTGAATCCCAAGTCGTCGCGTACGTGCGGCGATTAGCGCGGCGACAGTCCATGACCGTGCTCTCATTCGAGAAGCCCGAGGATTTGCGTGACCGGCCTCGGGTCGCTCGCACACGCCGGAGGCTGATCGCGGACGGAGTCAACTGGATCCCGCTGCGCTACCACAAGCGGCCGACGCTGCCTGCAACGGCGTGGGACATCGCGCGCGGCGTGCAGGTCGCGCACGCGCTCCACGCCCGGCGGCCGATCGCGATCGCGCACGCGCGCGGGTATGTCGCGTCGATGATCGCGCTCGGCCTCGCGCGCCGCCGAACGATTCGTTTTCTCTTCGACATGCGCGGGTTCTGGCCGGAGGAAAAAGTCGAAGCCGGGCATTGGACGCGCACGTCGCTGGCGTACCGCCTCGCCAAGCGGGCGGAGCAGCGCTTCTTCCGGCGCGCCGACGCGATCGTGTCGCTGACCCATGCGGGCGCACAACGCATTCGCGAAATGACCGAGCATGGCGGCTTGGAGCGTCCCATCGCGGTGATCCCAACGTGCGCCGACCTCGAGCGGTTTTCGCCGAGAGCGCCGGACCCATCACTGGTCGCCGAGCTCCGCCTGGAGGGTCGACTGATCATCGGCTGCGTCGGCACGCTGAGCAACTGGTATCTGCGAACCGAGACCCTGCGCTACCTAGCACTCATCACCAAGCGGCATGTCAACAGCGCGGTGCTCTTCATCACCCGCGAAGACCATGATGCGCTGCGCCGCGATGCGATCGCCGCCGGCATCACGCGGGAGCGTGTGCGCATCGTGCGGGCGGACTTCACGGACATGCCGAACTATCTCCGACTGCTGCGCGCCGGCGTGTTCTTCATCGCACCGTCCCCCGCGAAGCTCGGGTCAGCGGCGACGAAGCTCGGCGAATTGCTCGGCTGCGGCGTGCCGGTCGTGATCAACGACGGGGTCGGCGACTCCGGCAGCCAGGTGCGCCGCTGGGACGCGGGTGTTGTGCTGCGCGATGCCTCCGACGCGGCGATGCGCGCGAGCCTGCCCGCGGTCGACGCGCTGCTCGCCGACGCCGAGGCGCCGGCACGCTGCCGCCGCGCCGCGGAAGCGCTCTTCGACGTCGAGCAGGGAGCCGCCGCCTACCAGCGCCTGTACGATCAATTGACCGGCGGCGCCGATCCCGAGACCATGGTCGACGACACGCGGCCCGCGCGCGACGACGACGCGCGCGCGGAATCCATCGGCCAGTCGGTGGGGAGTGCGGACGCATGAAGGTTCTCGTCACCGGTGCTGAAGGCATGGTGGGTGTTGATCTCTGCCGCGAGCTCGTGCATCGCGGCCACGCGGTGATCGCGACGGACGCGAGGCCCGTGTCAACATCCACCATCGCGCTCGACGTCGCCGATCTCGGCGGTGTAGAGCGCCTCATCGCAGAGACGCGCCCCGAGGTCGTCATGCATCTGGGTGCGGAAACCGACGTCGACCGCTGCGAGCAGGAGCCCGCGCACGCATACCGCATCAACGCCGCGGGCACCGAGCACGTGGTGCGCGCGGCCCGCGCCGTCGGCGCCAAGCTCCTCTACGTCAGTACCGCCGCGGTCTTCGACGGAGAAAAGCCGACTCCCTACGTTGAGACCGATGCCCCAAATCCCGTCAACGTCTACGGCCGCACGAAGCTGGCCGGCGAGTACGCCGTGCGTCGTCACGGCGCGCATCAAATCGTCCGCGCCAGTTGGATGGTCGGCGGCTACGAGCGCGACAAGAAATTCGTCGGCAAAATTCTGCGCTTGATCGAAGAGCGCCGGGAATTGTCGGTCGTGACGGACAAAGTCGGCAGCCTGACATTCACGCCGGACTTAGCGCGGGGCTTGGCGACCCTCGTCGAGACCCCGCACACCGGGCTGTTCCACATGGCGAATCGCGGGATGTGTTCCCGGTACGACATCGCGGCGAAGATGCTCGAGTATCTCGGCCGGCGAGACGTGACGCTCAAGCCCATCGGCTCCGACGCGTTCCCGCTGCCCGCGCCGCGCGCCGCGTCGGAGGCCGTCATCAACGCGCGCCTCGAGAGCCTCGGCCTCAACCTCATGCCGTCATGGGAAGATTCGCTGCGCGTCTACGTGCAGCAACACCTCGCGAGCAAGCCGTCGTGCGCGTCCTCTTCCTGATCCCGCATCCACGGGCGGCCGCCAGCGGCCGCTACCGCGTGTACCAATACCTTCCCTGGCTCGAGCGGGCCGGCATCGACGTCGACGTCCGGCCGTTCATGAGCGAACGGTTGTACGAATGCCTCTACCAGCCGGGACGCCTGGCGCAGAAGATGGCGATGAGCGCCGCGGCGCTGGTCAAACGGCTCGGCGACTTTGCCGACTGCCGACGAGCCAATGTCGTCGTGGTCCACCGCGAAGCGTTGCCGCTGGGCACCGCGCTGTTCGAGCGCCTCGTCGCCCAACGACGGCCCGTGGTGTTCGACTTCGACGATGCGATCTATTTAACACACGCGAGCTACGCGAATTCCTGGACGCGGCCGCTGCGTCGCGGCGCAAAGGTCGAACGGATCATCGCCGCCAGCGCGGAGGTGATTGCCGGCAACGACATCCTGGCCGCGTACGCGCGTCGGTTTTCGGACTCCGTCACGATCATCCCCACGCCTGTCGACACTGAGCTGTATCGGTCCGGTCCCGCGCGCGAAGCGGGCGGCCGCGTGACGATCGGATGGATCGGCAGCCATAGCACCGCGCAATATCTCGCTCCGCTTCAGGAGCCGCTCCAGCGTCTGGCGCGCCGCTATCCACAGCTTGAGGTTCGTCTCGTGGGTGCAGGCGCCGCGCCGCTGTCGGGAGCGCACGTGCGCAGCGATCCATGGACCCTCGCCGGGGAGCTGGCGCAGCTGCGTCAATTCGACATCGGCATCATGCCAATGCCCGAAGACGAATGGGCGCGGGGCAAATGCGGATTCAAGGCGCTGCTGTACATGAGCATCGGTATTCCGGTCGTGGCGTCGCCCGTCGGCATCACCCAGCAAATCGTCGCCCACGAGACCAGCGGATTCATCGCGCGGGATGCGGCCGAATGGCACGACAGCTTGAACCGCCTGATCGATGACAGCCACCTGAGGCGCCGCATGGGGGAGGCCGGACGTGCCATCGTTGAGCAACGGTATGCCGTGTGCGTGCACGCGCCGCGTTTCCTCGACGTCGTTCAGCGGGCCGCGGAGACGCCGCATCGGTCTCGCTCACTAGCCCCTATTGCCGACGCACCATCTGGTGCTTATACGTCCACGTGCGCAACCGACCGTCGCTGATGCCTCCTGCCGACTCACCGCAGCCGCGTGTGCCTACGAAGCGTTGATGACAACCGTCCGCAACTGTGAATAATAATGAAACCATGATGATGTGGACCGTCTGCTTAGGGCTCCTGCTTGCCGGACATGCCTCGCTCTGGGGCCTTGCGGGATTGGGGACGCGTGACCGACGCCTCCGAATCATCGTCAGCCTGTCGTTCGCGATCCGTTGGAGCATCGCCCTCATTTTTTTCCTCGCATCCGCGCACCATTGGCCATTGATGCGTGGCTCACAGCTCGGCGGCGGCTTTTGGACGTTCGGGCTCGATTCCCGCATCTACCACGAGTACGCCGTCCGCATCGCCGATGCCTGGCGCCATGGCGTGGAGCTCCCGAATCCCGAGTTGGGCTTCGAGTATTTCGCTGTCGTAGCGGGCGTGTACCGCGTCTTGGGCGCCCAGCCGTTGTACGCGATTCTCCTCAACTGCTGGGCCGCAACGCTGACCGGCGTGTTGGCCTACCATCTTGGCCGCCGGATGGCCGATGCGCGCATCGGATTGTGGAGCAGCGCGGTGGTCAGCTTTTGGCCGTCGTCGCTGCTGTGGTCCAGCCAGCTGTTGAAGGACGCGCTCAGTTGGCTGCTCATCTTTGGATTGCTCTGCGCGATCTGCGCGTGCCTCGACGACATGCGCCGCGGCGATCGCGCCACCCTGCGGGCGGTGGGGTGGATGCTCGCGAGTGCCGCGCTGACCGCGCTGGCCACCCGGTATCGGGTCTACATCGGATCGGCAACGGTGGTGGCGGCCATGGTCGTCCTGGTCCCATCCGCGGTGCTCGCGTGGCGACGACAGCGACGCGGAGTGAGTGTTGCCACGCTTGCGCTCGCCGGATTGCTCACGGGCACGGTGATTGCTGCTCGAAGCATCGACAGTTACAGGCTGCTCTCGTGCCCCCACCCATCGACCGGCCACTATCACCTCGGGATGTCCTATTGGCAGCGCGGCGCGCTCCATGAAGCCGAGGATGAGCTGCGCAAAGCGACGGCCGACGCCTCCGCCGACCGCTCCAGGTGGCTGCAGCTCGCGACGCTAAAGCTCTATCAAGGACAGTTGCCGGGGGCGATCGACGCGTATGCGGCGTATCTCGCGCAGTCAGAATCAAACCCGCCGCTATCGGCCAAACAGGCTCTGGCGCTTGTGCAGTTGGTGCGGGGTGACGAGGCGCTCGCGGCCGATCGGTCTGATGATGCGCTGCAGGCGTACCGTGAGGCGCTGACTACGGATCACACGATCGTCCTGGAGTGTGCTCACCGAGCTAGGCTGTTGGCCGAGCGCAGTCAGGATGAGCTGTCACTGCGTTTGCTGCAACTGGTGGAAGCGACCTCGCCGGTGCCGACCGGCGCGCTCCAGCAAGCCCTCGCCGACGCCTATCTGCTGAATGCGGACGCACAGACTTCCTCCGATCGGATGATACCGGCAATCCATGCGTATGACCACGCGCTCACATTAGACCCCTCTGTGGATCTCGCGCACCGCTCGCAACAGCGGGCAGGCATCACATGCGCTGCGTTGATCGATCGCTTGCAACGGATGCTGACGACCACGCTGCCGCGCGAGGATCGTGCCACGACGGGGCGTGTGCTCGTCCGCCTCTACGAACAGCGCGGCGATGAGGCGCTGGCGGCCGATCAACTGTCGGTCGCGACCGCGGCGTATCAGCAGGCCATCGCACTCAATCCTCACGCTTCGGCGTGCGCCATCAAGTTGGGCATGGTCCTGGCGCGGGTGCGCAACTTTACCGCTGCGCTCGAGGTCCTCAATCGCGCATCCAGCGCCTCTCCGACGAGCTCATCGACCGACGGCATCAATCAACTCATGGCTCGCATCGAGCTGGATGATGGCGATGCGCAGGCCGGCGACGGACAGATTGCGTCGGCCATCAACCGGTACCGGCACGCACTCGCGCGTGATCCATCGGTTCAGCCGTTGGTCCTCAGCCGTGTCATCGAACTGGCCCGCCACCACCATGTGCAACCGACCCTGGGGTTTCTTGAAGACCTCGCCAGACCCACGCCCCCGCCTGCTCCAATTATTCACCCGGCGCCCCCGCCGCCTGCGCCTGCCGTGGTCGCGCCCCCGCCGCCTGCGCCTGCCGTGGTCGCGCCCCCGCCGCC
>Ga0209515_10008083_pt1 | contig 12423 bp, 15 predicted proteins | sample Subgroupgradi54m_FD_187454 | JGI IMG/M metagenome (GOLD analysis project Ga0209515, IMG submission 187454) | Subsurface groundwater microbial communities from S. Glens Falls, New York, USA - GMW60B uncontaminated upgradient, 5.4 m (SPAdes)... ... | reverse complement strand
CTCTTCCGTGAACCGTCTCCGGGGCATCGTGGACCCTCCTTCTGGGCTGTTCTACCACCCCAGACTCTTGCTGGCAATGGCCCAGTTTTCGGGGGGAAGGTCACTCTGTGTCTATCTTTCGCATTATCAAGTTCTGCCGATCAGTATCGTGGTAATCTGTCTTTTGTACCTCGTGCCTCGGTTTCGTAAGAACGACTCGGAGCAATGACAGGGACTTGCCACGCTATACAAAGACGTCTGGAAATCGGGGAAATTGGGGGACAAAAAACCAGAGGCGTCCGAAATAGGACCACCTAGCCAAGGTAGGCTGACCCAGTGAAGGTAGGTCTGGAGAAATAAGTCATGTGCCCCCGGCATTCCCTGAACAATGAGCGTGGGGTGGGAATGACAGCCCGCGCCGGATGGCTCACAGCGTTGTTGGCGGCAACAATGTTTCCCAACGCCGGATTCGCTGCAGCACAGGCAGCATCAACAGAAGCCGAACAGCTGCGGCTTGTCATCGCAGCAGAGAAATCATCGTATCAAGCGAGTGAGATACCGACCACGCAATATCCGAGCAGCAAAGAGGCCGTGATCTCGGTCAGCGGAGAAATACGAAATATCAGCCAGCAGGACCAATGGTTCTATGTCGTCGAATCCACCGGAACCCCCACCTACCACCTGACGGGTCCGACCGGAAAGCCAGTCGAGATCGCGTATGTCATCGCTGATCCAGACTTTCCTAGCAAAGAGGACTTCGTCCTGATCAAGGCCGGGACGTCGTTGCCGAAACGCTTCGAGGTTCGTTTTTGGACCGGTGAAGCCGTAGCACCAGGAATCTACACGTTGTCGGTGGCCTGGCGCGTTGGACAGAACTATTATCTCGACACTGAACGCGGAGCCGTCCGGCGTGTTGATGTGAACGCCTGGACCGGCACGTTGGACTCCAACGAAGTGAAGATCGAAGTGCGTTAGGATGTCAGAGACTGAGTCCCTACCTCCGTGCGGTGATGCATCCGTGCAACGCTTTGTTCGGATGGTGTTTGGTTTTTTTCAGATCGTGAGTCTCGTGGGGACCATGCTTTTCCTGAATCTGGCCGTCGGAAAATCCGGTCGGCAATGGGCGCTCCTGCACGCGGGTCAACGAACACACGGCGTGATCGTGGGCTTCAGGAACAAAACGATCGGGTTAGGTCGAAACGGCTCGGAGATGTTTGTGGAGCCGCTGGTCCGGTTTGAGCCCATCGCCGGCGGGAAGGTCGTGCAATTTTACGATACGCGTATTGACGGTCGGCTCCCGTCTTTCTTGGGACTCGCGTCATTCTCCAAAGGCGCCCAGGTCACCGTCGTCTACGACCCAACGCATCCAGAGCAGCGAGCCATGATCGATTACGGATGGCTCAATTGGATCCAGGTCGTTGCGTTGACCGGCATGGCGTGTGGGTTGGGTCTGTTCTGGTGGAAGCTGCGGACGATTCGCATTCCTGAACAAGAAGTCTCAGGCACGGTGTCTGAATGAGTCATGTGTCCCCAGATTCCCAAGGAAGAAACGCCACCGATACTCCATGCTGAAGAACCGAGTGCCGCACATCATTTTCTTATACTGGGTCATTAAGATCGCCTCGACGACCTTAGGGGAAACCGGGGCGGATATGTTTTCGATGACCTTCCAACTAGGCTACCGGGAGACGATCGCAATCTTCCTGAGCCTGTTTCTCGTCTTGCTGGCGATCAAGCTGTGGTTGAAAGGCTATCACCCCTGGGTGTACTGGCTGACGTTTACCGCCTCAGCCATCGCTGGGACGGCCATCTCTGATTTCATCGATCGCACCCTGGGGCTTGGCTACACGGTCGGATCGGCCATCTTGGTCGCCCTCTTAGTGCTCATCCTTGCCGTGTGGCATCGCAGAGAACGCTCGATCAACGTCGAATACATTACATCACCGTCGGTGGAGATGTTCTATTGGATGGCGTTCTTGATCGCCAACACGCTGGGCACGGCGGCGGGGGATTGTCTGGCCGATGATTTCGGGCTGGGATTTATCCATAGCGCGGCGGTCATCTCCGGGGTGCTGGTGATCATCGCGCTGCTACACTTCTCTACCAAAATCTCCGGGACGCTGCTGTTCTGGTCGGCCTTTGTGCTGACGAGGCCCTTTGGCGCCACATTCGGCGATTTACTGACCAAACCCGTTGCGCATGGCGGCCTCAACCTTGGCACGGTGGGCTCGTCGATCTTCTTCTGTGTCGTCTTGATGATCGCCATTGCCAAGGAGACCCAGTTAGAGCAGGGCAGGCGCGCCGCCTTCAAGCAGGGGTAGAATGATGGGAGGAGGCCCAGGGAGGACGTTTCCGATATCTCTACGATAATCATGCTACCGCTTGAACGATGGAGTGAGAAATAAGTCATGTGTCCCCAGGATTCAGGTAGGTTGGTAGTAGGTAGGATGCCTCCGGAGTTTCACGAGATGGCGCTGAAGCTGCTGAAAAAGTTGAATAGGCTCGAGGGTAATTAAGTCATGTGTCCCCGGAATTCGGGAGTGCCACTATGGTGAGGTGAGAAGGATGAGCCAGAAAACCTTCCTCAAGACTGCGGGCGCGATCTTCATGGTGATCGGCGCGCTCCACGTGCTGCGGCTGCTCTTAGGATGGGAGGCCGTCATCGGCGGCTGGGATGTGCCCCGGTGGGTGAGTGGGTTGGCCGTTGTCCTTGCGGGATACCTCGGCTACACGGCGTTCAGACTCGCGAAGTGACAGCACGGACAAAATCGTGTCACGAGATTCCGAGGAGGTGCTCGGGATGCTGACGGTTCAGGGTTAGCATGGATATCCAAATATTCGTGGGCGTTGACTGTGATGAGCAGCAGTTGACGATGGGGTTTGTCGGTTCTCAAGGCATCCTCAGGTCATTGAGTCGCACGTCGTCGCCGCTCCCTGATCACCTCGACACGTTCGGTCAGCGCCTCCATGGCATGATCCGGGGTCTTCGGGGCGAAGAGAATTTGCGGATGAAGAACTTCCGCGCGATCGGCATCGGGGTCCCTGGTCGCTATATCCCAGACGTCCGGAAGAATGTTGAGGACCAGATGAAGCGGCTCATGGAGATCCATGTGTATATTGAGGATCGCGAGGTGCTGGCAGCGAAGGGAGCCGTGTGGTTGAAGGAGGTCGCTGATATGATGCGCCCGGGCCAGCATTCGAAGGATCGGGATCTCAACGTTGTCTACGGAGCGGCGAAGCTCGCCATTGACAGTACGCGACCGAAGAATGGGATCGTGAAGCGTGAAACAGGAGGAACGTGATGGGACGGGAACTCACACAGGCAGCGAGAAGCCAGGTCAGTCCTGACCAAATTCTACAGCTTGGGTTGGGGTTTTGGGGCTCCAAGACGTTGTTGAGCGCAGTGGAGCTTGGAATGTTCACGGAGCTGGCCAAGGGGCCGATGCCCTATGAGACGCTGCGCAAGCATTTTGGGCTCCATGAGCGCAGCGCTCGGGATTTCCTGGACGCCTTGGTCGCCCTCGGCATGTTGGAGCGCGAAGGGCAAGTCTACAAGAACACGCCTGAGGCAGACCTATTTCTCGACCGGGCGAAACCGTCCTACATTGGCGGCATGTTGGAGATGGCGAACACGCGCCTCTATCCATTTTGGAATTCGCTGACGGAAGGATTGCGGACGGGCAAGCCCCAGAACGAGGTGAAGCACGGAAAGAACTGGTTTGCTGAGCTGTATGAAGACCCAACACGCCTACGGCAGTTTCTCCAGGCGATGACTGGTCTCAGCTTGGGCGCGGCCAAAACAATGGCGCAGAAATTCCCTTGGGGAGAGTACAAGACCTTCATCGACATCGGCTGCGCGCAAGGCGGCATGCCGGTGCAGATTGTGCTGGCGCATACCCATTTGCGTGGCAGCGGTGCGGATCTTGCCGTGGTCGGCCCAATCTTCACGGAGTATGTCCAGTCCTTCAAACTGAGCGACCGGCTGGCATTTCATCCACTGGATTTCTTCAACGAGCCGCTGCCCTCAGCCGATGTGCTCATCATGGGTCATATCCTGCATGACTGGAATCTGGATGAGAAGCGGATGCTCATCAAGAAAGCCTTTGATGCGCTGCCCAAGGGCGGGGCATTTATCGCCTTCGACGGCATCATCGATGATGAACGCCGCAAGAACGCATTCGGCCTGCTCATGAGTCTGAACATGTTGATTGAAACCCCCGGTGGGTTCGACTACACCGGGGCCGACTGCCAAGCCTGGATGAAGGACGCTGGCTTTCGCCAGACGCGCGTCGAGCATCTCATCGGCCCTGACTCGATGGTGATCGGCATTAAGTAGCTTGGAATCTGGGGACACATGACTCATTTATCGGAGGAGAAGAAATAAGTCATATGTATCCGGAATTCCACGCATAGGAGCATCCGATGGCCTACGTTCCGAAGATTCTGGCGTTTGCCGGCAGTACCCGCACCGGCTCATTCAACAAGAAGCTCGTGCAGGTGGCGGTCGCCGGCGCCCGTGCCGCCGGCGCTGAGGTGACGTCTGTGGACCTACGCGATCTGCCCATGCCGCTCTACGATGGAGACCTGGAGGCCAACGAGGGCATTCCTGCCAACGCGCAGAAGTTCAAGGCGCTGATGCTGGCGCACCAGGGCCTGCTCATTTCAGCTCCCGAGTACAACAGCGGCATTACGGGTGTACTGAAGAATGCGATTGATTGGGCCTCCCGCTCCGCTGCGGGCGAAGCACCGCTGGCATGCTTTGTCGGAAAAGTCGCCGCGCTCATGAGCGCTTCGCCGGGAGGGTTGGGTGGCCTGCGCAGCTTGGTGCAGGTCCGGTCAATCCTCAGCAATATCCATGTGCTGGTGCTGCCGGATCAGGTCGCAGTACCTCGGGCGCATGAGGCGTTCAGCCCTGATGGGACGCTGAAAGAGCCCAAGCAGCATACCGCTGTCGAGCAGCTTGGCCGTCATCTTGGAAACCGTACCGGGTACGAAAGGGACACGTAACGCCAAGTAACCTGTCCCCTTGGAACCCGGTACCGTAACCCAGGCGGAGCGCGTCAAATGAAGGAGCGGATCTGATGACAAGACGGCCATGGAACAGTTACGTGAACATCGCCTTCGTGTCGGTCGCCTTGGCTGGCTTTGCGAGTCCCTCCATGTCGGCCCAGGAAACACCTAACACGTCCGAGAGAAAACCTATTCTTGTTCTCAGTGAATTGACCGCTTGGCCGAAACCGCAACAAGAAAGCAAAACGATATGGACGCTGAATGGGTTGAACCCAACTTTTGTGTTATATAACGACGGTTTGGTCATTTTTAAAAAATGGAAAGACTCATTGGAGTTATTTTCAGCTGAACTGACTCCGGCAGAAATGCATACATGGCTGGAAGGACTAGACATCGCAGCATTCCTGAAATTGGAGGGCTCTTACTATACGAACAACTTCTTTGATCAACCGACATCGGTCATTTATTGGCAAGACCACACGATCAAACGGGTGATGGTGTCAGGGCCGATCCGTGACAGCGAAGCAGACCGTAACAAGGCTCCACAGGCGTTTCTGAAGATCTTTAACCGGTTGATCGCCTTTCATCATACGAACGCACGGATGTGGGAGCCGGAGAAAGTCCAACTCCACGTAATTCCTTATACGAATTCAGAAGGGGAGCCCGTGGCGTGGCCCAACGGCTGGCCTGACCTGAACGATAGGACCACCAAAGATACATCACGCGCTTATGGCACTGGCGAATCGTACAACATCCATCTGAGTGGCGATCAGCGGGATGAGCTGGAACAGATACTTTCCGGCTTAAAAAACAAGCAAGCCATATTGATGAATGAACGACTATGGTCCGTTTTTCCTCATCGGTACTGCCTGCCGGGTGAGGAACTCTGGATAGACCCAAAATCATTCGCGTGCTCAGCTGAACGATGAATAAAGTCCTGCATTTGATCACATACGGATGACCATATGTGTCTAAATGAATACCCCGCCAATCAGAACAACTGGCTGTTGTTCTGAGAACCCAAAGCTTTGGAAGCGTTACCTCGGTGCTTCAGGCGGTGGCGGAGGGATTACAAGTGGCGTTGGCGGCAGGTTGACTGGTTTAAATCTTCGGACGAAATTGAGGAGTTGATTATGGTAAGAGACAAATTAGCTGAATTTGAACATGAACAATGGTTGTCTTGGGTTAGTTATCTCTTCAAATATGATTTCGAGGGTATATTAGAACAATTACAAGCACGCAATATCGAAGGAGCCTTACAATCATTCAACGCGTTAATGGGAAGATTGAAGCCTTATGTGACACCGTACAACCAACTTCCAGAATCCATGAAAGAGCGTTATAGAAAATATGCAGATAGAATATTAAAAATCATCAGCTCCTCAACTCAAGCAAATCCTACGGATGCGTCGCCGAAAAAGGATTGAACCGCCTAGAAGAATAGGGGCGGTTCTGGTTTCTGACTTCAGCGAACCATTGAGCTAATGAACAAAACGGTGTTTCTCCAAACTTACGGCTGCCAAATGAATGAAAGAGACTCCGAAGAGGTCCTCGGAATGCTCACAGCGCAGGGGTATGAGATGGCCGAGCGGCCGGAGCAGGCGGACGTGATTCTGCTCAATACCTGCTCAGTACGCCAGCATGCGGAGGAGCGCGCCTTCGGCAAGATGGGCGAGCTTTCAGAGCTGAAACAAGAGAAGCCTGAGCTTATCCTTGGCATCATCGGCTGCATGGCGAAGTTGCAGCAGGAGATGATCTTTAAGCGGCTGCCTCGTGTGGACTTGGTCGCCGGTCCGGCGGAGCTGTATGACTTGCCGTATTTGCTGGCGGAGATACAAGAGAAGCGGCAGTTAAGCGGTGAGCACCAAGCAGGAAGCCAGAGCAGAGTGATGGCGGTGGGGCGAGCGTTTCGGCCGCTGGAGCGCAAGCCGCAAGCCGACTTTCACCATCCAGGGGTGCGAGCGTTCGTGACGATTATGGAAGGGTGCGATAAGGCGTGTACGTACTGCATCGTGCCCAAGACGCGCGGGCAGGAGATCTCGCGCCCGGCCGAGGAGATCATCGCCGAGATCAACCGGCTGGTGGCGACGGGCTATAAGGAGATCACGCTGCTGGGACAGAACGTCAACTCGTACGGCAAGCGGTTTCCGGATGGCTCAGGCTACAAAGGGCCGCTGGGGCGGCTGTGCCTCTTAGAGGAAGCGCCCGACACGCTGCTCGACTTTCCCCAGCTGTTGCGCCTCATCGATGCTTCGCTTCGCGGCGCCGCGCCCCAGCCGGGCGCGGCACTCCGCGGTCGCCCTGATGGCGGCCGCTTCGCAGGCCCCGCTCCCGTACGCATCCGCTTTACCACCAGCCATCCGTTTGATGCCACCGAGCGGTTGTTTGAGGCGATGCGCGACTGTCCGTCGGTGTGTGAGTCGCTGCATCTGCCGGTGCAGTCGGGCTCCAACAGCATTCTGCGCGCGATGCGCCGTGGCTACACCGCCGAGGCGTATCTGAAGAAAATCGAGCGGCTCCGGGCGCTGGTTCCGGCCATTGGACTCTCCACGGACATTATCGTGGGCTTTCCGGGCGAGACGGACGACGATTTTCAGGAGACGGTGCGGCTCATGCGCGAGGTGCGCTACGATAACGCCTACATTTTCAAGTATTCGCCCCGGCCGGGCACCGATGCGGCGGCGCGAGAGGACGATGTGCCGCAGGCGGTCAAGGATGCGCGCAACCAGGAGCTGCTCGCACTCCGCGCTGAAATCGTGCTGGCCAAGCACCAGGCGCTGGAAGGCTCCCAGGTAGAAATTTTAGTTGAACAGAGGGGTAAGTTTGAGAGACAATGGTTTGGTCGAAGCCGGGCGCACCACGGGGTGATTGTGGAGAGCCCGAACGACTTGATCGGTCAAACGGTGTTCGTTCGTGTCACCCGGGGTACAGAACATACCTTATTCGGTGAATTGACATGCAGCGCGTCATTGCCCTCGTTGGTCCCACCGCGGTAGGGAAAACCGCGATCGCGGTCGAACTTGCCCAGTCGCTCGGCGCCGAAATCGTTTCGTGTGATTCCATGCAAGTCTACCGGCAGATGCCGGTCCTCTCGCAAGCCCCCACCCACGGTCAGCGCGCGCAGATTCAGCACCACCTCATCGATTGCATCGAACCCACCCAGTCGTTTAGCGTCGGCGAATTCCGCAAGACCGCCGGGCCGATCATCAACCAGATTCTTGAGCGCGGCAAGCGTGTATTGATTGTCGGCGGCACCGGGCTGTATCTAAAGGCGCTGACCGAGGGGCTGTGCGATGCGCCACCCGCCGATGTGCGCATCCGGGAACAGCTCTGGAGCGAGTGCCACGGTGTGGGCAGCTCGACACTCTACAACCGCCTGCAGGGGATCGACTCGGTGGCCGCCTCGCGGATTCATCCCAACGACGCGCGACGCATCATCCGCGCCCTCGAAGTCTACGCGCTGACGGGCAAGCCGATTTCCAGCTGGTGGCGCGCGGCCAGCGGCGAGCTCCTGCAAGGCCAGGTGACGATCATCGGGCTGAACCGCGACCGAGAGGCGCTCTACCAACGGATCGATGCGCGCGTCCTCCACATGATCTACGAAGAGGGCGTCATCAACGAAGTCCGCCAGCTGCTGCGGCTGCCACTCTCAAAAACGGTGCGGCAAATCCACGGCCTTGCGGACATCGAAGGCTACCTCGCCAACGACGTGATACTGAAAGACACCATGACGGTGTGGCAACAGCGTGTGCGCAACTACGCGCGGCGCCAGCTCATCTGGTTCCGGCAGACGCCAAACATCCAGTGGGTCGACATTCCCGCCGACGAGCATCCCTGGGAGACGGCCGCGCGCCTCTTGGACGTGGTGCGCAGCCATCAGGGTCAGGGTGTTGAAGCCAGAGGGTGACGCGTCCGCGCCTGGCCGTGTTGTGTCTCGGTTCGTTCCCCTCGGTATTCCTCGTGCCTCGCACGTGTTCCTCAGAGCATCGCCAGTGAGACCTTATGCCTCGTGAACGAGCCCTACTCATCAACGTGCAATTGGATCCGCGTTTTTCGCGCGGGCATGACAGTTGGTCGTTGACCGATGAAGCCCAAGAGCTGAACGAGCTGACCACGTCCTCCGGTTGCTCGGTGGTGGGCGAAGTCAACGCGAATCGCCATCAGCCGGTGGCGGGCACGTTCCTGGGCAGCGGCAAGCTTGAGGAGATCGCCCAACTGGCGACGGAGCTCCAGCCGCAGGTCGTCATCTTCAATCAGGAGCTTTCGCCAGCACAGCAGCGCAACATTGAGGAAGCCTTGCGGGTCAAAACGATCGACCGCACACAGCTCATCCTCGATATTTTTGCGCAGCGCGCCAAGACCCAAGAAGGGAAAGTGCAAGTCGAGCTCGCCCAGCTGCGCTACCTCTTGCCGCGCCTGGTGGGCAAAGGAGTGATGCTCTCGCGGTTGGGTGGTGGTATTGGGACACGTGGTCCAGGGGAACAAAAGCTTGAGGTGGATCGTCGGCGCATCCGTTCGCGCATTACCCGATTGACCGACGAGCTGGAGAAACTCGCGCGCCGGCGCGAGGCCACGCGCTCACGTCGCAAAGAGCAGGAAGTGCCGGTGGCCGCGCTCGTCGGCTATACGAATGCGGGAAAGACGACACTCCTCAACTATCTCACCGGCGCGACGGCGACGGCGCAGCACCAGCTCTTCACGACGCTGGATCCGCTGGCGCGTCGGCTCCGCTTACCGAGCGGCGAGACAATTATCCTCACGGACACGGTGGGCTTCCTCCACCATTTGCCGCACCATCTTATCGAAGCGTTCAAGGGGACGCTGGAAGAAGCGCGTGATGCCGACGTGCTCTTGCACGTTTTGGATGCCAGCCATCCGCTCGTTTCTGAGCATGCCAAGGCAGTTGAGGAGGTACTCGCCACCCTCGAGCTTCAAAAGAAGCCGATCATTACGGTCCTGAACAAGCGCGATCGTGTGGAGGATGCACTGCGGCTCTCGGCGCTTGAGCGAGCGTATGAGCCATCCGTTGCGATCTCCGCGAAGACGGGCGCTGGAGTGGAGCGATTGTGCCGCCTCATGACGGATCAACTGGCGTTGCTCTTGGTTGAGCCGACACACCTGCGAGTGCCCTCCGAGCGCACGGACGTGGTGGCCTCGGTCTATCAATCCGGCCAGGTGCTCACACGTCGAGACATCGATGGCATGGTCGAACTCACCGCTCGACTTCCCTCCAAGTTCAAAGCCAGTCTTTCCCCCTATCTTCATTCTTGACAGCATCCCATGATTGCGTTATAGTTTTGTTAGCACTCACCAATTTTGAGTGCTAACAGATAGGTAACCTATGAGCGTAAGTGACTTTGAACAAAGGAGAAATAAGATTCTCGAGGCCATCATCGAGGCGTACGTGACGACCGCCTCCCCGGTGGGTTCTGAGTCGGTGGCGCGCAAGCTCAGGTCGAGCTTAAGTCCAGCCACCATCCGTCATAGCATGGTCGAATTGGAAGAGGCCGGATTCGTCGAACAGCCGCATACGTCAGCCGGGCGGGTTCCGACCGATCGGGGCTACCGGTTTTACGTCGATACGGTGATGGCGGTTCGACATCTTCCCCCGGAGCAGCTGCGCCAGATCGAAGCGCTGCTGAGTGTGGAGGAGCGCGAGGTGGAGCAGTTGGTCGAGCGGGCCGGCTCGCTTCTTTCCGAGTTGACGCAGCAGGCCGGGTTTGCGGTGGTGCCGACGGTCAAGCAAAGTACGGTGAAGCAGATCGAGCTGGTGCCGTTGAGTGTGCGCAAAGTGCTCTGTGTGCTCATCGCGAATGAAGAGATGATTGCTTCGCACGTGGTTGAAATCACTGAACCAATGAGCCGCGATGAGGCGGCCGCGCTGGTGCGCTTCATCAATACAGAGTTGGTGGGGCTGCCGTTTAGCGATCTGTTGGAATCGCTGGAGCGGCGGATGCTGGCCGAAAACGACTCGTTCTACCATTTCGTGAAGCGCTCGCTTGCGATTCTCGAGCATGCGCTGTCCACTGAGCCCAACGAGCGATTGTTCCTTGATGGCTCAAGCCGCGTCGTGTCGCAACTGGAGTTTAGTCGAGATCCGCGCAAGGCGCATGAGCTCTTGCGGGGCCTCGATGAAGATGGCCGATTGCTTGAGCGGGTGCGGCAGGACATCGCGCCCGATGGGGTGCGGGTGCGCATCGGCCGCGAGGTGCAGGTGCCGGGGTTGGAAGAGTGTACCTATCTCACCGCGCCGTTTTCCATCGGCGGGGAAGTCGTCGGCGCTGTTGGTGTTTTGGGGCCGAAGCGTTTGGACTATCCGCGCATTCACGCGATGGTGGAAGGTGTGGGTCGATGCGTGACGGTACTGCTGGGCCGGTGGAGTGCTGGCGACGAATGAGTGGCGCATGAGCGAGCATTCAAAGGCCAGTCACCCTGCCAAGGACGCGAGCGTGCCTGCAACACACACAGGTTCCGACGAGCCCACGATTGTGGCTGGAGCGCCGAGCGTCCACGCACCATCGCCCCATTCGGAAGCTGAAGCGCTTGAACGACTGAAGCAAGAGGCACAGCAGGCGAAGGATCAGTATCTGCGCACGCTGGCCGAATTTGACAATGCCAAGAAGCGGCTGCATCGCGAGAGGGAAGAGTTTGCGAAGTTTGCCGCCGAGTCGATGGCGCGGGAGTTGCTGCCGATCGTCGACAGTTTGGATCACGCGCTCATCGCCGTCGATAAGCAGTCGGATCCGCAGGCGATCATTAAAGGGGTGTACTTGATTCACCGGCAGCTCCTGGCGTTGCTCGCGAATGAAGGAGTTGAGCGCATCCCGACGGTGGGTGAGACGTTTGATCCACATCGGCACGAAGCGGTCGCGCAGGTTGAGGCGAGCGACGGTCAGGCCGACAACACGATTACAGAAGAAGTCCAGGTCGGATACACGATGCACGGCAAGGTGATTCGTCCGGCCATGGTGAAGGTGGCGAAGAAGGCAGCAGACAGTAACCAACAATCGGCAGAAAATACAGAACACACAAAGGAACATTAAGGAATATGGGGAGGCTTAAATGGCTAAAGTGATTGGTATCGATCTTGGAACATCGAACTCCGCGTGCGCCGTCATGGAGCACGGGCGGCCGACAATCATCCCGTCGGCCGAAGGCACCAGCGTTGGCGGCAAAGCGTTTCCCTCGTACGTGGCGTTTACGAAAGACGGCCAGCTGCTCGTCGGGGAACCGGCGCGCCGCCAAGCGGCGACGAATCCGGAGGGCACTGTCCAGGCCGCTAAGCGGAAGATGGGCTCCGACCACGTCTATCGGATTTACGGGAAAGAGTACACACCGCAGCAGATCTCCGCATTCATTCTCCAGAAGGTGAAACGGGATGCTGAGGCGTACCTCGGCGAGCCGGTGAAGGAAGTGGGCATCACGGTGCCAGAT
>Ga0209515_10008081_pt1 | contig 12424 bp, 5 predicted proteins | sample Subgroupgradi54m_FD_187454 | JGI IMG/M metagenome (GOLD analysis project Ga0209515, IMG submission 187454) | Subsurface groundwater microbial communities from S. Glens Falls, New York, USA - GMW60B uncontaminated upgradient, 5.4 m (SPAdes)... ... | reverse complement strand
ACCCCTACACTGGACATAGGGGTAATAATTTTGATTTGAAAGTATTAGAGAGAGTTTGACTTTTTATTGCTAATTATCACTTAACAGCCAAAGCAACCAGCGGAGGGTGTGTGCCTTTTTAAAATTTAGCAATATTTTTAAAAGGTACACCCCGCAGTCATGCATGGAGGTTGTGTGAACTATAAAATTGCGAAGCTACCTTTTCAGCATTTTTAAGAATACCTCTTGGGGCAGATTGACTCGGCCAGTTTCTTTCATACGGGCCTTGCCCCGTTTCTGCTTCTTCCACAATTTCATCTTACGGGTTATGTCGCCGCCATACATATGCTGGGTAACATCTTTTTTCTTTGCCCGAATCGAGTCAGCGGCAATGACCTTGCCGCCGATCGCCGCCTGAATGGAAACTTCAAACATCTGTGGCGGCACTACTTCTTTTAACTTTGTAACCATAGCCCGGCCTTCTTGGTAGGCGAACTGGCGTGGCACAATGCGGGAAAAAGGCTCGACAAGATCTTTGGCAATCAAAATATCAAGCCGGACTAGATCGCCTTCCTGCATGCTTTTGGGTTCATAGCTCATTGAAGCATAGCCAGAAGAAACGCTTTTAAGTTTGTCGTAAAAATCGGTAATAATTTCCGACAAAGGCATTTCATATTTCAACAAAGCGGTTTCTTTACCCAAGTAATCCGTTCCCTTGTATACGTTTCTGATGCTAGATATTAACTCCATTACACTACCCACATAAACTGTCGGTGTAAGAACTTCAAGGTAAACTATCGGTTCAGCAATCACATCTATCCCGGAAAAATCAGGAAGCATTGAGGCCGACCGTATTTTTAATTCTTCACTATTCTGCATTTTCACAGCGTATTCCACGGAGGGAGAAGAAATTATCAGTGAAAGACCGAATTCCCTCCTCAGCCGCTCCGAGATTATCTCCACATGAAGCATGCCCAAAAAACCAAGGCGGAATCCCCGTCCTAATCCGGCCGATGACTCCGGTTCGTAGACCAAAGAGGCATCGGTCAGTTTAAGTTTACCCAGAGCGTCTTTTAAGAGATCATAGTCCTCGTTTTTCTCCGGAAAGAAACTAGCAAAAACCATAGGCCGCGGCTCTTTGTATCCTGGCAAGGGCTGAAAGTTGTTGGTCGTAAGTTGTCGGTCATTAGTTATAGTATCACCGACCCTGATCAACCCTGGGTCTTTTAAACCAGTTGCAACATAACCGATCTCGCCTGATGACATACCATCGTCCGAAGCAATAAGATTGGGTGAGAAATAGCCGGTTTCCAGCACATCAGCCCTAGCCTTGGTTGCAAAGGTTATTATTTTATCGCCTTTTTTTATGGAACCTCCAAATATTCTAACGAAAGCAATAACGCCCTTATGGACATTAAAGGTGGAGTCAAAAATAAGGGCCTTAAGATTGGTGCTGTCAGAAATTTTTGGAGGCGGAACAACCTTGATAACTCTCTCCAGAACTTTTTCCACATTGGTTCCGTTTTTAGCTGAAACTTCCAATATTTCTTCTGGCTCAACGCCTAAAAGATATGCCAGTTCTTCTTTGACCTGTTCGGTTCTGGCGTTGGGCAGGTCAATCTTGTTCAAAACGGGAATTATTTTCAATCCTTGTCCCGATTCCGACTTACTGGAATCGTGGATCCTCGATTTGGCATCAGAATTTCCATTCTGGCCAAATCGGGACTGTTGAGCTAGGTGCAGATTAGCCAAAGTTTGAGCCTGGATTCCCTTAGAGGCATCGACAAGCAATATCGCCCCCTCAACCGCCGCCAAAGAACGTGAAACTTCGTAAGAGAAGTCAACGTGTCCTGGAGTATCGATTAAGTTCAATATATATTTCTGCCCTTCCAATTCATAAGACATTTTTACTGGCTGAAGTTTTATGGTAATTCCCCTCTCTCTTTCCAGTTCCATCGTGTCTAAATACTGCTCGTGCATTTTTCTTTTCTCCACCGTTTTTGTCAATTCTAAAAATCGATCCGCTAGGGTCGATTTTCCGTGGTCAATGTGAGCGATAATACAGAAGTTTCTGATGTTCATGTGTGGAGTAAAACCTGCTATAGCGGCAGGTCCTGATCTTTGTAAGTTTCGTTTTTCTTTTTAATATCTTCGAGTTCTTGATTGCACTTTTTACACCAACGATGTTGATCTATTTTTTTAACAACTAGGGGATCTAATTTATCCCGACCTCTTATGATTGCACTCTTAGCTTCAGCGGAAAGATGGAGCCCGTCAAATATTCTCTCTATATCAACAAACCCATCCGTCTTCAAGCTTTCAAAATGTATCTTTTTCTCCTTCATGTGCAAAATATACTTTAAAAACTATGTTTTGTAAATCGTTTAAATAAAACCCAGAGAAGCAAGAAATTAACATTTCCGGCGATTGCAAATGCAATCGCTAAACCTCTCACTCCTCCGCCATAGAAAATACCCAGCAACCACGCCAGACTCAAGTTAATTGCAATAGAGAAAATTGAAATAGTAACTGGTGCTTTTGTGTTATGGAGCGCATAAAATGCTCTAGATAAAATAGGGATAAGGCTTTGAGCGGGAATACCGAACATAAAGATAACGAGCACTGAAGCCGTCAGGTCAACACTTGCACTATGGAACAATCCAACACCAAACAAGATATTGATCGCCCAATGCGACAAAAATATCCCCGCAACTGCCAGTGGGGTGACAATTAGAAGTGTACTCTTCAAAGCTGAATAGAGCCTCTGCTTAAACTCTTTCATCTCATCTACAGAAGCGTGACCTGAAAGCTTTGGAAACACAGCTGTGGCCACAGCAACACCCACAACAGATATGGGCACAAATTGTAGATTGTTTGCTACATTTAAAACAGCGATACTCCCAACCATCATCGTCGAAGCAAACGCATTCACAACTGCTGAATCAATACTGTACGCACCAAGGCCAATTGTACGTGGGATCATTAGTCTGAATATTTTTCTAAAATGCTGATCACCGAAATCAAATACTGCCTTAAATTTAAATCCGGCCATTCGTGCGGCTGTAAATTGTAAAGCAAAATGGGCGAAAGCACCCAACACAACCCCCCAACCCAGTCCCAGCACTTCAGGATAACCATGGTTTCGCATCAAAGGCACAAAGTAAATCGCACCAATAATAATTCCGGCATTATATAAAACCGGCGCAATGGCATAGGCCCAGAAACGTTCGAGCGATTGCAAGATCGATCCGCAAATCATACTCAACGAAAACAATATCGGTGACAGAAGCATAATTCGAGTCAGCAAAATCGCTATTTGACGATCCGGGCCCAAAAACCCGGGAGCAATTAACGACACCACTGAATCGGCAAATAGCCACAGGACACCCGAAAAAATTAGAACGAAAGTAAAAGCGATACTCGTAAAATTATGAGCCACTCGCCAGGCGTTCGATTCATCTTTTTTGTATTCTCCTATAAATACAGGCAGGAACGCCGAGGACACCGCCCCCAAAAGCAATATGTTAAAAACTAAATCCGGCAACTTGAACGCGCTGTAATAAATATCCAGCATCCTCGTCGCCCCAAAGTAAGACGTCAAAATCCTATCCCTAAACAACGCCACCAAATCCGCCACAAAACTAAACCCTCCAATAATAACGCTTGCCCTCAATAATGTTTTAGATTTTCCAGCCAGTATCATCTAGGACTTATTACCATATCTTTATCAAGAGGTCCATCGAAGTAAAGCTTCTCATCCATGTAGAATTTAAAATCATTAATATCCAGTCCGGGTTGTTTTTGGACATAGAATTGATAACCCTGATTAGATGAAGGGACAGTGTATTCCAAGTCAACAGTTTTGGTCTCACCAGGATTTATTATCATCCAGAAACCAAATTCAGTTTTGCCCGCTTCTTTATATATAGTCACGCCGGTTTCTTTGTCGGTGTAACTTCCTTCTTCAAATTTAGCCAAGTCCTCATCTTTTTTAAATCCCGATGTGGCATAATCTATCAACGGCTTAAAGTTGGGCTTTGAATTTCCTGTTAGGCCCACAAAGTCGGCATTCTCCGGAACCAAAACCCTGACATAAGTCGGGCTTTGTTTGTTATAGAATCCGTATTTGTTATTCCCTCCTTTGTGGGTGCGGGTTATTGAAACCTTATGTTTTGTGTCACCATTTTCAGTTGTGGTCTCAACTTTCAAGGATGAGTCCATGACCAAATCTGTCTTGGACCCCTTCACATTAGTGAAGGTGACCATAAGATAATCAGAGGCTATATCTGCGACCTTACCAGAAAAACCTTTATCCACCGAGAAGCTCTCTAAATTCAAATCTCTGAAATACATAAAAATATCTTTTTGTTCCATACTAGATACTAACAGGTTAAACACTTCCAACCATTTGCCTGACTCAGCCGAGTATAGTTTTTTCAAAAGCTTAGGAGCAAGATCCATAACTATCTGCTTGGGTTGTTTACGATCTCCTTTATACTCTACCTGATTCTGAAGAGCGGAAAATAAATTCTTCGAGTCAAGGGTTAGATTGTATTCAGGCATTTCAACGGGACCAACAACGTCCAGAATGTGAGCCACAATCTGGGGACTGAAAGTAATTACTCCATCAACATCGTAACCCGATTCTTTTTTGAAAAAGGATGTTATTTTTCTGGCTGACGTCGGGAAGTCAATAAACCAATTTGAGTCTCGCATACCCCAATTTGGCGTAATGTGCTGAAGCTGGACCGGCGGAATGATAAGTTCCTGAAGTTGGCCGTCCAGATTATAAACATCATCAACTTTGAAATCCTGAAGCTTGCCGTCTTTGAATGAAACAACTCCATAAGTTCCGGGAAACCCGCCGGTGGGCCTTAACTCCGACGGATTTTGAAACAAGATTAAATATTTTTTAGTTCCTCTAGTTCCTATGAAATCTTCAAGAAACCTGGAGTAATCTACCGAATCGTTAATAAGTTTTTCAAAAACAGGAAGTTTTGATTTAAAATCTTCAAAACTGGCTTTTTTATCTTCAGGTATCGTTGAGTCGTCTACGTCCGCTAGGAGTTGTTTGGCATTTTCTAAGTTTTTCTTCGAAAGTGTTAGGGCTTTTTTTAAAGAAGTCGATATGTCCCCGATCGACACGTCACTCCCAGCCACAGCTAACGGGTTAAGTATCAAATTGGTTTTAGCTATTTCGCCCATGGCATCAGACATGGCCTGGCCGGCATCAGCCATCAGCTTACCGACCTCAACCAGATTTTTTGCTGATTTTAGTTTCCCCGCTCCCGGTAAATCGGAAAGCAAAGAACCAATACCAGCTCCCATAAAATTCATATTGTCCCCTGCCTTGGCAAACTCCTGGTAGGCTTGAGCAAAGTTGCTTGAAGCAGAAACAAAATCCATTTTTTTGATATCTTCTCCGGCATTTTGTAGATTTTGAACGGCTGAACTGCCTTCAGCAACCAGCTGTTTCTGAAGGTTAAATCCATAATGGCCAAAAATGGTTAGCCCCGAAATACTTGTTACGGCGATAAGAAGCCATGCTCTTGATAATTTAGGTATTTTTAGTTTGGGAAGTTCTATTTTTTCATTAACTTCAAGATTGGTCAAAACATCAAGGCCTAAATCGTCGATCTTATCAGGTTTATCCCCATCTCCTAGGACTGCCCTAGGAACTTCTGGTGCTTCATATGTTCTTTGGTTTATCTGGGCAAGGGCCACTTGAAATACAAGATTTGAATCTTGAAAATCTTCTTCTGCTAAAATGGGAATAATTTCTTCCGGATCTAAATTTAGAATTTCTCTTTTTATTTTTTGGCGTCTCGGTTTAAAACCAATGTCATTAACAACCAGCGCACCCATTGCCGCCAATTCTACGTTCGGATCAAAATCTTCATTCAAATACTTCTCCAGTTCTTCTTGGGGAGTGATCGTTAGGTTTGATAGAGTTGGATTATGGGTTAATATTATACCACACTTTTCGATATCATGATGGGCACCATCAGTTCTTCCCACATTCTTAATTCGCAATTCGCCTTTTTTATTTATCTTAAATTTCCTTCCTAAATTAACAACCGACTGAACCCCAGACATTTTTGCAAAATCAACAGACCCAGTTTTATCAACTGGTCTAATATCGAACATTACACCCATAACCCTAAGCTTGGGTCGAGGCATAGTTACATTTTACACTAGTTAGAGAAGTTTATACTGTTGATTAACGTGGTTTAGGAGAGAGCATTGGTAATGTAGCTAAGCCCAAGTCGTCCCGACCCACCACATTAAACAGGTCGGCAGCTCACTGTGTCCGTTTAATCATAAAATCTACGTCTTGATTCGTGTTTTTGCTAATTATTTTAACTTCTGGATGGTTCGCCTGCCAAACACGGAAAATCTCATCGGCAAATCCCTGGCCTATTGACTTGACCTGATCAAAGTCAAGAACGATTTTTTTAAATTTCTCCAAACCATAAAGAATCCGCCGAGCCTGCGAACGAGAAACAAATGTTGACATCCCCTTTTCATACAATCTTACTATCACATCTGTAGCACTAAATTCAAACGAATCTTCAGTGTATTGGTTAAATATATCACGCAATTCTTTTTTTGAATCGCCAGCTATGTTGAACATAATTCTTGTTCCAAAAATAGGCTTGATGGTTACGACCGTAAAGTCATCTATCATATTATTAAAGAATAATTTTTTTGCTGAACTTCTGATAGAGAATGTGTCAGCAATACGGCGGGTAAAGAAAATCCCCTCTCCGCTGTGAGCTTCGGGATCGGTAGTCTGTTTTCCTTTTAACAAATCCTGAATGGCTTCTTCAGTGTTTGATAAATGCCGAACATGGATAATTTTTTCAAAAATCCCAATCCCCCAGTCAGTAACATCAAATCTAATGGTTTTACCATCTCGCTTCATGGTCACTTTTATTCTGGGGGAACTGGAATGCTCAATCGCATTATTGAGCATTTCTGTAAACGCATATTCCAATATTTTCACGACATTTTCTTTGATTCCGTCAAAGATGCCCGTTTCCGACTTTATCAAATTAAAAACTATATCTTCCTGGAGATTTTTATTGTCAAAAATCCGGCCAAAATTCTGGATGTTTCTTTTTGCTTTTTTTACTAATTTACTAGTGGAAAAAACATAGTGGGACCTGTTGGCATGACCAACTTTAACCAACTTGCCACTTTCCACCAATTCCTGAAAAAACCGAAAAACATAAGCACGTGAAAAGCCTGTTGCTTGAACAATCTGGGCAACAGTTACTTCTCCTTTTGTTTTGGCCCTATTTAAGATAAATTTACGTATATCCATTGTTGACAACTTTAATTGTATTCTGACAAGTGAAAGTTGTCAACAGACCTATTTTTAGGGCGCTGGGGTTTCGCTCGGAATCGGAGTCGCTTCAGGGCTTGGTTCTGGTGTCGTATTTGGCGTTGGCGAAGGTGTCTCAGTTGACGTGGGCAATTCGGATGGTGTCGGAGTTGGAGTTATTTCCGCTGAACTGCTGGCCGTACTCCCCGGTGTCGGCGAAACTAATACTTCTGGAGTTGCTGATGGAGTTGGAACTGCCGTTTCTACTCCATTCTTATCTAGCAACGCCTTCAATTGTTCCTCGTTGATGCACGTTGCACCGACACATAACTGTTTGGTGGTTAATTTGTCAGTCACAATTTCTACCACTTTCAAATAACCATTCTTTATTTCAATTCCGATTTGTTTAAGTTGGTTTAAGATTGAACTGAATAAGACAGAGATATCAAATGTCGTTCCGCCAGATTGGATGAGGGAGTTGTCGCTGGAACTAGCGGTGTTGTTTAAGACTGCGGCTATTGATGGCGCCCAATAGCTTAGGTTCACAAAGGTCATAATCTTGCCAGTCTCCAAGGTCGAACCTTGAGATCCCAATAAAGGTTCGACCTTTAATTTTGCGGCACCAAATCCTTCTAAAGCTATCCCGATGCTCTGTCCGCTTTCCGTCATCTTCATAGCAAAACCGGGTTTGGTTTTGGATAATGTCAGTCTATCCCCGTTCTTAATCAAACCATTTTCACTCGTGACTTTGACAGGTACACGACCGGCAAGCGCGATCGGTACATAGCCATTGCGGTTTTCCGTTGCGTTCTGTCCTGAATTAAACGCACCACCATCAATCAGCGCCGCTGGCTTAGTAGAAACAATACCGATCACACCAAATGATGATGATGCCCGAATCACTGCCGAAGTATTCGCTGAATCAGCCGCCACTATATCGCCGGCAGTCAGGGTTGTATCATGAGTCGGGAAACTTTCGGCGTAGTCGACACAACCGCCCGACGGCGTACCCACGCCGGTACATGTCGAGGTCGCGCCATGAGACCGAACATCTCGGCGGATTGAGAATCTTCCACCAGAACTCAAAGATGCCAGAACCAGGTTGTTGATATCAGTAGCTACGAATATTGGCCCGCTGAATGTCGAAGATGCCGGAACAGTGATACTAAACACGCTACCCGTAGTTAATGAAGTGGCAGAGATAGAAGCAACAGAACCGATTGTGGTTGATGAACGGATACCAAAGGAACTAGAGGCAGTAGTGCCAGCATTAGGATCAATGACAAAAAGCTGACTGCCTTTGCCTTTTCCACTACCAACTTGCAGAAGAGAAGTCGGCCCCGTTGTCCCCACCCCCACATTCCCCGCATTGACAATAAGTCCATAATTCGCAGTAGTAGCACCAGAGGCATTTAAATAGAGAGCGACGTTGGTTCCGCTTGTTGCATTTGTATGTGTATTAGAAATTTGTCCACCATAAGTAGTGATGGCATTTGTTGCATTTGCGCCGGCAGTTAAAATATTTAGAGCTGTTTGTGATGCAGCAGCTGCTGTGCCAGAAACTTGGATGTCCAAAGCCTTGCCGGTGGTCAAGGCACTGGCATTGATTTGAGCGGCAGTACCTGTTGCAGTGACATCATCCAGCTGGAAACCGACAAGAGTATGCGCACCGGAAAAGTTCATACGCACAAGGCCGTTGGCTGGCGCGCCAGTGGAAGCGGAGTTAAGATTAATGGCTCCGACTGCGCCGGTACTTGTTGCTGCACCGGTTGTAAGGGTGATAGAACCTCCAGCATTCGCTCCCGACCCACCGGCATCACCTGCAGTCAAAGTCATAGCTCCACCCGCAGCACCAGTGCCGGTGGAAGAACCGTTAGCTGCAGTAAGACTAACTGCTCCACCAGCACTACCAGCAATAGCGCCACCGGCACCCGAAGTAATTGTGACAGCGCCGCCGGTGCTCTGGGTACCTACACCCGAGCCAGCACCTGCAGTAATTGTGATTGCACCGGCTGCGCCGCCGCCTTTAGCTAGACCACCGATAATAGTGATAGCTCCACCGGCGCGCGAGACTGTACCGTCGCCACCGGCATTGCCAGCCAGAATACTAATAAGGCCGCCAGTGCCACCACTACCAGTGGAAGAACCCGCTGCGCCTTGTATGTAAAAATTACCACCATTGCTTCCGGCAATTGCTCCAGCTGCGCCAGAATTCAAAGTTAAATCTCCGCCAGCACTGGCACTACCAGTCCCCGAGCCTGTGCCAGCGCTAATAGTGACAGCACCACCCGCGCCAGTGCCTTTACCAGTACCTGCAGTTATAGTGATAGCTCCCCCAGATTTAGCTGCTGTCCCATCTCCACCGGCGTTGCCTGCAGTAATAAGGACGAGTCCACCTGTTCCACCAGCACCTGTAGTGGAGCCAGCGCCACCTTGTAGATAGGCTCCCCCGCCATTACTTCCGGCAATCGCTCCACCTACTCCAGCAGTTAGAATAGCGTCACCGCCGGCACTAGCGCTGCCAGTCCCGGATCCGGTGCCACCCGTAATCGTAACTGTTCCGCCGGCGCCAGTTCCTCTTCCACTCCCGGCAGTCATATTGATCGCTCCTCCAGCTCGAGCAACAGAACCGTCTCCAAGACCATGACCCGCAGTCAAAGTCAAAATGCCACCTGCACCACCGGTGCCAGTGGACGACCCATTAGCTGCACCAATACCGACATTACCACCAGAGCTGCCTGCAATTGCTCCGGCTGCACCACCATACAGATACGCTGTGCCGGCAGCGCTTCCAGAGCCAGTGGCTGATCCTGTGCCCGCAGTGATTGTGACATCTCCACCGAGGCCAGTTCCCCTCCCTGTGCCCGCAGTTACAGTAATAGCGCCACCGACTCGGGCAGCGGTACCATCTCCGAGACCGTTACCTGCAGTAACAATAATTGCGCCACCAACACCACCTGTGCCAGTAGAAGTACCATTCGCTGCAGCGATAGTTATTCCGCCTCCGGCGCTTGTAGCAGTTGCCGCCGCGGCTCCACCGTTAAGAGTCAAAAGTCCTCCGGCTCCCGTGGTGCCTCCGGTGCCCGCCGTAAGAGTAAGTGCTCCGCCAGTATTACCTGCACTTGCAGTTGCAGCGGTGATGCTAACAGCACCAGCAGCACCGTTACTGGTGGCTGCTATTGCCAATCCGCCAGTGGAACTTTCAGTGAAAGAAGTATAATTATTTGCATCATACCCCAAGCGGAGTTGTTCGGTGGTTGTCAAAATATGTAAACCAGAAATAGCTGGCGCGGTCGTCCCAATCCCGACATTGCCGGTATTTACGACTAACCCATAGTTGTTTGTTGCTCCAGTCGGCGCATCAATGTATGCACCATAAGCATTCGTCGCGGTAGAGACTCCAGCAGCATTTATTTTTAATCCATAAGTATTTGTCAATGTCACTGATCCAGCTTTCACTGGCGCGCCGGTGATGGTAAGAGTTGAAGCATTGTTGACAGTAACTGCCGAGGCATCAGTGAGAGTGGGTGCATTAATTTGTACGGAATCCAATTGTGTCGTGACAGTCGTGGTGCCAGTGAAAGTAATTGTCGGGTTCGTAACTTTAAGCGCGTTAAATGTTGCAGTTGCCGCAGAAACTATTGTTGGCGCAGTGGGCACTATTTGCATCGTCCCATTCGTGCCAATATTGCCCGTGACATTCAAGGCAGAACCAACAGTTACGCCACCCCAGAAATTAGCGTCCATGCCAGAAAGATTATTTTGCACCGCGAGACTTGAAGTCTCAATTCCTCCAGCTTCCAACTGCTGGTCGTAAGTGCCGCCAACATCAAATTTTTCTATGTTGCCAGTGGTGATGCTCGCGGTGACCATATACCGGCCCTGCACATCGAGTGATCGCGATCGGCCACCTACGGTAAATGTACCCACACTTACTGGCGATGCCGGGGTAGAGATATCAAAAATATTATCCGAGGTTCCGCTATCAGTGCCAACGTAAGCGTACCGGCCTTGAATTTTCAGAGCATACGGAGTACCAGTGGTGGCAATCGTGGCCACACTTGCTGGAGTAGTAGGATCCTTGATATCAACAACCTCTAATTTTGTATTGCCACCATCCACAAGATAAGCGTAGCGGCCTTGGACTTCGACACCATAGTAGAGAGCAGAGGCGGTGGTTAAGGTTCCCACAACTGACGGAGCAGTCGGATCAGACACGTCGACTACCTTGAAACCGGTCGAGCCATTTGCCACATAGGCGTAGCGACCTTGGACATAGACACTGTTTGCAGAAATGCCCCCTACAGATACCGTACTGATGAAAACCGGACTGGCTGGATTCCCTACATCGACAATATCTAGGTTGGCTCCAGAAGAAATATACGCATAGCGACCAACCACCTGAAGATTGATTAAGTTGCCGGTCAAAGATCCCACACTGCCGACTTGAGTTGGTGCATTTGGATTGGATATATCAAAAATATATAAAATTTTGGCACTGTAAGATGTGACATAAGCGTAGCGGCCTTTGACATCCAAACCATAGAAGGATTTGCCAGAGATCGAGACGCTACCCATCGCCACGGGAGTATTATTAGAGACATCGAATATCTTAAGCGTACTACTAGTACCGCTTTGGTCGTTTACTAGGTAGGCATATTTGCCTTGGACCTTAAGGACGGTGGGGACAGTCAGGCCTGTTGCTGATCCAATGTTCGCTGTCGGCACTTTACCCGCCACATGCAACTGGGCAATTGGTGCCGTCGTGCCGATGCCCACGTTACTACCAACAATATTTAATGTGTTAGCTGTGGCAGTGGCGTTAACAACTAAAGCATTGTTAGCTCCGGCAAGAAATCCTTTGGCTACGGAGAGGGAGCCGGAGAAGGAATTAGAACCGGTAGAGGTATCGGTAATTGTGCCTGTCAGGGTCGAGTTGCCATTGACAGTCAAAGCTGTGCCGACAATACTAGCGGCATTGAAACCTTTTGATACCAGTAATGATCCGGCAAAACTAGATGAACCAGTGCCAGAGAAAGTAGCGTTAGTGGCGGTTAAGCCTTTTGATGTGTTGAGTGAGCCTGAGAAAGAATTACTGGCTGTGCCATATGACAAGAT
>Ga0209515_10008080_pt1 | contig 12425 bp, 14 predicted proteins | sample Subgroupgradi54m_FD_187454 | JGI IMG/M metagenome (GOLD analysis project Ga0209515, IMG submission 187454) | Subsurface groundwater microbial communities from S. Glens Falls, New York, USA - GMW60B uncontaminated upgradient, 5.4 m (SPAdes)... ... | reverse complement strand
GATAGGCGGCCGCGTTTTTGCTTACCGCGTGTTGGCAAATTGCGTCGCGGCGGCGAGGTCACCCGCGGCGAAGAGCTCGGCGGCCTCGGCGGCCTTCTTGAGCGACTTCTTCAACACGGCTTCCTCGGCGGGCCTCCACTTTCCGATGACGTGCGTTATGACTTTATCGCCGGAGACTTTTTTTGCTTGATTCTTTTTGCCGACTGCGCTGATGCCGATGCGGATGCGGGCGAAATCTTTTGACTTCACGGCGCGCATGACGCTCTCGACACCCTTGTGTCCGCCGCTTCCTCGCCCCACAACCATTTTTATAGTCCCGAGTGGCAAATCGAGGTCGTCATGAATGACGAGAAGATTCTTTGCGGCTTTTGGTGTCTTTATGAATGCTGCAACCGCCTTCCCCGAGAGATTCATCATCGTCTCGGGCAGCACCAACGTTACACTTGCTCCGCCCACGTCCCCTTTGGCGACGAGCGCGTGCGCTGTTTTGTTCGGCATGAACTCAAAGTCCTTGCCGATGAGCTCGACGGCGAGACGTCCGGCGTTGTGCCGAGTCTTTTCGTACTCTTTCCCGGGGTTCCCGAGCCCTACGACGACGAGAGCCATTGACGCGCATGTTAGCACACGCGTACAATGCCCGCATGAGTGATACCGGTAAGAGTCTCGTGAAGGATCTTTTCACGTTAGTGCTTCTTATCGTAGTCGTCGTCATCCCCATTCGCGTCTTTATTGCCTCCCCTTTCGTCGTCGATGGCGAGTCCATGCATCCGACCTTCGAGAATCTCGACTATCTCATCGTCGACGAGCTGGTCTACGACCTCTCTACGCCCTCTCGCGGCGATGTGGTCGTCTTCCGCTACCCCAAAGATCCATCGGTCTTCTATATCAAGCGCATTATAGGGCTCCCCGGAGAAACAGTGTCCATCAATCATGGCGTCGTCACCATCACGAAGACCGATACCACGACACTCTCACTCGCCGAGCCGTATGTAGTAAACGAAGATGCCACGTATACGCAGAACGTTATCTTGAGCGCGGGGCAATATTTCGTGCTCGGAGATAACCGACCGAATAGCTCAGACAGCCGTGTCTGGGGCACCTTGCCGGCTAAGAACATCGTGGGTCGTGTTGATGCGCGCCTCCTACCGCTCACGCGCGCCTTCCTCTTCTCGAGTGGAGCCTCGTATGCCGCTATCGCCAGCTCTACTCCAGCAGGACCATGACACACGCGGTCTTTTCCGGAGACGAACTTCTAAAGAAGGCGCGCGGCGTAGGCCAATATTACGGTTTCATGCCGTTCACGGCTCTCTCTGCCGAGAGGCGTGGCACGATACCCGCCTCGCCAGATGCGCCCGCTTCGAGCACTGCATCGCCACCGGAAGAGCTTGATCCCATCGGGATTGTCGTGGCGAGCTTCCTTGTCCAGTGCCGAAAGCTGGGAGTCGCTCTGCCTGGATCCCAACCGCTCTTTCTCTGGCATAGTAATCTCGCTCCCGGCCGGGTCGTACCTAAGCGAGCTGTTATTCAATTTCACGCTATTGGTACCGAACGCACTCTTGCCGAGGCCGTGGTCATTCGTGCGCTTATGGCGCTCGTACGCGACCTCTTCCACAGCGAACCAGTGTTACGCATCAATTCTATGGGTGATCGCGAGACTCGAGCCCGTTATGTGCGCGAGCTTGGCATCTTCTTCAAGCGCCGAGCGAATGTGCTCCCCGAGGAGTGTCTCATTGTCGCGCGCAAAGACGCGTTTGCCGCGGCAGAGCTCGTCATCGCGCGGGAATGTGCCGAGAACTTGCCCTCGCCCACCGAGTATCTCTCCGATGCTTCGCGTAAGCGCTTCGAGGACCTGCTCGAATATCTGGAGGCGACCGACACGCCCTATGAGCTCGCCCGCGATCTCATGAGCCGCGGAGGGCACTGGAACGACACCTGTTTCGAAATAGCCGTGGCAGGGCACCGGGTCGCCTGGGGTTCGCGTTATAACGAGCTCGCTAAGCACATGTTCGGCCAAGCGACAGGCGCCATAGGCGCCGTGCTCTCTATCGACACAGGAAGTTCGTCTCGCAAGGGCTCTGGCGAAGCGAGTGGGACGCTTGCTCGACCACCCGCCTCGCGCACCCGATTCGTTTTCGTCCATATCGGCGAGGAGGCAAAGCGGCTCTCGCTCATGCTCGCCGAAGAGTTCAAGCATGCGCATCTCCCCTTGACTCAAGACATCGGCATCGAATCGCTCACCGAGCAGATGCGGCTCGCGGAAAAGCGCAACCCGCCGTATCTCCTCATCATGGGGCGCAAGGAAGCGCTCGAGGGCACAGTCCTCCTACGCGACCGCTGCACACAAGAAGAGCTTGTCCTCCCCATCCTCGGCCTCACCGAACGATTGAAGGCAGTTGCATGATTCTGTAGCGATGATATAATATATTCAGATCGTCAGTGGGCGGTTGATAGCAAAACGAAAGGAGCCAGCGATGGCTGATGCGTTGAGTTTCGAACGGATGTTCTGCTACCGAGCCGCTGGGCTCGCGGGCTATATTGCACTGTTCTATGCCCTTGTCGCTGTCGGCCTGCCAGGTTGGGTGGCTCTTGTCACACTCATCGGCGCAACGGCCATCGTCACCTTCTTCATCTGTCACTGGCGTGAGGGGGATAGTTGGCTCAAGGCCAGCGCCTTTGCCCTGCCTGTCTTGGCATTCTGCGGCGCGGTACCTGCCATGCTGATCAATGATAAGCGGCCAGCGAACGTGCCGGATTGGTCGCTCTTTGGCTTCTCGCTCTGCGCAAGCGAGGCCGTATTCTTCCTCTCGGCCCTCGGCGTATTCGGGACGAAGGTTGCCGATCTGCCACTCGCGATTGCCTGCGGCGTGACCATGTTCATGGTGCAAGTCTGTGTTCTCGCCGCCGGGTTCCAGTACTGCTCGAAACCTGTGGTGAAGAATCGCTGGGACGATTAATCTTCCGTGGGCGGCTCAATGAGCCGCCCACGTTTGCGTTTATATATATGAATGTGCTAGAGTGCGCCCTATTATGGTAGCCGCAACGAGGGTCGAGGTCCGGCGCGGGAAGAACGAGAGTTCTTCTGCGCTCATCCGCCGTTTCTCCCGCCGGGCGCAGGGTCTTGGACTCGTGCGGCAGATGCGCGACCACCGCTACTACAAGCGCAGCATCTCGAAGAACGTCGAACACAAGCGAGCGATGGTCACGAGCGTCAAGCGCGCCAAGTACAACCAGCTCGTCAAGCTCGGCAAGATTGACCCAGCTGCCCGCAAGACGCGTGGCAAGGGCGGTAAGCGCTAGTAAATGGCTGTTTTTATAAAGAACTTTACGCGGCGCCCTACGCCGCGTGTGCCATTTGTCAAAGCCGCATCGGCCGTACTTCCTGGCTGGGAAATTTCACTCGTATTTGCGGGCGAGAGGCGCGCGCAGAGTCTGAATCGAACACTGCGGGGAAAGTCGTATGTGCCAAACGTGCTTTCCTATGCTACCGGCAACACATCAGGTGAAATTATTATCTGCTTGAGCGAGGCCGCACGACAAGCTCCGGAGTACGGCATGAGACACGACGTTTTTGTCCTCTACCTGTTTATCCACGGATTACTGCATTTGAAAGGTATGGCACATAGCGCTACGATGGAGAGACGTGAACGAGCGCTGGTGGCGCGACTAGTTGCGTCGCCTTCAACGCTTGCACGACTTTCTACTACTCATGGCCAAGAGACGCATCGCCACCGGCATCGACATCGGCACGTACCAGGTCAAGCTGGTCGTCGTCGAAGAGGTCGTTGATCCGCGCACAAAAGTGCGCGGGCGGCGCATCATCGGTACCGGACTTGCCGAGAGCAAGGGGCTCCGCCAGGGCTATATCGTCAATACGGAGGAAGTCGCGGCAAGCATCAAAGAGGCCAAGGCGCAGGCCGAGAGCCTCGCTCGCATCCCTATACGTACCGGCTTCCTCGCCGTGGGTGGCATCTCGCTTGACGAGGCACGCGCCGCGGGCGAAGCAATCATCTCGCGCGCCGACCAAGAGATAACGGCGCTCGATCTCGACAAGGCCGCAAAGGCGGCGCGCGAGGCCGCCGCTCCCGGCTTCGTCAATCGCCACGTGCTCCACTCTATACCACTCGAGTATCGCATCGATGGCTCGAAGGTACTCGGTGATCCACTCGGTATGAAGGGTGTCCGGCTTGAGGTCGACTATCTCTTCGTCACCTGCCTCTCTCAGCATAGCGATATGCTCGCTGCGGCGGTCGAGGATGCAGATATTGAGATCATCGACCACATGGCTTCTCCACTTGCCGGCTCGTACGTCCTACTCTCCGGCGAGCAGAAGATGAAGGGTTGTGTCCTCGCGAATATCGGCGCCGAAACAGTCTCCGTGGTCGTGTACGACGAGGGCATCCCTGTCTCCGTAAAGGTCTTCCCTGTTGGCTCAAGCCATATCACTGACGATATCGCCTTGGGCTTTCGTATCTCGCTTGAGGAAGCCGAGCGCGTGAAGCTCGGCAAACTCGGAGGTGCGATGTATTCGAGAAAGAAGGTCGACGACGTCATCGCCGCGCGTCTCACGACGCTCTTCACCCTCATCGACAAGCACCTGAAATCTCTTGGGCGGCGTGGCCCCCTGCCCGCCGGCATCATCATCAGCGGCGGGGGTGCTGGTATTGGGAGCGTGAGCGACATCGCGAAGAGCTCGCTGAAGCTTCCTGCTCGACTCGCCGAGTTCCGCATCGGCCCAGACGCGAAGATACGTGACGCGACCTGGGCTGTAGCGTATGGTCTCGCGCTCTGGGGGCTCACGGGCGACACCGCCGCTCCCAAGCGGAGCCTCGGTACCTCCTTCACCAAATTCTTCGGACAATTCTTGCCCTAAACATCTCGTCTATACTCAAAACTCGGCCAAATAGACACGAACGATTTTGCAGAGGTGAAAGAAGGGTTCAAAAAGCTCTACTGCTAAACATGTTCCGCCGCCCTTGCGGGCGGCGGTCGCGGCTAATGCCGAATGTATCTACAGTATACACGGCAGTAGCAGTTCAGCAAGGACATTGTTCCTGTGGATAAAAAGCCGCTCCCAATCCGGGTAGAGGTATACTTGTATAGTAATAAATAATTAAATTCTTCCATGAGCGGATTTTTGACCATGATCGCATTTCTATTCGTGATTGCTGGCCCGGTTATCTTGATTTGGGGAGTCATTCGTTACCTGTTTTCTGGTGCGGTAGAAGTCGCAAGTCAGGTAACAGGTAGCCAGGGTGGCGTTGCCTTTGGGGATAAGAATCGTAAACGCGGCAGCAAACTCATACTCATAGGACTCGTGCTTAGCATACTCGCCATTGCGTGGTTTATGTTTGCGCCATAAAACCCTTTGTTCTGTAAAAAATCTTGAACGATGAGATAATCAGGGACTTGTGGGAGAAAATGTCAATATTTGCATAATTCTGGGCGGTGCTATGATGGCGGGAACGTGTCCAAACGCATCGAACCTGAAGTAGAGACATTCGCCCGCATCCGCGTGGTCGGTATTGGCGGCTCCGGCGGCAACGCTATCAATCATATGGTAAGTTCGAAGGTCCGCGGCGTTGAATTCGTCGCGGTCAACTCCGATGCGCAGGACCTCCACCGCTCGCTGGCGAAGCGCAAGATTCATATCGGCAAAAACCTCACACGTGGGCTCGGCACGGGGATGAACCCGGAGCTCGGCAAGCGCGCAGGTGAGGAGACACGACAGGAGATACAGGAGGCGCTCCAGGGCTCGGACATGGTCTTCATTACCTGCGGCATGGGTGGCGGGACTGGCACTGGTGCCGCGCCGGTGGTCGCAAAGATAGCGAAGGAAATAGGCGCGCTCACGGTGGCAATCGTCACCAAGCCTTTCGGCTTTGAGGGTGCGCAGCGCAAAGATATAGCCGAGCGTGGTCTGGCCGATCTCAAGAAGGAGGTGGATGCCTTCATCGTCATTCCGAATGACAAACTGCTCGCCATCGCCGAAGCCAACACTTCAGCCAAGGCGGCCTTCGCACTCGCCGATGAGATACTGCGCGAGGCCGTCGAGGGCGTCTCGGACATCATTACGACGGCAGGCGATATCAATACCGACTTCAACGATATCAAAGCCATTATGGAGGGCGCTGGCCCCGCCTTGATGGGCATTGGGGTAGCCGAGGGCGAGAAGCGTGCGAGTGAGGCGGCTCACAAGGCGGTCAATTCTCCCCTGCTCGACATCTCTATCTCGGGCGCCAAGGGCATCCTCTTCGTCGTCGCAGGCCCCGACGACTTGGGTATCATGGAGGTCCAGGAGGCCGCCAAAGTCATCAGTGAGTCCGTTGATAAGAATGCCCGCATCATTTTTGGCATGATGAAGGACGAGAAGTTGAAGAAGGGTCAGATCCGCATTATCGTCATCGCGACCGGCTTCCCCGAAGGGGCGCTCCATACGGTGGCTGCCCCAGAGCGCTCTCTCTTCTCGATGCCTACTCCAGAGCGCGAGGAGGAACGTGGACGTATCTACCACGAAATACTTCGTCGTGAGACTCCGCCTGCTGTCGTCAAAGTAGAAGAGGTTGAGAAGCTCATTCAAGCCCCAACAAAAGAGCGTGAAGAGCCTGTCGTCACGGCTCAGCCGCGACGCACGGGTGATATGCCACCCGCTCCTGAGGATGAGGAGGTATGGGGCGCGATACCGAGCTTCCTCCGCAGGCATAAGAAATAAGCCCTGCTATACTGCAGGGCATGGTTGATTTGATAATTATTGGTGGTGGGCCTGCAGGTGTGGCGGCCGCTGTGTACGCCGAGCGTAAGCGCCTCGCGACAGTGCTCGTCGCCGAGGAGCTTGGCGGCCAATCAGTTGTCTCGGACGGCATCGAGAACTGGATAGGGACGCCGAAAATTTCAGGTACTGACCTTGCAAAAAGTTTCAAAATGCATCTGGAAGCTGTGGGGAGTAACGCGGTTGAGCTCAAGATTGGCGAGAGAGTTATCGCGTTGCGCAAGAATATGAATACCGAGGGATTCGTCGTCGATCTAAAAAGTGGCGCGACACACGGCGCGCGCGCGGTTCTAGTTGCGAGCGGCGCATCCCGTCGCAAGCTGGATGTGCCCGGTGCGGACCAATTTGAGAATAAAGGCCTCACCTACTGCGCCTCTTGCGACGGCCCCCTCTTCGCCGACATGGATGTCGCAGTCGTGGGCGGCGGCAACGCCGGGTTCGAGACAGCGCTCCAGCTCCTCGCCTATGCGAAGTCGGTCACACTCATCCACCGACATAAAGACTTTAAGGCGGACGCAGTTACCGTCGAGAAAGCATCTGCGCACCCAAACATGCACATTCTCGCCAATACAGAACCGACAGAAGTCGTTGGTGAGCAGTTTGTTACTGGCCTCAAATATAAAGACAAAGACTCGGACGAGGTCAAAGAGCTCGCGGTGACTGGCATCTTTGTCGAGGCGGGTGTCATACCGAATACGGCGTTTGCCGAAGGGTTCTTGGAGCTCGATGTGGTGAAGAGAATTGTGGTGGATGCGAAGAATCAGCACACGAGTGTAGAGGGCGTCTGGGCCGCCGGGGACTGCACCGATGAGCTCTACCACCAGAACAACATTGCGGCGGGTGATGGCGTCAAAGCTCTTGAGGATATCTACCTCTGGCTAAAAAAACGCTGATTTTGAGCCATATTTTAACACCCTACTCCTGCCTTGCTCTGTGGGGCTTGACAAAATAGTATACTCGTGTATACTGGTGGGCGGCACGGCACAGGCCGCGAAGAGCCCCAGAGATGCTTGAAATTCACCAACTGGAGGAAGCGCGATGACCCCAGCGTATATTCGTGACGCGTATGCACGCCGCGGCTTCAAGGCCGCCATGGCCGCTGCGAAGGCAAGCATGGATGAGCGTCTCGTCGACGAAGTGATGCTCGCGAGCTTGTCAGCGAAGGGCGTTGCCAAGCCGGTCCCGCAGTTCACCAGGAACAAGCGGGGTGGGATGAGCCCTGCTGACTTCGCCGAGGGCTGCGAGCCCATGAAACTCGCGCAACTCCGCGCGGAACTCGCACGCCGCGAGGCCCCGCACAAAACGCGCGAGGTGCCCAAAAAAGTGGTGGTGCCGGTCTCGACCAGTCGCCTCACGGCCGAGGAGATCGCGCGGCGGCACGCTGTCCTACGCAACGCCGCGTGAGGGCAAGCTGAAACATGCTCGTGCATGAAAGGAGGTCATGATGGAACGAATGTAGGCCGCAACCGGATAAGCCCCGGTCGAGGGCGACATTGTCGCCCTCCCTTCTAAGCATTCAAGCAGGGTGGCTTGAGGATTTAGAAGGGGTTACAAAAAACAGGCCGCGCAATGCGCGGCTCGTTTCTTTTTATGAATGAGGCGGCTTGAGAGCATTGGCGAGTTTAATAAGCTCATCAAAGAAGGCGCCAATGCGCTCTTGCATGGGCGCGAATGCCGTCGCGACGCCTGCGTCGTTCGCCTTCGACGCGGCCATATACATCTCGCCCGGGATGTGGATGGCGGGGCGTAGCGGCACGAGCGAGAGCTCGATAGCCACCTGGCGCAACTGCTCCACCGAGCGGGCGCCGCCAGCGCTCCCGTAGCTCACGAAGCCGACGGGCTTATGCGCCCATTCTTTGAATACCCAGTCGAGCGCATTCTTCAAGACGGCCGGATAGCCATGGTTATACTCCGGCGTGACGATGATATAGCCGTCGGCCTCCCCCACCTTCGCGCTCCAGCGCTCCACTATCTCATGCGGGTACGGCTCTTTTTTATACGAAGGCGTCACGCTCTGGTCAAAAAATGGCAGGGGCCAATCGCGCAGGTCTATGAGCTCGGCCTGCACATCCGTGCGCTTCCCAAGCTCCACATACATATACCGCGCCGGCTTCTCGCTGAAGCGTCCCTCCCTCGTGCTCCCGATGATGATCTGAATGTGTATGGGTTCCATACGTTGATTTTAGCCCCCAGTGCCCTGGGCGACTTATGGGGATAACGAAAATTGAGATGGCGGCGCCTCACATTCGTTCGGCATCCTGCAAAAACATAGTCGTTGTACTCCTTGTTTTTGCGGGGACGATTGCCGGAACTTTGAACCAAAGAAATGGCTTAGTCTCGAAGATATTGATAAGATTATACGAAAGTTGAGACGAATATACCAAGAAAAGCCGGAATCCTTTGAGGTTCCTACTTTCGCCCAAAAACAATATTAGCCACTTGCTCTACATCTTTGTCTGACAGCTTTGAGCCTTCGAGACGAGTAGATGCACCAGCAGAAGCTATAAGGGTGGCGCGCTGAAGTTCTGCCAGTCGCTCCGGTGAAATACTGATATTCTTTTTCGTGTGCTTAGACTTTGCCATAATTTATTCAATATCATCTTTAGTTGCGTCAGTCGTAATCCTTTCTCCTTTTACTATATCTCGAATGGCTATATCCTGCTTGGTATCTAAATCCTGTTTGGTATTTGGACTAGACGAGTGATTAACGTACCGCTCCGGTTCTGAATACAAATGCTTTATGTCATGATGCGAGTGTACAAACATTTTCTCGGATTCAGGCAGATCTTCAAATTCTTGAGCGGTTAGGGGTCTGAGATGATAGCTGATGACGACTTCACCAACCTTAAAATCTTTGTCCGCATATACACCTCTTCCCGCAAGATTTCCTTTTCCAATAATTATATCGCTCATAGTTCGAATCCCTCCAGGGTTCTTACATTTTATCATTTTCTGGCTTTTAAAAGTAGCTTAAAACAAAGATATTTTAGAGCTTACTTTCCAAAACTACTGGCGGGGACGATGCCCGGAACTTTGAACCGAAAGTACGGCTTAAATTCGAGGATCTTGATAAAAGTATACAGAAATTACGAGCTATCTACAAAGTTCACCCTGAGTGGTTTGAGGTACCTAAGCCGAAGTCCATTAAAGGCAAGAACGAAGTCGATTATTCAACAAAGTAGATTAAAATCAAAATTACTTATAAGTTAGATTTAATTACAAGAACCTCATCTTCTAGATCAAATATGGGCATGGAAAGAGAATCAGCTTTTCTTAGGACATAGTATATTCCTTTAAAACTTGTCGGCTTTTGTTTTAGAAAGTCATGCATGATAATACCTCTTGCTAACTCCGGTTGATACTGTCCTTCAATCAATAAAACAATATGGTCATATTTTTGACCGAGCTTTTTATATTTATTTTCTTTTGATTCAACAACTTCTTGAAGGTTTCTCCTATCAAAAATGGTCTGCTTTCTTCCAGAGAGCGGATTTAAAAATGTTCCAACCTGATTTATGTCGACAACGTTCTGAATAAATAAAACTTCATTTACATTATTCTTAGGGAGTAAAATTGCATCGATATCGGCAGAATTTTGATCTTTTTGAACACCTAGAGATATTTCATAATCTTGAGCGTATTTTGCTTTCAGATAATTAACGAAGGTCTCGCAATATTTCGCTTCTCTTATCTCTTTTTGCTGTATAAACATAATTTACCTATTCATATTCAATAGTCGCAGGTGGCTTTTGGGTAATATCGTAAAGTACCCGATTTACCCCTCGCACTTTGCCGATGATCGCACTCGAGATCTTCTCTAAAAGTTCATTCGGAATTTTGTGCCAATCAGCACTCATGCCATCTATGGAATCGACCGCTCGTAAGGCTATTACATATTCGTAGGTTCGACCATCGCCCATAACACCGACCACTTTAACTGGAAGGAGGGCGGCAAATGCCTGCCATATTTTCTCATATTCACCAGCCTTTCTAAGTTCTTCGATAAACACTGCGTCGGTTTCCCGGAGAATCTGGAGCCGCTCTTCAGTGATTTCTCCAACGATACGTACAGCGAGTCCAGGGCCTGGGAATGGATGTCTCCAGAGTAACTCACGAGGCAGTCCTAGTGTTAGCCCAACTCGTCGCACCTCGTCTTTGTATAGATCTTTTATCGGCTCAAGGATTTTAAAGCCCATCTTTTCAGGAAGTGTGAGATTGTGATGGCTTTTTATTTTCGCTGCCGTTTTGGAAGTTGAGGCAGATTCTATGCGGTCGGGATAAATAGTTCCTTGGGCAAGATATGCAATCGAGTGCTTCTTAAGCTCATTCTTGATCGCCTTTTCAAATACTTCAATAAAACTATGTCCGATGATTTTCCGTTTCTGCTCTGGGTCGGAAATACCCTTTAGTCGTTTTAAGAAAAGCTGGCTCGCATCGATAACGTGCAGTTGTTTAAAACCATTTTTGCGTAGATATGAAGCTACCTGTTCAACTTCTCCTTTACGGAGAAGCCCTGTATCGACAAAGACGGCATGTAAGCGATTGCCAATGGCTCTATGGATAAGTGTGGCGGCTACCAATGAATCAACACCGCCTGAGATACCCACTACAACGTGTTTGTCTCCAATCTCGTTTTTAACCTCCGCGATAATGTTTTCTGCTACCGAGCTAATTTTCCAGTTTTTCTTGGCTTTACAGATTGAAAATAGAAAGTTTTTGAGTAACTTCTCTCCGTGTTTGGTGTGAGTGACTTCCGGGTGGAATTGGATACCAAAGAAATTATTCTTTAGGTCGGCAAAAGCAGCGTATTTGCAGCCAGTAGTAGATGCTGTTTGTTTAAACCCTTTCGGTAAGACTGATACTTGGTCGCCGTGAGAGAACCACACAACTTCTTTTGAGGAGAGTGCCTGAAAAATTCCTTTCTTGTCTTTAATACTTAAAATCTCTTTGCCGAATTCTCGATGCTTTCCTTTAGTGACCTTACCGCCAAGCATATGTGCCATGACTTGATGACCGTAGCAGATACCTAGGATTGGAATACCCAGTTTGAATATTGCTTTGTCCGGTCGCGGGCTATCTTTTTCTAACACTGATGCAGGCCCGCCAGAGAGAATGATCCCTGCGGGATTATGTTTCTGTATTTCCGACACAGAAGTATCAAAAGGCAAAATCTCGGCCTTTACGCCGAGATCCCGCACGCGTCTTGCTATAAGATGGGCAAACTGACTTCCAAAATTGAGGATTATGACCATAGTAAATAATATCACTAATTATTGGCCAAATGAACCTTATTTTACTTCGGTTCAAAGTTGCCAATCTGGCGGAGGCGGTGAGATTCGAACTCACGATACCTTGCGGTATGCCGGTTTTCGAAACCGGTGGAATAAACCACTATCCGACGCCTCCGTGCCTCGGGATTCTAGCATTTCCCTTCTCAAATGCTAGGATTCGTTGCGTAGACGGCCCCGTCGTCTAATGGTTAGGACAGGTCCCTTTCAAGGACCAAACACGGGTCCGATTCCCGTCGGGGTCACTGAATTAGCACTCTAATTGCACAACTCACTTCTTCAGAAAGAGTTGGCGCGGACTCTTGAATCCGAGCCGCTTCCTGGGCCGGTCATTCAGTCTGCGTACCACAACGGCAAGCTCCTCAGGGGTG
>Ga0209515_10008077_pt1 | contig 12429 bp, 11 predicted proteins | sample Subgroupgradi54m_FD_187454 | JGI IMG/M metagenome (GOLD analysis project Ga0209515, IMG submission 187454) | Subsurface groundwater microbial communities from S. Glens Falls, New York, USA - GMW60B uncontaminated upgradient, 5.4 m (SPAdes)... ... | reverse complement strand
GATCCAGTAGCCCTTGTCCTGAACGGTGTAGCCTACTTCGCCTTCGGCTTCGTAGAACTCGCCGAAAGAGCTGCGCGAACCGCCGAACACGGACAACCATTCGGTCGAATTGCCGGGGTTATAATACTCGGCGCCTTTTCCGAATTTCATGTCATAGATGCCGAAGGTCTCGCTGCGGGAGGCCTCGGAATCCTGATCGAAAATAAAGAACGTATTGCTGAAGTGGGGCGCGTCCTCGTCCGACCGCTGCAGAGAACCGTCGATATAACCTTCCCCGTCGCCAAAAAAGCCGGATGACCCGCCGCACAGACGCCCGCTGTCGATGTAGTCCGAGAAAAAGTTCGGATCGATGTTCAGGTCCGTGTCCAGCGGCCCCGACGGCGTGAAGGTGCCGGCGGCCGACCACGTGCCGTTCGCAAGTTCGCTCGGAGGGGTGACGATGTTCGTCAGGATATCGCCGATCGTCAATAGTCCGACATTGCCTGACGGGTCCACGTAAAGCGCGGCGCCGCTGCCGTCCGAACCCCAGATGCCGCCCGTGTAACCGAAGAACGCGCCGCCGGCGGGCGTCGCTTCGAATCCGGTCTCTTCCGTGCCGTTGGGGTTGACGCTGTGAATCACGGTGTTCCAGAGAAGCGGTTCGTCCGGTCCCGTCTCCGCGTCGAACAGAAACTGGCCTGCCGCGGTAAAATTCTGCTCGGTATCCCACGGTTCGGCCGTCACGCTGACGGAGCCGAAATCCTCGCCGACCCGCTGCACGTAGCCTCCGTCATTCCGATAGAGGCTGCCGCCGCCCTGATTCTGGTCCGGTTCGCTGCCCCATTCTCCGATAACGAAAGGCGCAGGCCCGCCGCCTTCTCCCGACGTCGTGACATCCGGCGGAAGATTGTCGAAAGGCGGGGTGTTGTCGTCCGGGAGGCCGGGATTGTCCGGTCCGTTGTCGGGAGGCGGCGCGTCGCCGCCCGGCCCGTCGCCCGGGCTCGAATAACCGTACTGGCCGTCGCCCCAGCCCTCTTCAAGACCGTCCTTGTTCGGAACGGGGGGCGTCACGCCGTGCGTGTCCGCGCAGGAGGTGAAACCTGCGTCCACGGCCTGCGAAACCTTGGCCACAATGCTTTTGATCGCGCCCTGCCCCTGCGCGAAAGAAGAGCAGCTCTGCTTGGGCGTGATGTTCAGATAAAGGATGGTCCCGCGCACCGCGGCGACCGCCGTCGGCGTCTGCACTTCGAATTTGGAGGTCCCTTTAAGCTTTTCGATGCGGGCGCGGATTTCGCCGCCGGTCGATTCGAAATAATCCTCGCGGTTGCCGGTCTTCGGGTCGATATAAAGCTTTTTGACCTTGAGGTTCGAATTCGGCTTCATCGTGATGTCGCGGCCGCTCTCGAGCAGGATGCTCGCGAACCCGTCGGGGCCCGTCTCGATTTCATCGCCGGCGCCGAGCGCTTCTTTGACGGCCGTTTGGTGCCAGGCGCCGTTGTTTTGGCGCACGCGCACGCTGCCGCTGTACTTCGTGACGATCGCCTTGCTCAAACCGCCTTCGCTGGCCGTGGCCGCCGCTTTGGGCGCGGGAGCCGTTTCTTTCTCGAAACGCTGCTGCTCGACGCTAAAAAAGGCCCTCGGGGCCTGGGGAGGCGCGTCGGACGTGATCACGGACGTCGTTCCCTTGGTGACCACGACCTCTTTGTCGGGGAAACCGGGGTTCTTCGTCACGAACTCGCCGCTCATCGTCAGGATCGACGTCATGGACTTGAGATAGGAAACTCCGATGTCGGAGCCGTGCACGCCGCCCTGGGTGTTCGGGGTGTCGATCAGGAAATTGACGTCGCCGTTCTTCGATTTCTCCACAATCGCGCGGATCGTCCCTCTTTCGACGAGCAGGTGCGCGTTCTTGCGGGAATTGTCGTCGTTCAGCGAATACTCGCGGATCTGGATCTGGGTGTTTTCGCCCAAACGGACTTCTGAGCCGTCTTTAAAAGCGATAGTGGCTTTGGAATAGCCTTTGGTGCGGATCACGTCGCCGGCGGAAATCGCGACGTCTTTGACGACCGGGACGTAGTCCACCGTGCCGGATGCCGCCTGGTCCGCGCGTCCTTCGACGTACGCGAGCCGGCCGATCTCGGGCTTCGCGTCGGCCCAGGCGAGCGGACAGAAAACAACAACCGCCAGAAGAATGAGGTGGATCGTACGCTTCGTCATGTTATTTCCTCCCGCTAAAATTTGTAAACAACGCCCGTGCTGTAAATGCTTCTGTCGTAATCGTAAATGGTGATGTTCGAATTATGCTTCACGTAGGTGTAACGGAACTGGAGTTCAAGCTCCTTCAAGATCGGATAAGAAAGCATCGTTGAAAGCGTGTAAGCCTCGTCGCTGCGCTGCACGCGGAACAGCGAGTTGGTGTGTTCGAAATCCTGCAGGTAGGCGTCGCCGGCGATCGTGAAGTTGAGCTTTTCCCAAACCGGGATCTGGGCGCTCCCCGTGAACCGGTTGCCGTGGTAGTCCCAGTTCGCCCCGACCGTGTCTTCGTTGTCGAACTCATAGCGAAAACTCAAGATGCCCTTGTTTTCCCAGAAGAAGTAGAACCAGCCGGCGCCCGGCGCCGCGCGGAACGCATCGCGGTCTTCATCGACAATGACCGGCGACTGGAAAAATTCCTTGTCCTGGAGCTTCACCGACAGCTGGCCCAGCTGATGGTCGGTGATCTTGAAATTGACGATGGGGTTTCCCGTCAACGTCCCCAGAAAATCCTGATCGTCCACCCAGGTGTAGTTGTACAAAATCGGGCAGCTGAACGACACGTTGGGGGTGATAGCGTACGTGGGGGCGGCCGACCAGGTGTGGCTGTGCAGATCGAAGACGTCGACCGTGTGCTGGTTGGCGAGGTAGAGGTCGTACATGAATTTGACGCTGAAACGGTCCGTGAATTTCTGGAGGTAGCTCGCGTCCACCGTGACGACTTCCCGCCAATCGTCGGCGGAGCCGACGTTCTGAACGGCCGTCTGGTCGCCGGGCTTCAGGACCACGTTATCGTCGTATTCCTCGAAGAACCCGAGGTTGACCTGGAACGGCTTCTCGGTCTGGCGTTTCCGCTCGATGGCCTTCATGTATTCGTTGGCATAAACGCTGATATCGGAATTCGGGTCGAGCACGACCACGTCATGAAACGCCTTCTCGGCCTCGTCGAAGGACTTCCCCTTCAGATGCTCGACGCCGATCTGGTAATCGGCCGCCTGGGCGAGGGACATGTCGAGGTTCTTGGCATCGGTGAACGCCTGGATGGCTTCTTCGGACTTCCCTTCCTTCTGCGAGATGAGCCCTTTGAGAAAAGCGGCTTGGGCGGGACGGATACCCTCGTGTTCGGCGACAGTCAGCCATTCGTGGGCTTTCGCCAGGTCGCCGCCGAGCTGGTAATAGACTTCGACGAGCTCGAGCAGGGCTTCTTTGATCTTCGGGGTGAGAGTGACGGCGTCGGTGAGGTGGATCTTGGCTTCATCGTATTTCTGGAGTTTCTTCTCGGTCATGCCGAGGTAGTAGGCGGCACGGGTGGATGCGGGGTCCTCTTGGCGCGCTTTCTTCAAGAACGCTTCCGCCTCGTCGTAGTTTTCCCTCTGAAACTGCCCGATTCCCTGATCGAGGGAGGAGCCGTCCTGGGCGTTGGCGAGCTGGTACGCACCGAATCCGAGCACTAAAACCGCAGTAAGCGAAAAGAGGGACAGCCGCATTCGTTCTCCTTGGAAATAGGTTAGCAAAGGTGAGACGAATGCCAAGCTACCATATAGGAAAGAGGGGTGTCAACGTTGCTAAAAGGGGTGCAAAACAGGGTCATTTGAAATGTCCGGAGCCGGAATTATTGGGCGGCGGGGGCGGTTTCGACTTCGGAAAATGCGTTGCCTGCGAGGACGCCCTGAGGCTTGGCGTCTGCGGGAACCCATTCCACAACGGTGTACGGCTTGTCGCCGTCACGGGACTCCTGGATGAAGGGATCGACGGCTTCGGCGGTCGTGGTGGCGGCCTTTTCGTGGGCGCCGATGAGCGCGAAAGCGCTTAAGGTCAATGCGATTAGCGAGATAGTTTTTCTCATAATAAATCTACTTGGACGAAGTATACCCTCGCCCCTATAGAAATCCAGAGGAGCCGGCTAGAAGAAATTATAAAAAATTATATGAATCTTGTCAGGTTTATACTTCGTGCGCGAAGTGGTGGTGTTTGATCGTCTTCCCTTCGACGATGTAGAAGACGTTCTCGGAGATGTTGGTGGAGTGGTCGGCGATGCGTTCGAGGTGGCGGGCGACTAGGATCAAGTCCACGGCCCTTTTGATGTTGCCGGGGTCTTCGATCATGTAGGTGATGAGCTCCCGGAAGAGCTGGTCGTTGAGATTGTCGACTTCGTCGTCTCTCTCACAGACGGCTTTGGCTTTCTTCGAGTCATTGGAGACAAAAGCGTCTAGCGAGTCTTTGACCATCTGGCTGGCGATGTTGGCCATTCTCGGGAGGTCGATTAAGGGCTTTAAGAGGGGCTGTTTCATGAGGTCGATGGCGACTTCCACGATGTTGACCGAAAGGTCGCCGATTCTCTCGAGCTCATTGATGATCTTGATCGTGGAGGTGAGGAACCGGAGGTCTTTGGCCACGGGCTGATGCTGGGCGATCAGACGGAGAGCTTCGGCCTCGATCTCGATTTCGTCGTTGTTGATCTTGTGCTCCATTTTGAACACTTCCTGGCCAAGCGATTCGCGACGGGCCGTGAGCGTCATCATGGCCAGACGCACCGATTCCTCGGCCCGCGTCCCCATCTCGATCAGGCGGCGCCGAAGGCCGAGAAGCTCTTCGTCGAAGTGAAGCTCGATCATCCGAACCTCCCCGTGATGTAGCTCTCCGTCATCGGGTTGTTCGGGGCGGTGAAGATCTTTTCCGTCGGCCCGAACTCGATGAGCTTGCCCATGAACAAAAATCCCGTTTCGTCCGAGACGCGCGCGGCCTGCTGCATGTTGTGCGTCACGATGATGATCGTGTACTCGCTCTTGAGCTCGAGGATCAGCTCTTCGATCCGGGCGGTCGCCGTCGGATCGAGCGCCGAACACGGCTCGTCCATCAGGATCACGTCCGGTCCGACGGCGATGGCGCGCGCGATGCAGAGCCTTTGCTGCTGCCCGCCGGAGAGCTGCAGCGCGGATTTCGAGAGGTTGTCCTTCACTTCGTCCCACAGCGCCGCGCGCCGGAGGCATTTTTCGACGACCTGCTTCAGCGTGGACATGTCGCGAACCCCCAGAATGCGGAGGCCGTAAGCCACGTTGTCGAATATCGATTTCGGAAAAGGCGTCGACCTCTGAAACACCATGCCGACCTTGCGCCGGAGCTCGACGACGTCGGTTTCGCGGTCGTGGATGTCGCGGCCGTCGATGAGGACCTTTCCGTCGACGCGGCCGCCGGGCACGAGATCGCTCATGCGGTTAAAAACTTTCAAATACGTCGATTTGCCGCATCCGGAAGGACCGATCAGCGCGGTCACGCGCTTGGTCTTGATGTCCATCGTGATGCCGTCGAGCGCGCGATGTTTGCCGTAAAAATAACAAAGGTCCCGGACCTGGATCTTGACGTCGTCCGTTTTTGCCGGGGCTTCCTTCGGCGCGGCCTCTATGCGCACGCGGACGCTACCGTTTGACATGAGAAGCATGGGACTGCCGTATTGCGTAGCGGTTGGCGAAAAGGTTCACGACAAAAATGATCGATATCAAGACCAAGGCGCCGGCCCACGCCTGGCGGTGCCAGTCGTCGAACGGCGAAATCGCGTAGGCAAAAATCTGCAACGGGAGCGCCGCGATGGGTTCGGTGAGCGACGAGTGCCAGAAGTGGTTCCCGAACGCCGTAAAAAGCAGCGGCGCGGTCTCGCCCGCGACGCGCGCGAGCGCGACCATGATGCCGGTGACGATGCCGCTCATCGCCGAAGTCAGCACGATATCGAGCGTCACGCGCCACTTCGGCGCGCCGAGCGCGAGTCCGGCCTCGCGCAGAGACTGCGGCACCGCGCCCACGAATTCTTCGGTCGTGCGCGTCACGATCGGCACCATCATGATCCCGAGCGCCGCCCCGCCCGAGAGCGCCGAGAAGCTCCTCATCGGAAGGACGAAGACCGCGTAAGCGAACATGCCGTACACGATCGACGGAATGCCGTTCATCACGTCGGTGACAAACCGCACCATCGAAGCGAACCGGCTCGACGCGTACTCGCTCATGTAGATCCCCGCGCCGAGGCCGATCGGCACGCCGACAAGCACGGCGATGCAGAGCAGGATAAGGCTCCCGACGATCGCGTTCGCCATGCCGCCCCCGGGCTCTCCGACGGGTTTCGGGAGGCGTATCAGGAAATCGACATTGATCGAGCGCAGACCTTGAGTCAGAAGGTGCGACAGGATGCTGAAGAGCGGCAGGAGAACGGTGAACGCGCAAAACGTGACCGCGATAAAAAAAACGATATTGGCCGTCCGGCGGCGCCCGCGCGTCGCCCTGAACGATGAAACAATCCGCTCTTGAACCGCCGTTTCGTTCATACGCGGCGGCCGATCACGGCGCGGATCAGGATGCGGGCAAAGATATTGACGATGATCGAAACCGCGAGAAGCACGACGCCGATTTCGATCAGCGAAGACAGGTACAGATCGCTTGCCGCCTCGGCGAATTCGTTGGCGATCACGCTCGCGAGCGTGTAGGCGGGCGAAAAGAGCGACGACGAAATCTTCACGTTGTTTCCGATCACCATCGTCACGGCCATCGTCTCCCCGATCGCGCGGCCGAGCGCCAGGATGACGCCGCCCATGATGCCCGGCTTGCCGTAGCTCAGGATGATCGACCAGACCGCTTCCCAGCGCGTGGCGCCCATCGCGTAAGCGGCTTCCTTGTAAACGGAAGGGACGGCCGATATGACTTCGCGCGATATCGAGACGATGAACGGAACGATCATGACGGCAAGCACGACGCTCGCCGTCAGCATCCCGACCCCGTACGGAGTGCCCTTAAAAAAGGGCAGGAATCCGAAATATTTCTGCAGGAAAGGCTCAATGTGGGTCCGCATCAGCGGAACGAGCACGAAGATGCCCCACAAACCGTAAATCACGCTCGGGATCGCCGCCAGGAGGTCGACGAGCAGCGAAATCACCATCCGCACGCGGATCGGCGCGTATTCCGAAAGGAAAACCGCCGTTCCTATGCCGATCGGCACGGCCAGAAGGAGCGCGACGAACGACGAGACGAGCGTCCCAAAAATGAACGGCAGCGCGCCGAATTTTTCGAAGACCGGGTCCCACGTGGACGTCCAGAGAAACGGGGCCTTGAACGTCCGGATCGCCGGCCACGCGTCCCAGATCAGCGTCGCCATCATGCCGGCCATGATCAAGAGGATCATGGCCGGAAAGACGGCCAACACGTTTTTGAAAATAATGTCGCCGGTGTCCGTGCGTCGGGACATTGATTTAATAGGATACCTGCTCGAGCTTCTGATCGATCTTCGCTACCACGGCTTCCGGAAGCGGCGCATAGTGCAGGTCCTTCGTGTAGGATTGCCCTTCGTGGACCGCCCATTTGAGGAAATCCACAAGGGCCTTTCCCTTCACGCCGCTGTTTTTCATGTCCTTATAGACGAGGATCCAGGTGAACCCCGAGATCGGATAGGCGTCCGGGTTCGGGCTGTTCGTGATGCTGACGCGGAAGTCCGAAGGGATTTCGACGCCTTCGGCCGCTTTGGAAGTCGATTCGATCGTGGGTTCGATGAAACTGCCCGACGCGTTCTTCATGTGCGCGAACGTCAGACTGTTCGTGATCGCATAGGCGAGCTCGGTGTAGCCGATGCCGCCCGGCGTCTGTTTCACGAGGCCCGCAACGCCTTCGTTTCCCTTGCCGCCGAGGCCGGTCGGCCAGTTGACGGCCGTGCCTTTGCCGACCGAGACCTTCCATTGCCCGCTCACCTTGCTCAGGTAATCCGTGAAGATGAACGACGTGCCGCTGCCGTCGGAACGATGCACGACGACGACCGGCATGTCCGGAAACGTGATGCCGGGATTCGCGGCCGTGATCTCGGGCGCGTTCCAGACGGTGATCTTGCCGAGGAAGATGCCCGCGAGCGCTTCCGGAGTGAGGTTGATCGACTTCTCGACGCCGGGGACGTTATAGGCGATGACGACCGCGCCCATCACCATCGGGATGTGGAACAAGCGCCCGGGCGCGGAGGCCAACTGCTCTTCCGTCATGGGGCCGTCGGAGGCGCCGAAGTCCACGGTCTTCGCGGTGATCTGCTTGATGCCGCCGCCCGAGCCGATGGACTGGTAGTTGAAGCGCACGTCGGGGTTGATGCCCGCATAGACATCGAACCATTTGGAGTAGATCGGGTACGGGAACGTGGCTCCCGCGCCGTTGATCAGCACCGGACTGGCCGCCAGCGCGGCGCCGGAGGCGGTTATCGCCGCCAGCGCCATCAGGGCCGCCTTTTTCAGAGTTTTCATTTTGATGTCTCCTTTTCCTTGGAATTTAGAATTTGAAGTTCAAGTCGACCTGGGACCGGAACACGTCCTCGTTCGTGCTCGTGGCGACGAGCGTCGAGGGGTTCAAGGGCTCGACCCAGAAGCCCGTCCACGCCACCCCGATGTTGTCGGTCAGGAGGTAGCTCGCGTTGAGCTTGTGGCCCACGCGGTTCGTGAAGCCGGCCTGTCCGGGACCGCCGAAGTCGCTGTCGTTGAACGCGGCCACGACGGCGTTGGCGCCGATGCTGTAGAAGCCGTAGCCGAAGTCCCAGTCGCCCTTCTTCTGCGGCTTGCCGAACTTCACCCCGAGGCCCCAGGCCTTGTCCTGGTCATGGATATCGTTGCCGAGCGAGCCGGCAAGATCGTCCGTGCCGACGTTGGCCGTGTTGGTCGCGTAGTCGTACCACACCACCGTCGGGATGTTGGCCAGCGTGAACTGGACCTCAGGGTAGATGTCGAGCACGCGGAAATCGTCGGCGATCAGCGTGTTCGTCCGGAGATACGATGTCGCGGCCGTGTTCGCCGTCACCGTCTGGAACCAGTTCGTGTAGTCGTAGTACGAAGTCGCGAACGCGAAGCTCACCGGATGATTGGGATCGATGTTATAGGTGGTCCAGCGGAACGCGCCCTGGTAGCCGTACAGGCCCGCGTCCGTTTCGGGACCGCCGAGGTTCTCGTTCGTGATGAACTGCCCGAGGACCGTGTCGAAGAACACCTTGTTCTCCTCGGTGTTGTAGAGCTCGAACGTGCCCTTCTCGTACATGCCTTCCGGCGTCACGTCGCCGTCCCAGACGATCGTCGTGGAATACCGAAGGAACGGGTTGTCGAACTTGCCCGCGCCGACCGTCACGCCTTTGAGCGGGCCCATGTCCTTCAGGCCGTTGGGCGAGTACGTGGCGTACACGCGATCGATGTTGATCGTCTTGAAGTTGAAGTAACCGGAATTTCCGAGCGTCTGGTTCGTCGACGTCTGGTCCGTCGTCGAGCCGGTCGCGAGGCGGAAGCCGACCTTCCAGTCGTCCAGGTAGTCCTTCTCAAAGCCCCAGCGCAGGCGGACGCGGTAGCGGTTGCGCGTGCGGTCGGTGGTGGTCGCGCCGGCGTCCTGTTTCTGGTTGAAATAATCGAAATTCTCCATGCGCAGGCGGATGTCGCCGTAGTACTTTGCGCCTTTGAGGAACGGTACGACCTCGCCGATGTTGTCCTTGAGGGACTTCTGGAAATCGTTGTCGCTCATCGTCGCGGCCGCGTTCGCGGGGCCCGGAATCGGCGTCGGAGAAGGCGCTTCCGCAGTCCGCACTTCGAGCCGGCGGATCTTCTCGCTCTGCTCTTGAATGGTTTGCTGCATCTGCGCCATCTGGTGTTTCATCGAGTCGATGACGCTCATCATGTCGTCACCCGTCGAGCAGTAGGCCGTGCCGGCGGGGCCCATGCCCAGCGCGAGCAATGTGATCAGGACTGTTAGCCGCTTCATGATTCATAACCTCCAGGTTTATTTTGTGCTCATGCTATGCGTCATCGGTAAAGCGCCGATGAAAGATTCATAAAAATCCGATAAAAACCGCTCCGTCATCCTGCCGAACCGCCGAACCGGTACCCGAAGCCCCGGACCGTGACGATCCGGTCGCCGCTTTTGCCGAGCTTCCTGCGGATGCTCTTGATGTGCATGTTGACGGCAGTGTCCGAAACGAAGGCCCCCTGGCCCCAGATCGCGTGGACGAGCCGCTCGCGCGACAGGACGACGCCGGGGTGCTCCATCAAGCAGCGGAGGATCTGAAACTGGATTTTGGTGAGGAACAGGGGCCGGTCCTTCACGCGGAATTCCATCTTTTCGACGTCCATCTCGAACTCACCCTCGCGGAGGCGCGCCTTCGAGGCGGGCGCCGCGGCCGCAGTCCTCGATTTGAGCAGGTTCTTCACGCGCGCGAGGAGGACGCCGACGTTGAAAGGTTTCGTGAGGTAATCCGACGCGCCGATTTCGAGGCCGACGATCTCGTCGGTTTCGGACGATTTCGCGGTCAGCATGAGGACGGGGATGTTCCGCGTGCGGGCGTCGTATTTGAGGAGCTTGCAGACCTCGAGCCCGTCCATGCCGGGCAGCATGAGGTCCAGAATCACCGCGTCCGGCGCGAGAGTCCGGGCCAGGTCGAGGCCCTCCTCCCCCGTCGCGGCAAAACGGGTATCGAATCCTTCCCGCGAAAGGTTGTACTGAAGGATCTTCCGGATGTCGGGGTCGTCCTCGACGATGAGGATGGAATGTGATTTCACGCGCTCAAGCTTACCGGCCGAAGGTGAAGAAACCGTAAAGACGGGATGAATTTTCTGTAAAACTCCCGCCGCCCTAGAGGACGCTGACGCCCCGTCTTTTGACCTGGCGGAGCCTCCGGAGGGAGCTCTCGACCCGCTTCAAATGCGCTTCGGTGTAGAGAAAATCATGGTCCTCCAGACGGTTCTTCTTTTCGAGCTCCTCGGTGAGCTCCCTCAAGAGGTCCCGCTGGCGGTTGACGCCGGCGATGAGCACTTCGCGTTCAAACATGGCTTTTTCCCCTTTTTGTTGTCGGGAAAAGCCTACGCCGGCCGGATAAGCGGGTGTTGAAGGAGGGATAAATTCGGGGTAAAAGCGCCGTCAGGCGGATTTGATTTCTTCTTCTTTGGGGGGCTCTTTGGGCTTGGGCTTGGGGCGGACCAGGACTTCCTTCACGAGCTCACGGATCTGGGACTGGATCGTGTCGACTTTTTGCGTGGCGTCGATCACGCGGAACTCGTATTCCTTCACGAGCTTGTCGAACTGGCCGATGAGATTCGACTGGTAATTCACGAAGCTGTCAAAAAGGTCCTGGCCCATGTGGAGATCGAGCCCCGCCTCGCGGTAATTGATGCCGCCGGTCTCGACGACGCGCGGGACGAGGGTTTCGATGTCGATCTTGAGGAAGAGGACGAGGTCGGGCTCGAGGGCGAAGCCGTAGAGGTCGCGGATCCAGGTCTGGTCCGGGTCGCGGACGACGTCGCGCGCGAACGCCGTGTAGACGTAGCGGTCGGCGAGGACGATGTGGCCCGATTTCAGGGCGGGAATGATCTGGTTCTCGAGCCTGTCGGCGAAATCCGTCGCGTAAAAAAGGGCGAACGTCATCCGGTCCATGAACGTGCTCGCCTTGGCCGACTGGATCGCGTTGTGCATGAGCTCGGAACGCGTCCAGCCGGTCTCGAAGACCGCGTGGCCCTGGACCTCGAGCCAGTTCTTCAAGAGCTCGATCTGGGTCGAGCGGCCGGAGCCGTCGGTCCCCTCGATGACGATCAGCTTTCCCTTCTTCTGGAAGGGCTTAAGATACGGTAAACCTTCTCCAAAATACTTTGGCTCGTTTGGCATAGAGTGTCGTCTCCTTCGTGTAGCCTTTGAACGATTCCTGGACGATCTTGCGGACGATTTCCTGCTGTTCCGGGATTTCCTTCTCCGCGTCGATGCAGGTGAGGCCGAACTCGTCGACCATCTTTTCGTACTCGTCGACGATCCTTCCCTGAAACAGCCGGAAGGCTTTCGCGAGGTCCCCGCCGAAGCCCGTGTCCGTGCCCGCCTCAAAGGCCTTGATTTTGGCGCGGCCCGACAGGATGCGCTCGACCGCCGTGTCGACCGGCACGCGGAAATAAAAACTCAAGTCCGGCTTCACGGCAAAGCCGTAAAGCTTCCGCACCCAGGCCGGATGGACGCCGCGGACGACGTCGCGGGCGAAGGCGGTGTACGCGTAGCGGTCGGCGAGCACCACCATGCCCGCCTTGAGCGGCGGGATGATCTGGTAGTTCAGACGGTCTGCGAAATCCGCGGCGTGCAGCAGGCTGAACGTCGTCGGCGTGAGGAGGTTCTTCTTCTTGCCTTCCTTGGTCGTGTCCTTCACGAGCTCCGAACTGTTCCACTCGGTAAAAAACACCG
>Ga0209515_10008076_pt1 | contig 12430 bp, 9 predicted proteins | sample Subgroupgradi54m_FD_187454 | JGI IMG/M metagenome (GOLD analysis project Ga0209515, IMG submission 187454) | Subsurface groundwater microbial communities from S. Glens Falls, New York, USA - GMW60B uncontaminated upgradient, 5.4 m (SPAdes)... ... | reverse complement strand
GCCGTCCGGGAACAGCTCGACGTACATGTCCCAGTCGGTCATCTGGATCGCATCGAAGACGATGCGGCGGTAGAACAGCGTGCTCCACGGCATCGACACGTCGATGCGCTTCGCGACCAGGAACGGCCGCGCGTCGGGCGTCAGGCCTTCGATGACGAAGTCGCTGACGACAAAACTGCCGCGCCACAGGTAAACGGAGAGCCGCCCGATGTGCATCGGACGCTTGATGGCCTGCGAGCCCGCGGTCTCCGCGCGCTGTCGCAGCGCGGGTCCGAGATCGACGGTGATGGAGGTGACGAACGCAACGGCCAGGATCACGGCACACGTCGCCACGATCGCGCGCACAATTCGCCGCGTCCTCTTGGTCAGAGGATGATGAAAGACGCTGAAGAGAGATCTGAAGTTCACCTACTCCACTACCACGAGTATCGCGCCCGCCTCGACCGAGGCGCCTTCCTTCACGTTGACCTCCGACACGGTGCCGGCCTTCGGGGATCGGAGCTCGTTTTCCATCTTCATCGCTTCGACGATCACCACGCCCTGGCGCGCGATCACGGAATCCCCCGGCTTCACCAGCACCTTGACGATCTTGCCCGGCATGGGTGCGGCGATGCGCTGGGGCCCCGCCTCGGCGCTTCCGTGCAGGGCGGCGCTTGCCCCGAACGCAGTCGAGGGGCCTCGTCCGCGGGCACCCCATGCGGGACGCAGAGGAGCAACGGAGACGGGAACCCGCTGGCCGTCGACATGAACCATGATCGCTCCGTCGGGCCCTTCGACGAAGGCGACTTCGTGGCTCCTTGTTCCCAGGAGCAAGGACCAGGTGCCGCTTACTTCATGGACGTCAACCGTATGCTCCTGGCCGTCGAGCAACACGGTGAATCGTCTGTTGCCGGGCCGCACGTCGACGGATCGCCTGCGGCCGCCGGCGTCGATCTGCAAGATCACTCGCGCAGCCCTTCGACACGCGCGCGCGCCTTCCACCCCGCCTTCGCTGGCGGCGCTTGAACCGTGGCGCCGCCAGCTTCGGCGAGGCTTCGGCGCTTCGCGCCCGCGCGATCGGCCACGGCGAGGCTTCGCCCCTTCGCGCCCGCCGCGTGGTGGATGGCCGCAGCGATGACCGCGATGTCGACCAGGTCGTCGTCCACGGGCGTAAATGACTGTCCCTCGCGCGTGCCCAGCGCGTCATCCAGGTAGCTCGTGTGGAAGCGCGCCGCCAGAAAATCCGGCTGGTCGAGCATCCACTTGAAGAACGGCACCGTCGTCCTGATGCCGAGCACGTCGTATTCGCGCAGGGCCCGCCGCATCCGCGCAATCGCCTGCGCGCGATCCTCTCCCCACGCGATCAGCTTCGAGATCATCGGGTCGTAGAAGATCGGCACGTCCGCGCCCGCCTCGGTGCCGCTGTCGTCGCGGATGCCCGGCCCGCTCGGGACCCGCATGGCGCTGATGCGTCCCGGCGAAGGCAGAAAGCCCGAATCGGGATCCTCCGCGTAGATGCGGCATTCGATGGCGTGACCCGCGGGCGCGAGCATCGCGGCCGGATCGAGATCGAGCCGCTCGCCGCGCGCGATGCGAATCTGCCACCGCACGAGGTCGATGCCGGTCACCATCTCGGTGATCGGATGCTCGACCTGCAGCCGCGTGTTCATCTCGAGGAAATAGAAGCCGCCGTCTTCGTCGAGCAGGAATTCGATCGTGCCGGCGTTGGTGTAGCCGACCGACCGCGCCACCGATGCCGCCGCCGACGTGAGCCGCTGCCGCAGCTCCGGGCCGACGGCCGGCGACGGGGTCTCCTCGATGACTTTCTGATGGCGGCGCTGGATCGAGCACTCGCGCTCGACGAACGGGATCACGGTGCCGTGCCGATCCGCGAGCAGCTGCACCTCGACGTGGCGCGGGCGCGCGAGGCGCCGCTCGATATAGATCGCGGGATCGCCAAACGACGCCTTCGCCTCGGATCGCGCCGCGCGCACGGCGCCCGACAGCTCGCCGGCGCGCGAGACGAGGCGCATGCCTTTGCCGCCGCCGCCGGCGACCGCCTTGATCATGATCGGGTAGCCGATGCGATCGGCCGTGCCCGCAATCGTCGCGTCGGGCACATCGGCGCCGAGCGGCTCCTCGGTGCCGGGGACGATGGGCACCCGAGCGTGGATTGCGGCCTGGCGAGCGGCGGTCTTGCTGCCCATCAGCGCGATGGCTTCCGGAGTCGGACCGATGAAGACGAGGCCTGCGTCGCGGCAGGCGGACGCGAAGTCCTCGTTTTCAGCGAGGAATCCATAGCCGGGATGAACGGCGTCGGCGCCGGTCTGCCGTGCGGCGTCGATCACGCGATCGATGCGGAGGTAACTCTCGCCGGGAGGGTTCCCGCCGATGCGGACCGCCTCGTCCGCCATGCGCACGTGTCGCGCGGCGCGATCGCAGTCCGAGTAGACCGCCACCGTGGCGAGCCCCATGTCGCGGCAGGCGCGGATGATGCGCACGGCAATCTCGCCGCGGTTGGCGATGAGGAGCTTGTTCACTTGTGCTGAACCGTAACACTCATGATAACGAGACAAGTCTATTTGGCTGAGTCCTTTTGCCGACCGAATACCCCTGACGCGGGTCGGTGCGAGGCGAACGCGAGCCGAGCCGCTACGGGATGCGAAACGGACGCCCGCGTGCCGGCAATCCCAGCGGAAGAGACACGAATGGATGGTCCTCGAGGCGCGGCACACGATACAGCCGCCACGAGGGAGAGGCCGCGATCCGCTCGGCGCCATTCTGTTCTTCGAGCCAGCGCAGGAACGGAGTGTCGACGGCCGGACGAACGATCACGTAGAGATCCTGGTACTGCCTGAACGCGTCGAACGCCCCGGCGTGATGCGACGCCAGTGCTTCGCGGAGCGCGGCGAGGTGTGGCGGCGAGTACCCGCTGTAGCCATTGATGCTGCGGTACCCGCCCATCACCGCGAAGTATTCGGCGGGGACGTTTTGGAAGGTGGCGCCCATCGGCAAATCCATCACGAGCGATCCGGACGGGATCGTGCCGGCGGGCAGCGGCTCCGGTACTTTCGGCGCGAGATCGGTGAACCACCCTTCCGCGAGGATCATGACCGCAAGCGCGACCGCCACCCATCGCCAGCGCGCATGCCGCATCAGCGTCTCGACGCCGGCGCCGGCGGCGACCGCAAGGCAGAGCACGGCCGGCAGCCAGGCGCGCGCCGGCACGCGGATGCTCGTGGCGCCGGGCAGCATGAGGAGCAGACGGTAGGGGCCGTACGAAAGCATGCGCACGCCGTTCCACGCGGGCTCCGGCCCGAGCGCGATCAGCCACATGGCGACTGCGCCCGCGGCATAGAAGACGATCGGGTCGCGCCGCGTCCACGCGGCACGGAGCCGCGGCGTAACGCCGATCGCGGTCAGCGCGAGGATCGCCACGCCCGGAAAGAACGCCGCCTCGATGAATGTGGTGTTCAGCCAGCGGCTCCAGAGCACCTCCTGGTGCGCAATGGCGGCAAGACCAGTCAGGTCGGCGCCGAAGGCTCGGATCTCGCCGTACCCCCGCGCGAAGCCATAGGCCGCCTGCCGCACGTGATAACCCCAGAGCAGCGGCGCCACGGCGATCATCACGAGCGCCGCGGCGATCGCGATCGGGATCAGGCGCTTCACTCGCGGACCTGCCGCCGTCGCCGCTTCGCGGCTTTGGCGCGCCAAGGAAAGGTCCGCGCCGCCGCGGGCAAACCACACACACCACAGCGCGACCAGGATCGGGAAGAACACGAGCATGTACGCGTTCGAGAGGGCGACGCTCAGCCAGCCGATGGTGAACCACGCGATACCGTGCCGGCGGCCGCGCTCCACGTACTGGTGAAGGCCGAGCAGCGCCAGCGGCATCCCGAACGCCATCAGCATCTGCACGTGCGCGAGCTGGCTCGACTGGTACGGCGCAAACGCGAACGCAAGGCCGGCGGCCAGCGCGCCGGCGTCGGAGCCGGTGACCTCCCGCGCGAGCGCGAACATGGCGAGGCCGTTCAGCGGAAAGCACGCCATCAGCAGCACGTTGTACGCGAGTACCGGGTTGCCCGTGGCCCACACGATCGGAGTGGTCAGGGGATACGCGCCGAGCAGGTGCTCGGTCAATGCCGTCATGCCTGAGAGAGGCGCAAACGACGGGTAGTTCCACCAGTCATTCGAGAGCGGGAGATGTGTCGCGTTCCACGCGAGGATCGACGCGTTGAGCAGCACGTCGCCAAGATCCGAATAGATGTGCGTCGAGACGACGGCCAGCAGGTTGTGGAAGATCGCCGCGGTGATCAGCGCGTACGCGAGCGCGGCCAGCGCATGGCTGCCCCGGGCGAAGTCGAAGAGGCGCATGCGGTCTCAGAGCGGAATGTTGCCGTGCTTCTTGGGAGGGTTCTTGTCGCGCTTGGTCTCGAGCGTGGCAAGCGCGGTCATCAGCTTCGCCCGCGTCTGGCGTGGCTGGATGATCTCGTCGATGTACCCGCGCTGCGCGGCGACGTACGGGTTTGCGAACTTCTCGCGATACTCGGCAATTTTCGCGGCGCGCGCGGCCGCGACGTCGGCGGCGGCGTCGAGCTCGCGCTTGTAGAGGATGTTCACCGCGCCTTCGGCGCCCATCACCGCGATCTCGGCCGTCGGCCACGCGTAGTTCACGTCGGTCCGGATGTGTTTGCTCGACATGACGCAGTACGCGCCGCCGTACGCCTTGCGCGTGATCACCGTCACCTTGGGGACCGTGGCTTCCGCGAACGCAAACAGCAGCTTGGCGCCGTGGCGGATGATCCCGCCGAATTCCTGCACGGTGCCGGGCAGGAAGCCGGGGACGTCCTCGAAGGTGACGAGCGGAATGTTGAACGCGTCGCAGAAGCGCACGAACCGCGCGCCCTTCACCGACGCGTCGATGTCGAGCGTCCCCGCGAGGTACGCGGGCTGGTTCGCGACCACGCCGACCGGACGGCCGCCGAGCCGCGCGAAGCCGACCAGGATGTTCTTCGCGAAGTGCGCGTGCACCTCGAGGAAGTAGCGATCGTCGACGACCGCGTGAATGACGTCGAGCATGTCGTAGGGCTGATTGGGCGCGACGGGGACAATGGCGTCGAGCGCTTCGTCCGCGCGATCGGCCGGATCGGACGACTCGACGCGCGGCGGATCGTCGACGTTGTTGCCGGGCATGAACGACAGCAGCTCGCGGATCAGCAGCACGCAGTCCTGGTCGTGCTCCACCGCGAAGTGCGCGACACCGCTCTTCTCGTTGTGCGTCATCGCGCCGCCCAGCTCCTCCTTCGTCACCTCCTCGTGCGTCACCGTCCGGATCACATCCGGTCCGGTCACGAACATGTAGCTGGTGTGCTTCACCATGATGGTGAAGTCGGTGATCGCGGGGGAATAGACGGCGCCGCCGGCGCAGGGGCCCATGATCGCGGAAATCTGCGGGATGACCCCGGAGGCGAGGGTGTTGCGGAGAAAGATGTCGGCGTAGCCGGCGAGCGAGACCACGCCTTCCTGGATGCGCGCGCCACCCGAGTCGTTGAGCCCCACGACCGGCGCGCCCATCTTCATCGCAAGGTCCATGATCTTCACGATCTTCGCGGCGTTGGTTTCCGAGAGCGACCCGCCGAAGACGGTGAAGTCCTGCGCGAAGGCGTACGCCAGGCGGCCGTTGACACGGCCGGAGCCGGCGACCACGCCGTCGCCCGGCACGACCTGCTCGGCCATCCCGAAGTCGAGGCAGCGGTGCGTGACGAACTTGTCGATCTCCTCGAAGGTCGCGGGATCGAACAGGAGCTCGATCCGCTCGCGCGCCGTCAGCTTGCCGGACTCGCGCTGGCGGCGAAGCCGCTCTTCGCCGCCGCCCAGCTCGGCGCGCCGATCGAGGTCGGCGAAGACGTCGTCCATCTAAACTTTCGCGCCCTGAGCCTTCTCCCAGTCCTCCAGGAACTTCTTCAGGCCGATGTCGGTGAGCGGATGCTTGAAGCACTGCTCGATGACGGCGGGCGGCACGGTGACGACGTCGGCGCCCATGCGCGCGGCGTCAATCACGTGAATCGGGTTGCGGACGCTGGCGACGAGCACCTCGGTCGTGTACTCGGAGTTGTCGAAGATGTCGACGATCTCCCGCACCACGTCCATCCCGGTCGCGCCGATGTCGTCGAGCCGGCCGACGAACGGGCTGACATAGCTGGCGCCCGCCTTCGCGGCGAGCCACGCCTGCGTCGCGGAAAAAATCAGCGTGACGTTCACGCGCGTGCCTTCCGACGACAGCGTCTTGCACGCCTTGACGCCGTCCTTGGTGAACGGCACCTTGACGACCATGTGCTCGTCGATGGCGGCGATGTCGCGTCCTTCGCGCACCATGCCGGCGTAATCGGTGGCGACGACTTCGCCGCTCACCGGGCCTTTCACGATCTGGCAGATCTGCTTGAGGATCTGTTTGTAGTCGCCGCCTTCCTTCGCCAGGAGCGACGGGTTGGTGGTCACGCCATCGAGGATCCCGATCGCGGCAAGCGCCTCGATGTCCTTCACGCTGCCGCTATCAACGAATAACTTCATAATGAGCCCCCGGTTGGTGGTTGGTGGTTTTGCCACGAACCACCACCAACTACCAACGACCAACCACTAACCATCATCGCGCCGTTTCTTCCACGCGAGCCGATTCCGCGCTCACGTTCGGCACGGGCAGGTGCGAGTCCACCGCGACGACCGCGTACATGTATTTTTTCCCGGCGGTGGTGTGCGCGTCACGGAAGCGCGGCTCGACAATTGGCGTCGGCGTGAGCGGTTGGAGTGTGGCATCGGACGCGTCCCCGCGCAAGACCAGATAGCCGGCGAGATCCGGTTCGCCATTCGGCTCCCAGATCAGGCTGATCCCGCCTTCGTCCGCCACCGCGACGAGACGCGCGGGTGGCGCCGGCGGAAAGATGTCGGTGGGCGTGACGCATGCCGGTTCGGACGCACTGCCTTCGAGCACGTTCGGCGCGACCCCGCGGAACGCGCGGACGACATAGCAGCGCTCGCGGTCGAACTCGACCGGATCGGTGAACGTCATCGCGTCGAGCGGATACGCATTGAGCGGCGCCGATCGCGGCATGTTCCAGGGTGTCGGCCCCGTCTCGTCAGGGAGCGCGAGCGGATCGGGCGCGACCTCGCGATACAGGTTGTAATGCACCGGCCCCGCTGGAATCGTCAGAGCCGCAGCCGCGGGCGCAGCGGCGCCCGGCACAGGCACCGGCGGCGTCAGAATCGGTTCGAGCGACGCATCGAGCGGCACATCCTCCGGGGCCAGCGATTGATCGAACAGATATCCGAGGAGGCCGCCCGACGGCGGCCACTCGACGAAGACCAAAGACTCCGTGTACGGCGTGCGGACGAAGGCCGGCGGCGCCGGAACCTCGACCAGCGGAAATTCCGTCGCGGTGCCTGGTGGTCCAGGACGTCCACGTGAGCTGAACGCGATCGCAATATAGAAACGGCGCAGCACGTCGGGCTGGGGCGCCGTGACGACAGGCGTGAGCGGCGCGCGGGCGCGGCGCACGGGCGGCGCTTCATCGACGCGTCCCTGCACGAGCTTTTCGCGCGTCAGCGTGTCGAGCACGGTGATGATCATTCCAGGCGTTGCGCCTTTCGGCGTGACGCCGGGATCCGGTGGCGGTGCCGGCGTGGCGCCTGCGGCCGTGTCGATCGGCGGAGGAACGACAGGGATCGTCGCGACCAGGTCGCCGAGCGCGTACCATTGCGCGCGCGGCGGCGGCGTGCGGCCGGTGTATCCCAGGACTTCGACGCGCCCGATGTCCACCGGGATCGACGAGTCGATGTTCTTGGCGGGAACGGTCAGCGTGATGAAGACGTCGCTGCCGGCGCGCTGCGCCTGGATCGCGTCGATCGTCGCAGGGATGCGGATGATCGGCGCGAGCGGGGCACCTCTCTTGCCGCAGCCGCCGGCCACCACGACGGCGGCGACGGCAGCGACGCACCACGAAGATCTTTTAACCACGAAGGCTCTATTTTAAAGCCTCTTCGTGGTTGATTCCGCCGGCTCCGTGGTTGGGTGCTTCGTTACACGTCGGCCGCCTGCTCGGCCTCGACGGGCGCGTGCTGGGCCACGACACGCCGTCCCGCTTCCGACGCTCTGAACCGGCGCACGTCGACGCCGAGGTTGCGGATCTTGTAGTTGAGAATCCGCTCGGTGGTGTCGAGCAGGCGCGCCGCTTTCGCGCGATTGCCGCGCGTCGTCTTGAGCGCATCCTGGATCAGGTCGCGCTCGAACCCTTCGACGGCGTCCTTCAGCGACACGCGCGTCACCGTGCCCGACGAATCGGCGGTCTGCAGCGAGGGCGGCAGGTGGTGGCCGTGAATGACCTGCCCGTCGCAGACCAGGACGGAGCGCTCGAGCGCGTTCTCCAGCTCGCGCACGTTGCCCGGCCAGTGATACGACATCAGCATGTCGATCGCCGGCGTGGAGATCCGCTTGATGACCTTGCCGTGCTCGCGTGAGAACTTCTCGAGGAAGTGGTCGGCCAGCAGCAGGAGGTCGGCTTTGCGGTCGCGCAGCGGCGGCACGAAGATCGTGAAGACGTTCAGGCGGTAGTAGAGATCCTCGCGGAACGTGCCCTCCGCGATCGCCTTCTCCATGTCCTTGTTGGTCGCGCAGAGCACGCGCACGTTCACGCGAACGGTCTCGGTCCCGCCGACGCGCTCGAATTCGCGCTCCTGCAGCACGCGCAGCAGCTTCACCTGCGTGTTCAGGTTGATATCTCCGATCTCGTCGAGAAACAGCGTTCCACCCTCGGCCAGCTCGAAGCGCCCCTTCTTCCGCGCGTGCGCGCCGGTGAACGCCCCTTTCTCGTAGCCGAACAGCTCGGACTCGATCAGGCTGTCGGGCAGCGCCGCGCAGCTCACCTTGACGAAGGGCTTTTTCGCGCGCAATGAGTTGTAGTGGATGGCGTGCGCGATCAGCTCCTTGCCGGTGCCCGACTCGCCGCGAATCAGCACGGTGGTGTTGGTCTGCGCGACCTGCGCGACCTGCTCGTACATCTGCCGCGTGGGTCCGCTCGTCCCGATGATGTTCGAGAAGTCGTAGCGCTCGCGCAGCTCCTGCCGCAGGTGCGTGTTCTCGTCCATGAGGCGGCGACGCTCCTCCTCGACGAGGCGCTGGACGTTCAGCGCCTGCGCGATCATCGAGCTGACGATGCCGAAGAACTTCACGCTGCTTTCGTAATCGCGCTCCGGCTTGAACTTGAGGTCGACGGCGAGCGTCCCGACGGTGGACCGCTGCACGACAATCGGCACGCAGATGAAGCTCAGCTCGTGCCGCGGGACGTCGGCCCGCCGCATCCGGTTGAGGAACGCCGGCTCCTTGCTCATGCGCGGCACGACGATCGGCTTGCCGCTCTGCACGACCTGGCCGGTGATCCCCTCGCCGAGCTTGTAGATGACCGCGCGGGCGCGGTCGTCGAAGCCTTCGGTCGCCTCGATGTGCAGCTCGCCTTCGCGCAGCAGCGTGACCATGCCGCGGACCACGCCATGATGCCGGATGAGGATCTGGAGGACCCGCTGCATCGACGCCTTCAGGTTGAGGGTCCCCGAGAGGGCCTGGCTGACCTCGATCAGCGTCGAGAGCCGGCGGGCGTCGCGGGTGGCGGTGGTGCCGTCTGGTCCTGGCTTGGCGGCGGGCATGGGTTCTCCTACATTCCTGATCAGGATTCGGTCGTTATGAACAAACGTGTCGGATACCGGCGATCGAAACATCACGCAAAACCGTTGGGGTCAGCCTCCGCACGTACGTTCCTGTGGCAGGCACATCACTATAAAACATTTTTGTGCTGAAATGCCGGCTGCTGGAGGCACGTGGACCCGCCTATCGCAAGCCGCGCGCCAGAGGGAGGGGATTAGGGATTAGGGATTAGGGATTAGGGATTGGGGATTAGGGATTGGGGATTGGGATTCTTGGGCCAATCCCTAATCCCCAATCCCCAATCCCTAGAGGATGTACCGCGAAAGATCCTCGTTCCTGACGATGTCGGCGAGCATGCGGTCGACGTAGGCCTCGTCGATGATCACCGTTTTCTCGCCCATGTCCGGCGCCTCGAAGGAGAGCTCGTCGAGGAGCCGCTCCATCACGGTGTGGAGGCGGCGGGCGCCGATGTTCTCGGTGGCGTCGTTGACCCGCGCGGCGAAATCGGCAATCCGGCCGACGGCGCCCGGGGTGAAGTCCAGCGTCAGGTCCTCGGTGCCCAGCAGCGCCACGTACTGCTTGACGAGCGCGTTGCGCGGCTCGGTCAGGATGCGGACGAAATCGTCGCGCGTCAGCGGCTCGAGCTCCACGCGAATCGGAAAGCGCCCCTGCAGCTCGGGAATCAGGTCGGACGGCTTCGACACGTGAAACGCGCCGGCCGCGATGAAGAGAATGTGGTCGGTCTTCACCATGCCGTACTTCGTGTTGACCGTCGTCCCCTCGACGATCGGCAGGATGTCGCGCTGCACGCCCTCGCGGCTCACGTCGGGTCCGCCGTGGCCGCCGCCCGCCATCCCGTCGCGGCTCGCGATCTTGTCGATCTCGTCGATGAAGATGATGCCGGCGTGCTCGACGCGCTGCACGGCCGTGCGGCTGACCGTCTCCATGTCGACGAGCTTGGCCTGTTCCTCCGAGAGCAGATGCGCGAGCGCGTCGGGCACCTTGAGGCGGCGCGGCTTCGTGCGTCCCTGGAACATGTTGCCCATCATGTCCTTCAGGTTGACGCCGATCTCCTCGACGGAGCTGCCGGCGATGATCTCGAACGACGGCATCGCGGACTCGCGCACCTCGATGTCGACGCTCCGATCGTCGAGCCGTCCTTCGCGGAGCGCTTCGCGCATCCGCTCGCGGGTGCGGTTGGCCTGTTCGCGGACGGCGGACGGATCCTCGCCGGGCGCGGCCGGGCGCGACGGCGGGAGGAGCAGATCGAGCAGCCGTTCCTCGGCGCCGGCGCGCGCCTTCTCCTGCACTTCTTCGGCCTTCTCCTCGCGCACCATGTCGACGGCGAGCTCCACGAGATCGCGGACCATCGACTCGACATCGCGCCCCACGTAGCCGACCTCGGTGAACTTCGATGCCTCGACCTTGATGAAGGGGGATTGCACGAGGCGCGCCAGCCGCCGCGCGATCTCGGTCTTCCCGACGCCGGTCGGACCGATCATCAGGATGTTCTTCGGCGTGACCTCTTCGGCGATCTCGGCCGGCAGCTGCTGGCGCCGCATCCGGTTGCGCAGCGCGATGGCGACCGCGCGCTTCGCCTTCGCCTGGCCGATGACGTACTTGTCGAGTTCGACGACGATCTCGCGCGGCGTCAGCGAGCGCGCCGCGGAGGCGGTTCGTTCGGGCAGGAAAATGGCCATTCGAGAAAACCTATAGCTCTTCGATCGTCAGATTGGGGTTCGTGTAAATGCAGATATCCGCGGCGATCCCCATCGCTTCGACCGCAATCTGCCGCGCGTCGAGCTGGCTGTGACGCGCCAGCGCGCGGGCCGCCGCCAGCGCGTACGGCCCCCCCGATCCCACCGCCACGATCCCATCGTCGGGCTCGATCAGATCGCCGGTGCCCGACAGCAGAAACGTCGACGTCTTGTCGCACACGATGAGCATCGCCTCGAGGCGGCGAAGAATCCGATCGGTGCGCCAGTCGCGCGCGAGCTCCACGGCGGCGCGTTCGAGGTTCCCGCGATACTGCTCCAGCTTCGATTCGAAGCGCGAGAAGAGCGCGAACGAATCGGCCGCGGAGCCGGCAAACCCGGCGAGGATCGACTCGCCGTACAGCCGGCGGATCTTCTTCGCGCTCTTCTTGAGCACGGTGCTGCCGAAGGTCACCTGCCCGTCGCCGGCCATGACCGTGCGGTCCTGGTGCCTCACGGCGAGGATGGTCGTCGCGCGAATCACCCGGCCAGTATGCCTCAAAAAAAGGGCAGGCCTGCCGCGGCGGCGCGACCTGCGCCGGGGACACGCAGTCCGCACAGGCTCAGAATCGCGCGGTTTTCCCCGGTGTTTGGCGCAACTTTGGATGGCAACAACGTTGCTCGAGCGTACGCCGCTATGACGCTCCATCCCATCGTGCTTGCCGCATCGTTGTTCGCGATCGCGCCGGTCCCGGCGTTTCAGAATGAGGCGGCGGCTCAGACGACCGACGCGGTCCAGAACGTCGACGAAGGCGACAAGCCGGCGCCGACCGTGCGCACGGCGGACGGCGGGCGCCAGGCTGTGCCGCGTGAAGCGCAACCTCGCGCCGAGGCGCGTCCTGCGCCGGCACGCGCGCCGGCCGCTGTCGCGGTGCGCGCCGAGCAGCCCCAGCCGCAGCCCCAGCCGGCGGCCGCCGACGATCAGCGCCGCAACGACGGCAGCCGGGACCGCGGCGACAATCCGCAGAGTGGCGGCGCCGTGCAGCGAGGCGATCGCCCTCGTGGC
>Ga0209515_10008071_pt1 | contig 12433 bp, 11 predicted proteins | sample Subgroupgradi54m_FD_187454 | JGI IMG/M metagenome (GOLD analysis project Ga0209515, IMG submission 187454) | Subsurface groundwater microbial communities from S. Glens Falls, New York, USA - GMW60B uncontaminated upgradient, 5.4 m (SPAdes)... ... | reverse complement strand
ACCCCCTCACCCGCGGCTGCGCCCTACTCTTGGCTGCCGCGCTCGCCTGCACGTCCATCCCCACGCCAGCCCTCGCCCTCCGCGCCGTTGGCTTGGAAGAAAATTCTGAGCGGGAGAAGATTGCCGCACAATTGCTCAATCGCTCATCTTCAGCGCGCCTGGCTGCACCAGCCCTCGTTTCTACCGGCTTGGAAGAGTTTGAAGCGATGCTCCGTGCGCTGAAGACCGGAGGGCTCTCGGCGTATGAAAACGTGGCTGGTAAGCTGGCGAAACGTCTTCTACCAAAACCAATTGGAGATGCCACATCGGATAACCCTGTCGTTCTTTCAAGAGAGTTGGCGGTCTCTCTCATTGCGGAACTCGTCCGTATCCTTGGCCTCCTCGACGAATTTACTCATGACGGATATTCCGCTCGAAACGCCGTTGCATGGGCTCTCGGCGCTTTTGCGAGTACCCATGTTGCCGACGACGTTCTGGCTGCTCAAGTGCCGACCCTTTCAGAATATCTTGCGAGGGAGGCTCGCCTCGATGCGGACGAAGGCAGAGTACTTAATGCCCCTCAGGGGGCCTACCAAACCCTCCAGTATTTTATGGAAGCCCATGTTGCTGAGAAAGCGCTGGGTGCCCAGATCCCTCGGTATGTGGAGTTGCTGAGACAAGAGGATAACACCAGGCACTCTTCAAGCGGGGCGTTGATGCGCGCAGTCCTCGGCGAGTTGGCCGCCCATCGCGTTGATCCCGAGGGATTAACCGTTGCGCTCCCCCCATTGCTGGAGGACCTCCGCCATCCGAATCCATTTGTGCGGCGAGAAGCCCAAGAGACGTTGTCTGGTTTTGCCAAGGGCCGTGTCGCCATCCAAGATCTCGCGGCGGCCATCGCCCCTATCATGGATGATATTAAGTCCGGTGAAGCTGCTCTGTCTGGGGCCGCCGGCAAGTTCCTCGAGGCCTTTGCCAAGAACGGTGGCACGCCCGATGCGCTTGCCGACCATGCATTTCCCCTGATCCGAGAACGCCTTGAACATCGAAATGGTTTGGAGTGCCAAGTCGCTGCGGATCTCATAACGGTCTTTGCCGAGCATAATATTGCCAACGATCGGTTACACACCACGATTCGACCCCTGATTGCGACTCTTCAAAATCGTCGTGAGCCCGCGTCCGATGCGGCCAGAAGTGCTTTGATCGCTATTGCCAGAGCGCGGGTTGCACCAACCCAGCTTGTTGAGGCGATCCCCGTGTTTAAAGCGTTGACGACCAGAGAAGATATCCGTCTCTCCGATTCGGTCGGTGGTCTCATGCCGACGACCCTTACTTCGTACGAATATCTCCGACGCAATGCCCGATGGGTTCTCAATGCAATTAATGAGACCCGAGGTCCCGAAACGGCCGCGACCACCGAGGGGATGGAGGAGAGGCCACGGGCGGCGATGATCACCGAGGTATTGCAACATGCCGATCCGGCTACGATCAACGCGCTGATGGAGCTCCAGGCCAAGGGCGCCACGGAAGTGGTGTTGGTGCCGCGGAAAGCCGTTGATGTCGGGATGCTGTGGTGCAATCTCGTCGCGGACGCCTCACTGACACAGGAGATTCGCACGCGGTGGTCCTCCAGAATCGAGTTGGAATCGCTCGACGGATCCGATTTTCTTGCCCGGACGCAGTATTTGCAGGCGATCGCTGCGGAGGCGGCGAGGGAACTCAACATGCGGACGGTCTTCGTGCTGGATGCCACGCGGCCCCGAGTGGCGTTGCCGAACCCGCATCCGTTGGTCCTTCTCCTCAACCCTGCGACCCTCGACCACGTGAATCGCGCCGCAATATTCGTCCTGCTATCACACCCCGATCGGCTTCGGGGTCGCACAATTGACCTGAGCCAAGGACCGCTCGGCACCATTACACTCGACGACCGCACGTACGACCTCTACGCGTAACCAGGCCGTGGCGGCCCCGGGGGCCCCGCGAGCGGTGCTCGGGGCGCCGCGCCTGAAGCGACAGGCCAAAAACCGTTGACACCCCACCCCCCGCTGGTATACTGACCTCGGAGTCGTCGGCTGCACCCAACGCACTGGCCTACCCCATAGGAACCCAGAGGTATGTCGCAGACGAACGGAGTTCACGGATTCGGCCGCAAAGCCGTCAATAGCGTCCTCGGGATGTTCTCCAATGACATGGGGATCGACCTCGGGACCGCCACCACCCTCGTCTACGTCAAAGGGCACGGCATCGTCCTCTGCGAGCCCTCCGTCGTCGCCATCCACAAGGGGACCAACGAAGTCCTCGCCGTCGGGGCCGAGGCCAAGCGGATGCTCGGCCGCACCCCCGGCTCGATCTCCGCGATCCGTCCGATGAAGGACGGCGTGATCGCCGACTTCGAGATCACCGAGGCGATGCTCCGCTACTTCATCAAGAAGATCCACAACCACCGCGTCATGGTCCGTCCCCGCATGGTCATCGCCATCCCCTCCGGCATCACGGAGGTCGAGAAGCGGGCGGTCCGCGACTCCGCCCTGCACGCCGGCGCCCGCGAGGTCTACCTCGTCGAGGAGCCGGTCGCCGCCGCCATCGGCGTCGGCCTGCCGATCGCGGAACCGGCCGGCAACATGATCGTGGACGTCGGCGGCGGCACGACCGAGATCGCGGTCATCTCTCTCTCCGACACCGTGTTCTCCAAGTCGATCCGGATCGGCGGCGACGAGATGGACGAGGCAATCATCCAGCACTTGAAGAAAACCTACAACTTGATGATCGGCGAGCGGACGGCGGAGGAGATCAAGGTCAAGATCGGCTCCGCGTATCCGCTCGAGCAGGAGCTGACGCTGGAAGTCCGCGGCCGCGACCTGGTGGCCGGACTGCCGAAGTCGGTGACGATCTCCTCCGAGGAGGTCCGGGAGGCGCTGGCCGAGCCGCTGTCGCAGATCGTCGAGGCGGTGCGGCTCACGCTGGAGAAGACGCCGCCGGAGCTCTCGGCGGACCTCATCGAACGCGGTATCGTGATGGCCGGCGGCGGCTCACTCCTCAAGGGGATCGATAAGCTGCTGGCCGAGGAGACCGGATTGCCGGTCCATGTGGCGGACGATCCGATTACCGCCGTGGCGTTGGGGACCGGGACGGTGTTGAGCGAGATCAAGTACCTGCGGGACGTCACCGTCCGGTCCGGCGTCCGAACCAGCGGCAACAACGAACTGTCGTAGCCATCGCGTCTGACCCCGCCATGGGGTCTGGAAGACTCTGCTAGTGCCGCGCCCGCGCGCCTTTGCCGTGCTTGCCGTCGTCGTGGCGGCTCCGCTGTGGCTGGCGACGAGCCATGGAGGAGCCGGCAGCCGATGGCGCCTGACCCTCCTCTCCTCGCTGGACCGCCCGCTGCAGCAGCTCCATGACTGGGCCTCGGCCACCCTCAGCGTCGTCCAGGTGCCGGCGTTGCACGCGGAGAATCGCCGACTGCGCCGCGCCCTCCTCCAGGAGCGCCACGCCGCCATCCAATTCAACGAACTGACGCTTGAGGTTGCCCGCCTGCGCCGCCTCCTGCATGTGACCGACACCCTCGCCCGGCCGACGCGCGTTGCCCGCGTCATCGGCCGAGACACCACCCCGTGGTTCCGGACCCTCCTGGTGAATTTTGATGAGGCCGCCGGCGTCCCAGAGGGGGCGGCGGTCGTCGTGGAGCAGGGCCTGGTTGGGCAGATCCTCGAAGCCGGGTCCTCGGCGGCCCGCGTCCTACTGGTGACCGACCCCCGCTTCCGCGTCGGCGCCCTCGTCCAGCGGAGCCGCGCGCAGGGCATTGCGTTGGGCACGATGGGCGGCCGGTGCTACCTGGCCTACATCACTGCTGAGGACGCCGTCCGCACCGGCGACGTCGTGCTGACCTCCGGCGTCGGCGGGCTCATGCCCAAAGGTCTCATCCTCGGGACGGTCGTCCGAGTGGACCGCGATCCCAGCGGGCTCTACTGGCAGGCCCAGGTCCAACCGTCCGTGGACCCCGCCCAGATCGAGGAGGTCGTGTGTCTCCCGTGAGGCGGCCGCCGGCGCCGTGGCGGGGGCCGGCCTGGTGGGGAGTGGTGGTCCTCGTGTGGCTGGCCGCGTTCTGGCGGGTTCCCGCGCTGCCGGATGCGTGGACGCCGGATGGCCTCCTGCTGGCCCTGCTGGGGTGGGCGTTCGCCCAGCGAGCGCTGCCGTCCGGGTCGTCGGCCGCCGGCCGCGGCGCGCTCGTCGGTGGCCTGAAAGATCTGGCCAGCAGCGGGCCGTTCGGGAGCTGGCTCGTGGTCTATGCCGCGGCGGCCTGGCTCGCCGCCCGCGCGGCACGAACGATCGCGCGCGAGGAACCGGTGACCCAGGTGGTGTGGGTCGCCGTCTTCGCGTTGGGCACGATCGCCGCCCACGCGGGATGGCTGGTCCTCCGCGGCGAGGGGGCGCTCGCCCCGGCGCTCTTGGGCACGTTCGGCCTCTCAGGCTCTTTGGCCACCGGCGTGGCCAGTCTCCTGGTGTTTCCGCTGATCAAGCGCGTCGTCGCGGAGTCGTAAATGCGGCTCGCGTGGGTGGAGCGGGTCTTCCTCATCGCCCTCGCCGGGCTGGCCGCCGCGCTGGCGGTCTTTCAATTGTGCCTGGGGCCGTCCTACCGCCGGATGGCGGAGCATAACCGCATCCGGCTCCTCCCGTTGCCCGCCGTCCGCGGGAGCATCCTCGACCGACAAGGCGCGCCGCTGGCTGAGGACCACCTGAGCTTCGACGTGGCGGTCATCCCGCAGGAGGTCCGGGACTTGCCGGCGCTGTGGGCCGCGCTCAGCCAGCGTCTGGGCGTGCCGGTTGAGCGCCTGCAGCACGCCTATCGTCGGCAGTACACCGCCCCCTTCGCGCCGGTCGTGGTGGTGCGGGGCCTCGAGGCGTCGTCGGCGCTGGCGCTGGACGAGCGGCGGATGGAGTGGCCCGGCGTCGTGATACTGCCGACCCCGCGCCGGCGCTATCCGCTCGGCGAGGCGGAGGGGGCCGTCGCCGGCTACCTCGGGTTGATGGATCCTCGGACCCTGCAAAGTTTGAAGCCGTACGGCTACACCCTCCGGGACTGGGTTGGGAAGAGCGGGGTGGAGCAGTTGTACGACGCCGCTCTGCACGGGACCAACGGCGGCGTACAGGTGGAGGTGGACCACCGCGGCCGTTTGGTCCGCCAGCTTGGTTTGAAGCCCCCGGTCCGCGGGAAAGATATCACACTGACGGTGGACGCCGCGCTGCAGCAGCACTGCTACCGCCTGCTGACCGGCCGCCGCGGCGCGGTGCTCGTCATGGCGTTGGAGACCGGCGATCTGTTGGCAGCGGTCTCCAGCCCCGGGTTCGACCCGGAGGCGTTCGTGGATCCCGATCGGGACGACACCGTCGAGGCGTACCTGACCGGCGACGATCGCCCGTTGTTCAACCGGGCGGTGGCCGGCACGGTGCCGCCGGGCTCCGTGTTCAAGATCGTCACGGCCTATGCCGGTCTGTCGTTGAAGCAACTGCCGGTGGCCACGACCTACGTCTGCCCGGGGCAGTTCCTCCTGGGCGGCCTCACCTTCGACTGCTGGCGCGCCGCCGGGCACGGGCCGCAGACCGTCGTCGAGGCGCTGACCCACTCGTGCAACGTCTTCTTCTACCAGTGGGGACTGCGGACCGGCCCCGAGGCGATTGCGGCGGCCGCCCGCCAGTTCGGATACGGCCAGCCGTCCCGCGTGGACTGGCCCGGCGAGGCGGCCGGGCTGGTGCCCGACCCGCTGTGGAAGCGCCTCCACCGCCATCAGGCGTGGTACCGCGGGGAGACGGCGAATTTGGCGATCGGCCAAGGCTCGCTCCTCGTGACGCCGATGCAGGTGCTGCGGATGGCGGCGCTCGTGGCGCGGGACGGCCGGGCCCCGCAGCCGCATCTCCTGAAGGCGATCGGCGAGCATCCGGTGGACCCGCCGCCGGAGGCGACGGCCTTGCCGGACCACCAGGCGCTGGCCGTCATTCGCGAGGGGATGGCGGCGGTCGTGGCCTCGGAAACCGGCACCGGCCGGCTGGCGTACGTGGCCGGCTTCCGCGCGGCGGGGAAGACCGGCACCGCGCAGGCCGGGGAGGGGCTGTCCCACGCGTGGTTCTGCGGGTACGCGCCGGTGGAGCGCCCGCAGGTGGCGCTCGTCGTGTTCGTCGAGCATGGCGGCAAGGGCGGGGAGGTGGCCGCGGGGATCGCCGGCCAGATTTTGGAGGCGCTGCTGGTGAATCCGATTGCGGATTCGCCCGCCCGGCCTCAGTCGTCGAGGGCGGCCTGATGCGCCGCCAGTTGTGGCGGGGCGTGGACCGCCCCCTGTTCTGGACGGCGGCGCTGCTGGTGGCCATCGGCTTGGCCGTGCTCTACAGCGCGTCGTACCAGCGGGCGCTGGCCACCGGCACCTCGTTCATCAACCGCCAGCTCCTGTGGCTGGGGCTCGGGCTCGCCGCCGCGGCCTTCTTGATGGTGGTGGATTACCACCGGTGGTTGGAGGGGGCCTACCTCTACTACGGGTGCAATCTCGCCCTGCTGGCCGCCGTGCTGGTGGCCGGTGAGACGCGCGGCGGAGCCCAGCGGTGGCTGGCCGCCGGCCCGTTCACCTTCCAGCCGTCGGAGCTGGCGAAGCTCTCGACGATCCTGGTGTTGGCCCGCTACCTCGGCGAGCACCGGGACGCGCCCCGCCGGTGGCGCGCCCTCATCGTCCCGGCGCTGATCACGCTGCTGCCGATGGCGCTCATCCTCAAGGAGCCCAACTTGGGCACCGCGCTCATTTTCCTCCCAGTTCTGGGCGCCATGCTGTGGGTGTGGCGGATCCCGGGGAGGATGTGGTGGTGGCTCCTGGGTGCGGCGGCGGTCGCCGTCCCGATGGGTTGGCACCTCCTGCATGATTACCAGCGGGCGCGGCTGTTGGTCTTCGTGAATCCCGACCTCGATCCGCTGGGAGCCGGCTACACGGTGCTGCAATCCAAGATCGCCGTCGGGTCAGGCCTGCTGTGGGGCCGCGGGTGGTTCTCGGGGACCCAGAACCAGCTGAACTTCCTGCCGGAGCGGCACACCGACTTCATCTTCTCGGTCATCGGAGAAGAGTGGGGATTCCTCGGCGCCGCCGGCGTGCTGGGGCTCTACGCCGTCCTCCTTCATCGGGGACTCCGGATCGCCGCCGAGAGCCGCGACCCGTTCGGCACCCTGCTGGTCACCGGCCTGATGACGCTGCTCGGCTGCCACGTCATCGTCAACGTCGGCATGACCCTCGGACTCATGCCGGTGGTCGGGCTGCCCCTGCCGCTCATGAGCTACGGCGGGTCGTGGCTGTTGGCCTGCCTGCTGGCGATTGGCATGACCCTGTCCGTGGGGATGCGCCGTCCCGGCTTCGGCTGATTGACTTTCGGGCCGGCCGGCGGGTATACTTGCCCCGGAAGCCAAAAACCCAGAAGGAGTTCCGATCACGACGACGCGAGACGGCAACGGACAGCGGCACCGCGCGTGGTGGATGCGATTCTCCTTGTTCTCGCAGGGGGTGCGGCACAAGTTCCTCGTGGCCGCCAGCCTGATGGCCACCATCCCCCTGCTGGTCCTCCTCTATCTCGTCGTCACGTACATCCTCCCCCACGCCGATTTCACCTGGTCCATCGTTGCCATCGTCGCGTTGTGCGCCGTCATCGCGGGACTCGGGACGCTCGTCGCGCGCGACCTCATCCTCCCCATCACGACGATTGCCAAGGGAGCCCGGCAGCTGGCCGACGGTCAGCGCCTCGAGCAGGAGCTCCCGGCCGACCGGGAGGATGAGCTGGGGGACCTCAGCGCGGCGATGAACCGCCTCAACGAGCGGATCCGCAACCACATGACGCAGCTGCGGGACTACGGCGAGCAGGTCCGGGAGCTGAACACCGAGGTCCACCAGCGCGTCCTGGCCCTCTCCAACCTCCTGCAGGTTGGCCACCTCATCTCGCAGGGGGTGTCGCTCCAGGAGGTGTTCGACTGCGTCATCGAGAAGCTCTCGCAGATCGAAGCGGCGGACCTCTACGCGCTGTTGATCCCGTCGGACGACGGCACCTTGGCGTTCCAGGTGGTGCATGGGACCGACCCGCGCCGGACCGCCCTCCTGAAGGGCACGGCGGTGGTCTCGGCGTGGTTGACCCGCGTGCTGCGGGAGTCCCAGCAGCCGGTCGCGGTGGATGCGCGGCACCGCGCGCCGGCGGAGGTCCAGGAGCTCGAGCAGGTGTTCAACCTGACCAACGCGCTGGCCGTGCCGGTCACCTCCCGCGGCCGGGGCATTGCCGTGGTGCTGCTGGGCAACCGCCGCCCCGACTTCACGTTTTCCGACGAGGTGTTTGAGACCTCCCGGATCTTCGCCAAGCAGGTGGCCATCGCAATGGAGAAAGACGCCCTGACCCGGCGGGCGTCGGCGCTGACCATGACGGATGAGCTGACCGGGCTCTACAACGAGCGCTACCTGCGGACGCGTTTGGAGGAGGAGGTCAAGCGAGCCGGCTTGTTCCATCACCCCTGCTCGCTGCTGTTGGTGGGTCTCGACGGGTTCGACCGCATTCAGCGGGAGTACGGCCTCCTGGCCGCCGAAGGGTGCCTCAAACAGGCGGCCGATCTGTTCCTGAAAGCGGTGGGGCCCGTGGACAAAGTGGCGCGCCTGCAGGACGCCGCCTTCGGTCTGCTCTTCCCCGAGCGGACGAAGCGGGAGGCCCTCGAGCTGGCGGAGACCCTGCGCCGGGCGGTGGCCGCGGCGTTCGCGTCGGGCCGTGACGCCTCGGCGTACGCCCTCACGATGTCGGGCGGCGTCAGCGAGAACCCGTTGGACGGCGCGATCGCCGAGGAGTTGTGGCAGAAGGCCGAAGCCGCGTTGTCCCTGGCCAAGCGCCAGGGCCGAAACCGGATTATCGCCAGCGAACCGCAAGGAGCGTAGCCGATGACGGACGCCAAGGTCGAGACGAACGCCGGGACGAAGTCCGACACGAAGGTCGAAATGAACCCGCTGCTGCGGCAGATGGTGGAGCGCGGCGCCTCCGATCTCCACATGAGCGCCGGCGCCCCGCCGTGCCTCCGTATTGACGAGCGCCTCCTCCCGATCGACGGGGACGGCGCGCTGACGCCGGAGGAGACCCAGCGGCTGGCCTACAGTCTGCTGAGCCCGCCCCAGATCGAGACGTTCGAACGGGAGAAGGAGCTCGACATGTCGTTCGGCATCTCCGGGATGGGCCGGTTCCGCGTCAACGTCTTTTACCAGCGGGGGACCGTGAGTCTGGCGATCCGGATGCTGCCGTTGGCCGCGCGCACGTTCGTCGAGTGCGGCCTGCCCGAGAAGGTCGTGACCGATCTCTGCCGACGCCCGAAGGGGCTGGTGTTGGTCACCGGCGCCACCGGGTCGGGGAAGTCCACGACGCTGGCCGCGATGGTCGAGTGGATCAACCAGGAGCGGCAATGCCACATCGTGACGATCGAGGACCCGGTCGAGTACATCCACACGAACGGGAAGGCGATCATTGACCAGCGCGAGATCGGGACCGACACGCATTCGTTCACCAACGCCCTCAAGCACGCCTTGCGCCAGGACCCCAACGTGATCCTGATCGGGGAGATGCGGGACCTGGAGACGATCGAGGCGGCGCTGACGATCGCCGAGACCGGCCACCTGGTCTTCGCGACCCTCCACACCTCCGACGCGGTCCAGACGATCAACCGGATCGTGGACGTCTTCCCGGCCCACCAGCAGCAGCAGGTCCGCATCCAGCTCTCCTTCGTCCTGCTGGGGGCCCTGGCCCAGCAGCTCATCCCGAAACCCGGCGGCCGCGGGCGGACCCTGGCCATCGAGGTGATGATCGCCACCCCGGCGATCCGCTCGTTGATCCGCGAGGGGAAGACCCACCAGGTCTACTCGGTCATCCAGACCAGCCAGCGGGAGGGGATGCGGACGATGAACCAATCGCTGGCGGAGCTCTATCTCCAAAAGCAGATCAGCTACGAGGACGCGATCGGGCGGTCCACGGATCCTGAGGAGCTGCTGCGCTTGATGCAGCGCTAATCTCCCATGGCCACCCCGCGCCGGCATATCACCAAGCTGTTGGGTGAGCTGCTGGTGGAGCGCGGGGTGGTTACCAAGATCCAGTTGGACCAGGCGCTGGGGCTTCAGGCCAAACAGGGCGGCCTCCTCGGCCAGATTCTCGTCGGGCTCGGGTACACGACCGAGGGCGACATCGTCCAGGCGATCACCACGCAGTACGGGCTGCCCTACCTGCCGCTGAAGAACTACACGATCGATCCTGAAGTCATCAAGCTCATCCCGGAGAACGTCGCCCGCCAGTACTGTCTCGTCCCCGTGGACCGCATCGGCGATACCCTGACGATCGCCATGGCCGACCCGTTCAATCAGCAAGCGGTCGAGGACATCGAGCTGTTGCATCACTGCGCGGCGCAGATCTTCGTCTCGACGCCGACCGATATCCTCGATGCCATCGAGCGGCACTACCGCAAGGGGGCGTGACGATGGCCCCGTCGCTGAAGGACCGGCTCGTCGAGGCGCTGACCGCCCGCCGGCTGGTCAGCCCTGGCGACCTCGCCAAAGCACTGAAGGTGCAGAAGGCCCAGGGGGGCGGCCTCAGCGATATCCTCGTCGGGATGGGGCTGGTGGATGCGCGGGCGTTGATGGCCGTCCTCAGCCAGGAGCTGCAGATCCCCCCGATCAACCTCAGCAAGATTCAGCTCGACCACGCGCTGACCAAGGCCCTGCCGCGGAAGCTGGCGATCTACTATCACTTGGTCCCGGTCTCGCTGATTGGCGACACGCTGACGGTGGCGATGGCCGACCCGCTCAACGTCCTGGCCCTCGACGAGGTGGCGGCGGCCACCGGCCTGACCTTGACGCCGCTGATGGCCACCACCGAGCAGGTCCAGGCGGGCATCCACGAATTGTACGGGGACACCGTCGCCCAGGCGGTCCAGGCGCTGGCGGCGACCCGGGAGGCGGACGGCGGCGATCTCGAAGTGATCGAAGTGGGGCGGACGCCCACGCGACAGGCGGAGGAGTTAATCCGCCTCACCCAGGAGCGGCCGATCGTCCGCGTCACCGACGCGCTCCTGCAGCAGGGCGTCGCGGTGCGGGCCAGCGACATCCTCATCGAGCCGTTCGAACAGCGGTTGCGGATCCGCTACCGCGTGGACGGCCTCCTGCAGGAAACGCCGTCGCCGCCGCCGCTGGCGATGCACGAGGGGATCGTCTCCCGGCTCAAGGTCATGGCCTCGCTCGACATCGCCGAGCATCGGCTGCCCCAGGACGGCCGGTTCCAGCTGCGTTTCGGCGGCCAGCCGGTGGATTTCCGGCTCTCGATCGTCCCCTCGAGCTTCGGCGAGAAGGTGGTCCTGCGGGTGCTCGACCGGCGCCAGGCGGTGCTGGACTTGGCGCGGCTGGGGTTCGACCCGCCGACCGTCGAGACGCTGCTGCAGGCCGGCCGGCGGCCGCACGGGATGCTCCTCATCACCGGCCCGACCGGGGCGGGGAAGTCCACGACGCTGTACGCGCTCCTGAAGGCGATTGATGCGCCGACCAAGAACATCGTGACGGTCGAGGACCCCGTCGAATACGCGATGGAGGGGATCAACCAGGTCACCGTGAGCGCCGAGGTCGGACTCACCTTCGCCGCGTGCCTTCGGGCCATCCTCCGCCAGGACCCGGACATCATCCTGGTGGGGGAGATCCGCGACTCCGAGACCGCCGACATCGCGATCAAGGCGGCGCTGACGGGCCACCTGGTCCTCTCCACGCTGCACACGAACGATGCCGTCGGCGCCGTGGCCCGCCTGATGAACATGGGGGTCGAGCCGTTCCTGATCAGCGCGTCGCTCGTGCTGGTGGGGGCGCAGCGCTTGTTGCGGAAGATCTGCCCGGCCTGCAAGACGCCGGCCCCGCTGCCGAAGCATCTGGCCCAACACTTCAGTTTGGATGAGACGAAGTCCTTGACGGTGGCCGCGGGCAAGGGGTGCCCGGCGTGCAAAGGCACCGGGTACCATGGGCGGTTGGGCATCATGGAGGTCCTGCGGCTGGATGCCGCGGTCCGGGCCATGATCACGGCGGGGGCCAAGGAGCAGGAGATCCGGGCCCACGCCCGCCAGAGCGGCATGCGGACCCTCCGTGAGATGGCGGTCCAGGCGATGCTCGACGGGACGACCACGCCGGAAGAAGCCCTCCGGGTCACGGTGGGCGTGTAGGAGGCGGCCATGGCGGCGACCCTGCGGCAGCGGCTGCTCGAGGTCCTCGTGGAGTCCAAGCTGCTGACGCAGGACCAGCTGACCCAGGCCCTGGCCCGGCAGCGGCAGACCGGGCAGAACCTCACGCAGATCCTGGTCGGCTCCGGCTGGGTGAGTCAGCGGGAACTCCTGGCCGTCCTCAGCCGGAGTCTCAACATCCCCGCCATTGATTTGGCCAAGTACCGGGTG
>Ga0209515_10008070_pt1 | contig 12434 bp, 12 predicted proteins | sample Subgroupgradi54m_FD_187454 | JGI IMG/M metagenome (GOLD analysis project Ga0209515, IMG submission 187454) | Subsurface groundwater microbial communities from S. Glens Falls, New York, USA - GMW60B uncontaminated upgradient, 5.4 m (SPAdes)... ... | reverse complement strand
ATGCTTCTCCAGGGCGGGGCGGAGGGCGGACTTTTTATTGTCATTGGCCGGCGAAAGAACACCCCTTTATGAATATTCTCGGCATCTCTGCATTTTACCATGACAGCGCGGCCTGCCTGATTCGCGACGGTCATATTATCGCTGCCGCTCAGGAGGAACGATTTACACGCAAAAAACACGATGCGGATTTCCCCGCCAAGGCCATTCTCTATTGTCTCAACGAAGCCAAATTGCGGCCCGAGGATATCGATTATGTGGTCTTTTATGACAAGCCCCTCCTCAAATTTGAACGATTGCTGGAGACCTATCTTGCTTTGGCTCCCAGAGGCATCCGATCCTTTACCAAGTCGATGCCCGTCTGGATCAAAGAAAAAATCTTTTTCCCCATCCTGCTCAATCGGGAATTAAACAAAACATTTTCGCTTTCTAAAAAAAATCGTATCAACTGGCAAAAAAAGCTTCTTTATACAGAGCATCATCACTCTCATGCGGCTTCTGCTTTTTTCCCTTCCCCTTTTCGCAAGGCCGCGGTGTTGACCATGGATGGGGTTGGCGAATGGGCAACGACGTCTCTGGGCGTGGGGTGCGACAATCAGCTCAAAATTATTGCTGAACAACATTTTCCAAATTCGCTGGGCCTGCTTTATTCTTCATTTACCTATTACACTGGATTCAAAGTGAACTCGGGGGAATACAAAGTCATGGGACTCGCCCCTTATGGAGAACCCAAGTATGTCGACAAGATTTATGAACATCTCATCGACCTCAAGGAGGACGGATCGTTTCGTCTTAATCTCGAATACTTTAATTTTTGTACAGGTCTCACAATGACCAACCACAAGTTTGATCAGCTCTTCGGAGGCCCCCCGCGCAAGCCTGAAGCTCCGCTAACACAACGCGAGATGGATCTGGCGCGTTCGATTCAGGAAGTGACCGAAGAAATCGTCCTGCGCACCGCCCGCCATCTGAAGAACACAACCGGAGAAGAAAATCTTTGTTTGGCCGGTGGTGTGGCCCTCAACTGTGTGGCCAACGGCAAGCTTGAGAAGTCAGGTCTTTTTAAAAATATCTGGGTACAACCGGCCGCCGGAGATGCCGGAGGGGCACTGGGCGCCGCCCTCACCGTTTGGTATCAATATTTGGAAAATCATCGACTCTGTGACGGCAAAACCGACAAAATGACAGGTTCTTATCTCGGCCCTCAGTATTCCAATCCTCAAATACAAGAATTTTTGGATCGAAAAAAGATCCCCTATCTCCGTCTTGCGGATGAAGAGCTGCCAACTCAAGTCGCTGCCCTGCTAGCTCAGGAAAAAATCATCGGCTGGCTCCAGGGCCGTATGGAATTCGGGCCCCGCGCTCTCGGAGGCCGAAGTATTTTAGGGGATGCAAGAAGCCCAAGCATGCAATCAGTCATGAATCAAAAAATCAAATTTCGCGAATCCTTCCGTCCTTTTGCCCCCTCGGTGCTTCGCGAAAAAGTTTCAGAGTATTTTGACCTTGATAGAGACTCTCCCTACATGCTCCTGGTGGCCCCTGTCAAAGAGGGGCGGCGTCTTCAAGAATCCATAGAGACAAAAAAAGCCTGGGGGATTGACCGTCTTCACCTGCCCCGTTCGGATATCCCGGCGATCACGCATGTTGATTATTCCGCAAGAGTCCAGACTGTCCACCGCGAAACCAACCCTCGCTACTATGATTTGATTCAAAAATTCGAAGAGCAAACGGGAACAGCTGTCCTTGTTAATACCTCTTTTAATGTAAGAGGGGAACCCATCGTTTGCACACCGGAAGACGCCTACCGTTGTTTTATGAGGACAGAGATGGACTGCCTGGTACTTGGCAATTATTTGATACACAAAGAAAAACAACAACCCCTGGAGCATGATGACGAGTGGTGGAAACAATTTGAACTCGACTAATCAAAAGCAACAGCGGCAATTTGGTTTTCTCATCGGGGGCCTCTTTATCCTCTTGAGCTTCTCCGCCTTTCGTCATGGGAGACCCGTCGGTGGTGTTCTTTGGGGCCTGTCCGGAATTTCTTTGGGCACCGTGGCTATGATCCGCCCCATGATACTTAGCCCCTTCTATGAGCTTTGGATGAAAATAGGAAAGTTCCTGGGACTCATCAACTCATGGATTATTCTTTCACTTTTCTTTTTTCTCATCCTCACCCCCATCGGATGGTTGATGAAGATTTTCAAAAAATCAAATTCCCAATTTATTTTTAATAAAAATCTGAATTCCTACTGGATTCCCAAAGAGGCGGCTGATTTGCCTGTTGATCTGAAAGAGCAGATGAGGCATACGTTTTAGATGACTATTTTTCTTGAACTTTGGAATTATATCAAAAAAAGAAAGAAGTTTACGCTTTTGATCCTTCTTACCATTTTATCCTTATTCGGCATCATCCTTGTAAGCCAAAACACCGTTGTAACACCCTTGATCTACACACTCTTTTGACTTGGATAAGAACGTCCGCAACAATGCCTTTGGGTTTTTGACGGCCTCAGGGTTTAATGTGGTCCTTGACGCCGTAAGAACGGTCTTTGTAGCCAAGATCCTCGGGCCTTCGCTGACGGGTCTCTATACGACTCTTCTCGTGATCCCTCAGATTGCCCAATATCTGAACTGCGGCTGGATTGAGGCGATGACTGTCCTTATTCCCCATTCAAGGGGGAAAAAAGACAACGATGCGGTTGAGAAAACTAAAAACAATATCCTGATCGCCACCTTTGTTGTCTCGTTGAGCACCTTTGTGTGTGTCGCCCTGTATGCCCTCTTTTTGTCAAAGAGAGGTCTGGAAACACGGGTCCTGATGATTTTCTCCGGCTCTCTTATTTTTTTATGGGAGATCAAGCAGTTTTTCACGACAAACTACGCCACTGAAGGAAAATTCCTGAAACTCAGCCGGATCGAACTCCTCTTTTCTTCGCTCGTCGCCTTTTTACAAGTCACATTAATCCTTCTTTTTAAGGAAGTGGGATTCTGGTTTGGTCTTATGATCCCCAATATGATTGTCATCTTCCTGACCGCAAACGACTACTTCAAGGATCACCGTTTTCACTGGCCCTCTCCCGATATTTACCGAGAGATAAAGCGCATCACTCCCCTGGGTCTCGGCCTTCTGAGCTCTTCCGTGACCTATGCCCCTTTCACCATCATCGCGAGAATCTTTCTGGCTTCGGTCGTTGGAGTCCGAGAGGTGGGTATCTTTCTGCTTTCTTTTATTGTCATCTCGAAGCTCTCCATCATCCCCAGTACGATTGGCAAAGTCGTCACTCCCTACCTTTCCCGTCTTCATGGAGAAGACGCTAAACCAGGAGAAATTTTTTCACTCTTTATTAAATCGCAACTCTTCAATTTTTCTCTTTGTCTCCTGATCATTGGCATGGGATTCGCTTTTCTTCGGCCTCTTGTCTCGCTTATTCTACCACAATATCTCGAAGGGGTTCCGGCGGCCAAAATGATGTTGGTTGCCTGTATTCCCTATAGTTTGATTGAGAACGCCAATAACACTCTCCTGGCTCTCCATCGAAAGAAGATCTATTTTTTCAACCTTATTTTGGCCTTGGGTGTTCAGCTAATTATTTTGGGATATTTTTATAAGAGCCATTCTGTATCGGCCCTGACGGTGGCGGTTTCTTTGATTATCGCCTTTTTCATAAATGCCCTATTGTCGAACTATCAGGTTTTCAAACTGCGGAGATCCTCATAAACTCATGCGAAAAATTATTTTTTATATTCTGTTTTTGATGACAATCGTTGTAACCAAGGCGCAAAAAAGATTGGCTATTATCTTTATGATAGGCTACGGGGCCTTTTCTGATTCCTATGAATTTTTTGTCTGAAATCTGGTCGTTCATGAAAGTCCGGAAGAAATTTTGGCTTTTGCCGATCTTATTGACCCTGATCCTTTTGGGAAGTCTCCTGATCTTCTCTTCAGGATCCGTCTTCGCCCCCTTCATCTATACCCTCTTTTAATCCCTCCCACCGAAGGACTCAACAATCCACTCCTTAGAAAACCTAATTGCAAAAACCCACAACTTATTAGTAAAGTGGCCCCCCTATGGACAATCAGCGGACCGTGCCCTTTTTCCCCTATTCCAAGTTTTTTTCTTCCCAGGAGAAGGAATTAACAGAAGTTTTGAAGGACGTGCTCAACCGTGGTGCCTTTATCCTGCAAAAGGACGTTACTGAATTTGAAAAAAATATCGCTGAATACATCGGGGCCAAACACGTCATTGGAGTGGCCAATGCAACGGATGCCCTCATTTTGGCCCTCAAGGCGTCTCCCCTGCAACCGGGGGATGAGGTCATCTTTTCCTCCCACACCTTTGTGGCCACCGCCGCGGCTATTCACTTTGCCGGCTGTATTCCCGTCCCCGTTGAGTGCGGTCCTGACCACATGATTGACCCCAAGGCCGTTGAAGCCGCCTTGACCCCCAAGACGCGTGCCATCATGCCCACCCAGCTCAATGGGCGCACCTGCGACATGGACGCCCTCCAAAAGATTGCCGATCGCCATCAGCTCCTCATCCTTGAGGATTCCGCCCAGGGACTTGGATCGAAATATAAAGGAAGATTTGCAGGGACCTTTGGCCTTGCGGGGGTCTTGAGTTTTTACCCGGCCAAAATCCTTGGCTGCTTCGGAGACGGCGGGGCTGTCATTACCAACGATGAAGGTGTGGCTGAAAAAATAAAACTTCTGCGGGATCACGGCCGGAATCATGAGGGCCAAGTGGTCATTTGGGGGTTGAATTCCAGACTCGATAATATCCAGGCCGCCGTTTTAAACTTCTTTTTTAGGGACTTTGCAAAGATCGTTGACCGTCGTCGTGAAATGGCCCGGATATATCATAAAAACCTAAGTAATATTGAAGAGTTAAAGATTCCACCCGCTCCGGACAGTTCTGCGGATCATTTTGACACATATCAAAACTATGAGATCGAAGCCGAGAAGAGGGATGAATTAAAAAACTTCCTCAAAGAGAAGGGTGTGGGAACTTTGATCCAATGGGGCGGCTCGGCTGTTCATCAATTTAAGGACCTTGGCTTTAAAACAACATTGCCTTATACCGAAAACCTCTTTAAACGCCTCCTGATGCTCCCCATGAATACCCTATTGTCAAATGACGATATATTTTATATTTGTAGGACGATTCAGAACTTTTACAAAAACTAACCTCCTTTTATGGATACTGAGCTGCTCGCGAACAAAATTCGTCGTCATGCTGTGAGAATGACCAGTCTGGGCGGAAGTTCTCATATCGCCTCGATCCTATCGATGACCGATATCATCGCGGTCCTCTACGGGGATACCCTCAAGATCGATGCTAAAAATCCACAATGGTCCCAAAGAGATCGTTTTATCCTCAGCAAGGGACATGCCGGAGGCGGGATCTATGCCGCCCTTGCAGAACGGGGATTTTTCCCCATCCAGGAACTCGATACCCATTGCCAAAATGGCTCCCATCTCAGCGGTCATGTTTCCCATAAGGGAGTTCCCGGCGTCGAACTCTCCACAGGCTCTCTGGGTCATGGTCTCCCAGTCGCTACAGGCATGGCTTACAGTGCCAAGCTCGACAACCATTCTCATCGCGTCTTTACGGTCCTAAGCGATGGGGAATGCGACGAGGGCTCCAACTGGGAAGCCATCTTGTTTGCCTCCCACCATAAACTGGATAATCTCATCGCCGTCGTTGATTATAACAAGATCCAGAGTCTCACCTCTATTTCTGAAACCCTGGAGTTGGAGCCATTTGCAGACAAATGGAAGAGTTTTGGCTGGAGCGTGACGGAGGTCGATGGGCACGACCATCAAAAATTGAAGGATGTCTTTTCAAACCTCCCCTTTGAGAAAAACAAACCCAATTGTGTGATCGCCCACACCACCAAGGGCAAGGGAGTTTCTTTTATGGAGAATTCCGTTCTCTGGCATTATCGTACCGCCAAGGGAGAAGAGTTAAACAACGCACTCAAGGAGCTGGAAGACATTTAATTATGCGTGATCAGTTTATCAAGAGAGTTTTGCTTCTTGCCGAAAAGGATCCCAAACTTTTCTTTATCACCGGCGATCTGGGATACGGTGTCATCGATGAGTATGCAAAAAAATTCCCGCATCAGTTCTTGAATGTCGGGGTCGCCGAACAAAATATGATCGGTATTGCAACAGGCCTCGCCCTCGAAGGGAGGACGGTGATTGCCTACTCTATCGGCAACTTCCCCACCTTGCGGTGCTTAGAACAAATCCGGAATGATTCTTCCTATCATGGAGCCAATGTTAAAGTAGTCACGGTCGGGGGGGGATTCAGTTACGGTTCCTTGGGTTTTTCACATCACGCCACTGAAGACTTGAGTATCCTGAGGGCGATCCCCGGCATCACTGTCGTGGCCCCCGGCGATCAGTTCGAAACCGCTGAAGCCACAGAGGCCCTTATCAAAACTCCGGGCACCTGTTATTTGCGGCTGGATAAATCATCGGCGGGCTGGACCAATCGCCCTGGTGAAATTTTTGAACTCGGCCGTGCCCGCCAGCTCCGCGAAGGCAATGATGTCACTCTCGTGGCAACAGGCGGTATCCTCGGTGTGGCTCTCAAATCCGCCGAGAAACTCTCTGAATTAGGTATTCGATGTCGTGTCCTGAGCATGCATACGATCAAGCCCCTTGATAAAGAGGCTTTACTAAAGGCCGCTCAAGAAACGGGGGGCCTCGTTTCTATCGAAGAACATGTCGTTGATGGAGGTTTGGGCGGGGCGATTGCAGAGCTCTGCCTCGAACAAGGTCAGATCCCTGGATTTTTTTACCGGATAGGATTAAGAAGCGTTTTTTCGACCCTGGTTGGCAGCCAAGATTACTTGCGGGAAAAATACGGGATGGATGAGGAAGCAATCGTGAGCAAGGTAAGAGAGCTCGTTTCCCGCCGGCAAAAAAGCCCTCTCAAGACCGTAGGAGTCGCCCGATGAAAAGATTTTTGGATCTATTCGTTTCTTTGATGGGACTGGTCTTGGCGAGTCCTTTTTTAATCACTATTTTGTTTCTCGTTTGGCTTCAGGATTACCATTCGCCATTCTATGTCGCTCCCCGAGTCGGTAAAAAAGGCAAGATTTTTAAAATGGTCAAGGTCAGGTCCATGGTTGTCAATGCGGATAAGAGTGGCGTTGATTCAACGGCTGCCAATGATAATCGCATTACCGCTTTGGGACATTTTATTCGGCGCTTCAAGGTTGATGAAGTGACACAACTCTGGAATGTTTTGAAGGGAGACATGAGCCTTGTAGGGCCTCGTCCCAATGTCCAAAGAGATGTGGCTTTGTATACAGAGGAAGAACAAAAACTTCTGGATGTGAGACCCGGGATTACCGACTTTGCCTCCATTGTCTTCTCAGACGAAGGCGAGATTCTCAAAGACCATCCCGATCCCGATTTGAGTTATAATCAAATTATCCGTCCCTGGAAAAGCCGACTGGCCCTGCTCTACGTCGAGCATGCCGCCGCCCTCCTCGATATCCAGCTTCTATTTTTGACAGGTGTCGCTATTTTTTCTAAAGAGAGGGCCCTCGAAGGGATTCAGAAACTTTTGGTTCGCCTCAATTCTGATTCCACCTTACGAAAAGTGGCCTTGCGGACAGAGGAATTAAAACCTTTTCCTCCCCCCGGCTCGCTTAAAATCGTGATGAGCCGGTAATTTTTCTTATGTCCAAGAGCTATTCAACAATCACAGAAACACCGGGCATTGGAGCCACCAGAGAGCAGCTCTCGATGCTCTATACCCGTTATAAGTGGGCCGCGGATGCAAGTCATCAAAAAGACGTCCTGGAAGTAGCTTGTGGCGCGGGTCAAGGGCTGGGTTATATCGCCCGATCGGCCAAAAGAGTCATCGGTGGCGATATTGATGAGAACAATCTTCAATCGGCGACAACGTATTATCAAGGCCGAAAAAATATTGAAATTCACAAACTGGATGCCCATCAACTTCCGTTTCCCGACAAAAGTTTTGATACGATTATCCTGTATGAGGCGATTTACTATCTTCAGGAACCAGAAAAATTTTTCCGGGAATGCAAGCGGCTCCTTCGAAACTCGGGCCGGCTTTTACTCAGTACCGTCAATAAAGAATGGTCTGACTTTAATCCAAGCCCTTTTAGCACACGTTATTTTTCGGCACGGGAATTATCCAATCTTCTCCAGTCTCATCAGTTCCAGGTCAGCCTCTTTGGCGCCTTCCCGACTCAGAGAAATACGGCAAAAGCCCGGTTGATCTCTCTTATAAAACGAACGGCCGTGTCTCTGCGACTCGTCCCCAAGACCATGCGTGGCAAACAATTGCTCAAAAGAATTTTTCTGGGGAAGCTGGCCCCTCTTCCAAAAGAGGTCGAAGATCACATGGCCTCGCTGGCTCCACTGGAACCTATTGACTCCAACGCTCCAACGCCTTATTACAAGATCATTTACGCTTCAGCCCAATTGGTGTAGAACGCAACTTATGACTCAAGTGCTCCTCCTAGGCAGTGATGTTTTTATTTTTGTATCTTCCTTTTTCCTCTCTTTGGGGTTGTTTCCCATCGGGATCAAAAAGGTGGCCTTCCTCTTCCTTCCGGTGCTTATTATAAAAATCGCCCTTTTTATTCGCCTTCGCCTCTACAAGGCCATTCTTCAATTCGCCGGATTTCCTCTCGCCTCGGCCATCATCAAGGCAAGCACCATTGCGTCCCTGCTGATCTTTTTTATTGCCCACTTTCCCGTTCAGCAACCACTGGCCAACGGCTTCTTCGTCATTGACTTCTTTATCACTACCTCCCTTGCCGGTCTCATCCGGTTCGCCCCCCGTTATTTTTCCGAAAGATGGAAAGAATGGGGCACCAAGCGCATCTTGATTTACGGCGCTGGGGAACTAGGGGATCAAGTGGCCAGAAAGCTCCTTCGCAGTCCGGGAGAATATCGACTCATTGGATTTTTGGATGACTCACCGGACAAGATCAATAAAAGACTTCATAATTTGCCCGTGTTTGGTCCCCTCTCCGAGATGGGTTCCATCTTTGCCCATCACCGGATCTCCGAACTCATTATCGCCATCTCCTCCACGAGCGGGGAGGCGGTGCGAGAGATTACAAGAGAGTGCCGGCGACATGGCATTTTGTGTCGTATTGTTCCTTCCTTTACTGACATGCTCATAAAGGACGTCGATATCAAAAATATCGACATCTCCGATCTCCTCAAACGAGAGCCCAAGGATCTGGATGAGCCCCAGATTAAAAGGTTTATCAAGGGGAAGGCCGTCATGATCACGGGAGCCGGCGGCTCGATCGGTTCCGAACTGTCGAGACAATGCATTCACTACGGAGCCAAGAGGCTCATCCTCATCGATCATTCCGAATTTAATCTTTATTCCCTCCAGGAAGAACTCACGGGCAAGGCCCCGATTCGGTTTTGCCTGATGAATATCCTGGGCAACAACCATCTCGAAAAAATTCTTCAGGAGGAGAGGCCCGCCATCTTGTTTCATGCAGCCGCCTACAAACACGTTCCCATTGTCGAAGAAAACCCCGCCGAGGGAGTGATCAATAATATCCTGGGGACCATACGCACATCGGAACTCGCAGAGACCTACGGTGTCGAGAAATTTATCCTGATTTCCACCGACAAGGCAGTGCGCCCCACGAGCGTGATGGGAGCCTCCAAGAGAATCGCCGAGCTCTTTACGCAAAATTTCAATGTGAAGAGCAAGACCGAATTTGTCGCCGTCCGTTTTGGAAATGTCTTGGGCAGCTCCGGAAGTGTGATCCCAAAATTTATCGAGCAAATCAACAAAGGCGGTCCCGTCACGGTGACACATCCCGAAGTCACCCGCTACTTTATGCTGATCTCGGAGGCCGTCCAGTTGGTCCTTCAGGCGGCAAGTATCGGCAATGGAGGAGAAATTTTTATTCTTAATATGGGGAAACCGGTGCGTATCGCCGAAATGGCAGAGGATCTTATCTATCTCTCGGGGCGTAAACCTTACAAAGATATCAAAATCGAATTCACAGGACTGCGTCCGGGAGAAAAGCTGTACGAAGAACTTCTTTTGAATGATACGGAAAAAAAGACCCAGTATGAAAACATCACCATTGCCAGAGCCCTCTACGTGTCTTGGGAGCGCTTGATGAAACAGATCAGCGACCTCCTAAAATATGCGGAACAAAAAAACCGGAAGCTGATCCTCGAAACTATCAAACTGATCGTCCCCGAGTTTATCCACTCAGAGCTTGAAATATCCCCCACTGAAAAAGTCATTTCCCTCTATCCCACAGGGACAGAGTCTTCTTACAAATAGCTTGACCAACGCGGGAAATCTGATTGAACTGGATCCCGCCATGAAAAATCAAAGGGAGAATCCAGAGGACGTGTTCGACAAGAAGGTCTATGCAATTATCCTAGCCGGTGGTGTGGGCACGCGCCTGTGGCCCCTTTCACGCACCCTCCTCCCCAAACAGCTTCTCAACCTGAATGGCAATGAAACGTTGCTGCAGCAGACGGCACGGCGTCTGATGGGACAAGTCCACCCCAGCCATGTCTACACCGTCACCAACGAAAATCATCGTTTTGAAGTGCGCAGTCAGTTGCACGCCATTGACCCAAAACTTGTTGATTCCATCCTTGTCGAACCCAAATCCAGAAATACTCTCCCAGCCATCGCTTGGGCTGTGGCCCAAATCACCCAAAAAGATCCGGAAGCCCTGATCGGTGTCTTCCCATCGGACCATGCCATTCAAGATCTAAAGGCGTTTCAGGAGGATTTTTCCCAGGCACTCCAGGTCGCCAGTAAAGGCTACCTTGTCACCTTTGGTATCAAACCAACAGGTCCCGAGACAGGTTATGGTTATATTAAAGTCGGTGATCTTTTGGATCACACCAGGGCTTATTCGGTAGAAGCCTTTGTGGAAAAACCGGATCGAGAAAAAGCCGTTCATTATTTTGAAACAGGAAAATATTACTGGAATGCTGGCATGTTCACGTTTCAAGCCTCTTCTTTTCAAGAAAACTTGGGTCGGCTCGAGCCAACCATCCTGAAATCCATCTCTAAAATAGTATCGGATCCCCAAAATGGCCATGTCCTCAAGGAAGAATTTTTGAATATGAAGACTATTTCCATTGATTACGGAATCATAGAAAAGGCAAAGAACGTCGCCGTTGTTCCCTCTCATTTTGAGTGGAATGATTTGGGAAGTTGGGAATCTCTTCATGAGCACATGAAAAAAGACGCCCGGCAAAATGTCATCCAGGGGGACGTCATGGCGATTGACACCCAGTCTTCCCTCCTGATTTCGAAAAAAGGCCTTATTGCCGCCATCGGTTTAAAAAATGTCGTCGTTGTCCAAACCGATGATGCGGTCCTCGTGTGTCCTCGTGATCAGGTCCAGGATGTCAAAAAGATCGTCGATCAACTGAAAGAAAAAGGCAGCTCTCTCACCGAAGCTCACAGCACCGTCGTTCGTCCGTGGGGCCAATATACAATCCTTGAAGAAGGAACAGGTTATAAAATCAAACGTATTGTCGTCAACCCGGGGCAAAAACTGAGTTTGCAACGGCATAAAAACAGGGCCGAACATTGGGTCGTGATTGACGGCATTGCCAAAGTGACCAACGGCAATCAGGAAATCAACCTCAAAGCTAACGAATCAACCTTTATCCCCCAGGGTGAAAAACACCGCCTGGAAAACCCGGGTACGGAACCACTCTCCATTATTGAGGTTCAGAGCGGAACTTATTTGGGCGAAGATGATATCGAGCGCTTTGATGATGTTTATGGGCGCTCCAACAAACTAAAATCTCTCTAGTATGTCTACGGTTTCAATCGTTATTGGGGCTGGTATCGTTGGCCTCCATGTCGCCTCTGTTTTGAGAGAGAAGGGTCATGAGGTCTACGTCCTCGAACAAGAGCGTTATCTTGGAGACCACACAAGCGGGCGGAATAGCGGCGTCATCCACTCCGGTGTTTTTTATAAAACCGGAAGTTTTAAAGAAAAAATATGCATCGAGGGCAACTATCTTACCTATGAATGGCTTGAAAAATTAAAGGTCCCCCACCATCCTTGCGGCAAGTGGATTGTTCCTGAGGCGGGTCAGGAAAACGACCTCGAGCCTTTTTTTGAAAAAATCCGCAGGTTGCCGATCCCGGCTCCTGAAATAAAATCGGCGTCACAGGTCCAACAAGAAGAACCCCATCTGCGCCCTTCCAAGGCGATTTTGGTCCCTTCGACGGGAATCCTCGATGCGGCCGGTTATCTGAAAGCCCTTTCTGTCTATCTGGAGTCAAAAGGCGTCCAAGTCATTCTTAACTGTCGTGTCTTGAGTGTGGGAGCCCAGATTTTGACAACCAGCCGCGGTGACATCCCCTTTGATCTGGCCATTAACAGTGCCGGCCTTTTTGCCGATGAGGTCGCCCATATGG
>Ga0209515_10008067_pt1 | contig 12443 bp, 11 predicted proteins | sample Subgroupgradi54m_FD_187454 | JGI IMG/M metagenome (GOLD analysis project Ga0209515, IMG submission 187454) | Subsurface groundwater microbial communities from S. Glens Falls, New York, USA - GMW60B uncontaminated upgradient, 5.4 m (SPAdes)... ... | reverse complement strand
CCGGCGACGATGCCGGTCAGCGCCAGCCACCACAACAGCGAGCCCGTGAATATTCCCAGCGCAAACACCACGGCCTGTTCGAACGTGGACAAAGCTGCAATTGAGGCAAACAACCCCGCGAAGAATAGAATCGTCGGCGGGTTGGCGAGCGTCAGCAGGTAAGCCGAGGCAAATCCGCGCCACAGCGGGCCGTCGAATTTTTTACGCATCGCCGATTCCGGCCGGGCCCGCAGGATGCGCACCGCGAAATACAGCAGCACCAGCGCACCCGCGAGGCGCAGCGCGTCGCCGCCCGCGAGCAGCAGCGACGACAGCGCCGTCAGCCCGAAGGCCCCGAGACAGGCATAAGTGAAATCCGCGGCGGCAATCCCGGCGCCGAAGGCCAGCCCCGGTGCGCGTCCGCCGCCCAGCGTGCGCTGCATGCACAGCAGGCTCATGGGCCCCACCGGCGCCGCGACCGCGATGCCGGCGGAGATCGATTTAAACAGCAGCCACGGGTCGATCATGCGGGCTTATCATACCGGAGCCCGCGACTGGCATTGGTCACCAAACCGTTCTGCTGAATCAGGTAGTTGATGTCTTCTGTCGGGATCGAACCAACCGCCGGCACTGAAATTCCCACGTCATTCCACATTATTTCCCCGCGCCCGGGTTGCGGCCCCGCCCGGCCAGAGCTATTTATAAGTATGGTGCCCAGCGATCCGCTTTCAGCAAGAACGATAACGATGCAGACCCGCGTCAAGACCAAAAATAATGCCTTGCCGGTCGGCTACCAGTTAGGCGAATACACGATCAAGTCGGTGCTGGGCCAGGGAGGCTTCGGCATCACCTACCTCGCCCAGGACACCCACCTGGGATCGCTCGTGGCCATCAAGGAATATTACCCCGAGGACTATGCCGAGCGTGGGGAAAACTCCGCGATATACCCGCGTCCCGGCGGGGATGTTTCCGACGCCGAAATATATCACTGGGGTCTGGAGGAATTTCTGAAGGAGGCCCAGGCGCTGGCCAAATTCAAGCACAACTATATCGTGCGCGTGCTGCGCTACCTCGAGGCGAACGGCACGGCCTACATGACCATGGAATACGAAGAGGGTGAAAGCCTTTCGACATACATGAAGCAGCACGGAGGCTTTTTGAGCGAGCCCGATCTGCTGCGCGTATTCCTGCCGATTCTCACGGGTTTGCAAGCGGTGCATGAAGCCGGACTGCTGCACCTCGACATCAAGCCCGACAACATTTACCTGCGCCGCAGCGGCCAGCCCATGCTCATCGATTTCGGTTCGGCGCGCCAGCGCCAGGGCAAGGCCGAGATTGGCCGGATCGCGCTCACGCGCGGTTACTCGGCGCTGGAACAGTATCCCGGCAACGGCGGCGTGATGGGCCCAGGCACCGATGTCTATTCGGTCGGCGCCACGCTTTACCGTTGTGTCACCGGCCGCGAGCCGCTGGATTCGCTGGAACGTCACAAGACCATCGGCCTGGGAAAAATCGATCCCATGACGCCGGCGACCAAGTTTGACCGGCCGCTGTTCGCGCCGCATATCCGTCAAGTCGTGGACCTCGCACTGCGTTTGCAACCGGCGGATCGTCCCGCCTCGGCCCTGGCTTTGCAAAACGGCCTGATGGGCAAGGAGGCCAAGGAAGAAAAATCCATCCCGATGTCGGTTCTGGGGCACGGTTCCGGTTTTATCGGCGTGAGCGATGCCATTATCAAACCGCGGAGCAAGTCCAGGCCGCGCGGTTTTCTGGAATCGGCTTTTTTATTTTTGTTGGCTATCGCCGCCATGGCCATCGCCTCCGTGAAAATCCTGGTCGACACCGGCCGCCTGGACGAGACCGAGTTGTACGCCTATGCCGATCAGATTCAGGCCTTGCCTTACGATGCCGGGCGCGAGATCAAACGGTTCATCGACGCGCAGTTGGGAAACAAGCCGGTGGTCAACGCCCCGGTCAGTTCGGCAACGCCGCAACGCACCGTCAGGCCGAAACATCTTCCGGAAAAGCCCATACCGATATTCGATCCGGCCAAGACGATTGCGCTCACGCTCGCGGCGCATGCGCCGGTGACGGCGCTGGCGTTTCTGCGCGACAACGCGGTGCTGGCGGTGGCCTACGACGATGGTGCGGTGAATCTGTGGAATACCGAAACCGGCGCGCTGATATCGACCATGGCCTCCAGCAAGGAGTCGCTAGGCACGATGGCGGCGTCGCCCGACGGGCAGTGGCTGGCCTTTGCCGTTGACCCGAACGCCGTGCAGACCTGGGACGCCAAGGAAAATAAAACGCTTGCGAAACTCTCCGGCCATACGGCGCCGGTGATGCGGCTCGCCTTCTCCGCGGATGGCAAGCAGCTGGTGTCGGTCGATCGGGATTCGGGCGTGATCCTGTGGGACATGGCGGAGTCCAAAAAAATCTTCGATCTTCCCAAGTCCAGGCATGAAATTTTGGCACTGGCCGTCGCGCCCCACGGACGCGTATTGGCCGGGGCCGACATCGAAGGCGGCATCCAGTATTGGGATCTCGCGGGCGGCAGGGAACTGGCGTACGTGCCGGCGCACAAGGTCCCGGTCAGTACCATCGCCTACTCCCCGGACGGCAAATGGCTCGCTTCCGGGGGACAAGACCACAACCTGAAATTATGGGATGGCGGGCTGGGGCGCGATGACCGCGTGCTGGCCGACGCCCCGGATGAAGTGAATACCGTGCAATTTACTCCCGACAGCCGCTGGCTGTTGCTGGGAGGAAAGAACCAGCCGGTGCAAATCTGGGATATGGAACAAGGCCGGGTCGCCCACCGGCTCGCCGGTCACGATTCCGGCGTTTCGGTACTCACGCTTTCATCCGATGGCGCGCGTCTCGCCACGTCCGGCGATGACGGAAAAATCCTGATCTGGAAATAACGAAATCGGCCTCTGTGCCCGGCCCACGCCTGAATCGCATGGCCGGGCGACCACGCCCTCACCGAGCCCGCGCGGCTGGTAATCTGGCCGAAACCCGGGGCCGACAAGCCGCGCGCGGTGCGCTAGACTGGCGGATTCACCCTGCTTTGCCGTACCAGCCATGACCGATCCGATCAACAATCTCAACGTCCTTTCGCAGGACCTGCTGCCCACACCGCAGCAGGTCAAGACCGCGCTGCCCCTGACCGAGGACGCGCAGCGGACCGTGTTGCGCGGGCGCGAAACGGTGCGCTGCATTCTCGATCGCCAGGATCACCGCCTGTTCGTGGTGATCGGGCCATGCTCGATTCACGACATCAAGGCCGCCAGGGAATACGCCGCGCGCCTGAAGCAGCTGGCGCAGGAGGTGGGCGACACGCTGTATCTCATCATGCGCGTCTATTTCGAGAAGCCGCGCACCACGGTCGGGTGGAAGGGGCTCATCAACGATCCGTTCATGGACGATTCCTTTCATATCGAAAAGGGCCTGCACCTGGCGCGCGATCTGTTGCTGCACCTGGCCGAGATGGGCCTGCCGGCCGCCACCGAGGCGCTCGACCCGATCACGCCGCAGTATATTTCCGACCTGATCACCTGGACCGCGATCGGCGCGCGCACCACCGAATCGCAGACGCATCGCGAAATGGCGAGCGGCCTGTCCTCGCCGCTCGGCTTCAAGAACGGCACCGACGGCAGTCTCTCGGTGGCGACCAACGCGCTGCAGTCGTCATCGCGTCCGCACCATTTTTTAGGTATCAACCAGGAGGGACAGTGCGCCGTGTTCCGCACCCGCGGCAACCGCTATGGGCATATGGTGTTACGCGGCGGCAATGGACGTCCGAATTACGATTCCGTTTCGATCGCCCTGGCCGAGAAGGAACTCGTCGCGGCCGGACTGCCAGTCAACATCGCGGTCGACTGTTCGCACGGCAATTCCAACAAGGACCCGGCGTTGCAGCCGCTGGTGGCGGAGAACTGCGTTAATCAAATCCTGGAAGGTAACCGCTCGATTGTGGCGTTGATGCTGGAAAGTCATCTGCATGCGGGCAGCCAGTCGATTTCGGCGGATCTGTCCAAACTCAAATACGGTGTGTCCGTGACCGACGCGTGCATCGACTGGGCGACCACGGAAAAACTGCTGCGCAGCGCACGCGAGAAACTGAAGGACGTCCTGCCGGCGCGCCGCGCTGCTGGTAAGAAATGCTAAGGAATCCCTGAATAATTAGATGTAGGGCGCGTCCCACGCGCCATTTTGTCGATCGGTGCGCAGGGCGCACCCTACATTTTTGAATTAATCAGAGCTTCCCTAGTCCACGTTAAGAACGACTTTGCCCATCGTCTTGCCGGAAGCGACCAGGGCATGGGCCTCGGCGACGCTTTCCAGCGGAAAAGTCGAATCCACGTGCACGCGCAGCTCACCGGCTTCGAACAGCTCAGCGCCGCGGCGCAGGATCTCGCCCTGGTGCGTCATCGCCTCGTCCATGCTGAAGAACACCGGAACCAGCATCAGCTCGAAACTCACGCGCTGATTACGCGCGCGCGGAACGTTCCAGTCCATTTCCGGTCCGGGCGCGAGCAGCGTGACGACGTCGCCGTAATAGCGCACCGCGGAAAAGGTATCGGCGAGGGTTTTGCCGCCGATGGTGTCGAAGGCAATGTCCACGCCTTTGCCGCCGGTCCAGTCGAGCACCGCCGCCACGAAATTTTCTTGCTTGTAATTGATCGTGCGGTTGGCACCGAAGGATCGGGCGAACTCGGCCTTGTCCGCCGAACCGACCGTGGCGCAGACCTCCGCGCCCGCAATCCGCGCCAGCTGGATCGCGACATGACCCACGCCGCCCGCGCCCGCGTGCACCAGCAGCTTGTGCCAGGACTTGATATCGACGCGGTCGTGCAGCGCTTCCCACGCGGTGATCAATACCAGCGGCGCTGCCGCGGCCTGCGTGAAACTCAGGCGCTTCGGCTTCTTCGCCGCCAGCCGGTGATCCACCAGCGCATACTGCGCGTAGCTCCCGAGCCGGTCGTGATGCGGCGCTTGGCAGTAATACACTTCGTCACCCGGCCTGAAATCCTTCACCGCCTTGCCGACCGCCTCGATCACGCCCGCGCCATCGCAGCCCAGCACCGGCGGAAGGGGGGCGGGGTAGACCGTGGGCTTGGCGCGCATCTTGGTGTCCACCGGATTTATCCCCGCCGCCTTGACGCGCACGAGGATGTCGGTGTCCTGCTTCAGCACCGGATCGGGCAGGTCCTGAAGCTTCAACACTTCCGGCCCGCCAGGCGCTGTCATGACGATGGCTTTCATAGCGGGAATAATGACGCTGGTTTATGGAGATGTCTATCTAATCGCCTGTCAGAACGACGAGCCGGGGCCTTTCAGGAATTCCAGCTCCTCCGGTGTGGATGCGCGACCGAGCATGGCGTTGCGGTGCGGGAAGCGTTTGAAGCCGTCGACGATTTCCTTATGTTTCTTCGCGAAATCGAGAAAATTCTGGAACGGTTGTTTCAGGGTTGCCGGAACTTCCTCCAGCAGGGCCTCGAAGAGCCGGATACTGGTGGCCTGGTCCTGCGCATCCTCGGAATGTTCAAACGGGAGATAGACAAATACGCGTTCCACCGGCCGCAGCATTCTGTCCATTCCCGGTTCCAGGGTCTCGCGCGCCAGCCGCCGTGCCTGTTCGTCGTAGGCGAAAGCGCGCGCCGTACCGCGGTACATGTTGCGTGGAAACTGATCGAGCAGCAGAATTCTGGCGAGCTGTCCACGCGCGCTGTTGCCCCATGAGGCAAGCTCTCCTTTGATCTCCGACTCCAGCATCGGCTCGAAGCGGCGACGGATTTCGTTGTCCACATCGGGATTCTTTTTCCACCACAAGCCGGTTTTCTCGCGGACGACCTCGGCGTCATCGGCGTTGTTGCCGAACCAGTAGCGTAATATGGAATCAACGTTTTCCATGCCGGTCAGATAATGTCCGGATAGTGCGGCGCGATCCCGAGAATGCCCCCGGCCGCGCCCACCGGCGAGAACACCAGCCCGACCAGCAGGCCCCCTGCGACAGGCAGCCACGGTGAAACGGCAAGAGCGGAGAGATCAAACGGCATGTACGCCCATTCTACTGGAAGCGCCGCCGCCGCAGCATCCAGTACACGACAAGGAGCGCGAGTGCCGCCAGCAGATGCTTGAGCGAATGGCCGCTGACGATCTCCCCGGTCATCTCAAACAGCGCCCGGTCGTAATGTTCGGCCAGCTTGGCGATAACGTAAACCGCCAGAGCGAGCGGCAGCAACCCGCGGTGGGTATACGGGCTGTCGAACAGAAGCAGTACCACCGGAAGCAGGAGCAAGGGCAGGAACTGCACCAGCGCGTACAGCCGCAGGTCGTCGGTGTAGTGCCAGGTGATCACGCTCGCCAGACCGAGAACGATCGTGGGCGCGAGCAAATACTTTTCCAGCCGCAGGCTCACATGTTCGGCCAGGACGGCAATCGAAAGCGCCATGAACACTACGCTCATCGGCAGCCGGTCCCACACCAGCGTGCCGTTGTTCGGCGCCAGGTGATAGTAGCCGGAGCCCAGGGATACCAGCGCCACGCCGGTGAAGCAGGCCATCCACGCCCAGCGTGCCCCGAGCCGGTGCTGCCGGCGCGCACACAAACTGATCCCCGCCATGCCCACGGCCAGGAACGCGAGATTGGTGGTGACGTTGAGGAAGCTGGAAATGCCGAGCAGGCCGCGGCGGTCGGCAAAAGCGTGATAACTCGGGTCCTGCGCGATCGGCGGCAGCGACATGACGCCGCCCAGCGCCGCGATCAGCAGCAGGACAATCAGGTAGGCGCGTCGAGTGGAATGAATGGCCCTGAACCCTGTAATTCTTCTTGGTATCATGCTTTCTTCCCATTTTACGGCCCGCGCTGTCTTTCCGCCCCGGTATCCGCGGTTTCGGGCTGTCGAGCCCGCTGCTTCGGGGTTCCATTGCCTCATTTTATCGATTGATTCCCGGCACTGCCCGGGTAACAGGAGGCTATGGCATATATCTTGCTGTTTTTCAGGGAATACTTCGAAATCAACTATATTTTCAAGGGATTGCTTATGTGGACGACGAACAACTCTCCGTGGGCACGACAGAGGCGACCGGCGCTGGTCGCCATGGTCATGCTTATGCTGTTCAGTGCCAACACTGCGGGGTACGCCGATACCCTGAGGCTGCAAGCGCCCGACGGTAAATATCTGACCGCCGAGCGTCACCGCGGCGATGTCCGGCGCCCGGCGGTCCTGCTGCTGCACGGGTTTCTGCAGACGAACGAATTCCAGACGACCCAGAGTCTCATCAGTAATTTGTCCATGCTCGGCTACACGATCCTCGGCCCCAATTTTTCCCTGGGGATTTCCGACCGGCGGCAAAGCATGCAGTGTCAGGCGCCGCACAACCACAGCTTCGATGACGACCTGCGCGAGATCGATTTCTGGGTCGAGTGGCTGCGGAGCCAGGGCCACACGCAGGTCATTATCGTCGGACACAGTTGGGGCAGTCAGCACGGTCTGGGTTACGTGGAGGCTTACCCCAAGTCTCCGGTCTTGGCGGTGATTGCCATCAGCCTGGTGCGAACCGAACAAGCGGCAGCTATCCACGCCAGACAGGTCGCCAAGGCGGAGTCCCGGGCGGCGCACCATGACACCTCCCTGCAACCGTACGCCCTGAGCTTTTGCAAGACGTTCATGGCCACGCCCCGGAGTTATCTGTCCTATGCCCGTTGGGATAATAAACGCGTCATCGATTCCCTGGCGCGGCTGCAGGAACGGAAGTTGCCGGTTTACGCGGTGATCGGCAGCCAGGACAACCGGATCGACGACGAATGGGTGCAGGAATTACGCCGTCACGTCGCGCAAGTCACCGTCATCGAAGGCGCGAATCATTTCTTTTCCTCCGTCCATGAGTTCGATTTGAGCGACCGGCTCGAGGCCATACTCGCCCAGATCACCGCGCCGGAGAATGGAAAATAAGCGGATCGTCATGTCCCTTCGCCGACTCAAAAAGACCTATCTGCCGATCTCGTGGTACCTCATTCTGTTCATGACGGTGGCGATGGTGCCGGCCGGCATCAGCGCCTACCTTTCGGTTCAGCAAGCCAACGTCATTCAGTATCAGGCGCAGACGCAGACGACGAAACGCGCCCATGAGGAGTTGCAGCGCGAGGTGGAGCATCTCGGGCAGGAGTTGACCGACATCGCGGAATATCTGGCCGGATGGGACGAGACCCTGGCCTTGTTCAGGGACGCGAACTACTACAACTATTGGAAGGAGACCCGCGTCAAGGACGTGACCCGTTACCGCGGCCTGTTCGACGCCGTCGACTTGTACACACCGAACGGCAAGCCGCTTACCCCCGATGCGACTTTGTCGGCGGCGGTGCATGCCGGCGCCATTCAACGGCCGGCGTTGCTGAAAAAGGGATCGGCCGTGTACATCGTTTATTTTCATCCCGTCAAAACGCCTCCGTCAATACGGCCGGCGCTGCTGGGTTACATCGGCGTGCGCATCAACGTGGACAAGGCGCTGAACAGCTCCGGCGTGCATGGGCACGTATCCTTCCAGCACGTCGACTGGCGTCTGCCGGACGCCGCGGTGATCCCGCTGGCCGATGGCGTGAATGCAGCGGTGCTCAAGGTATCGCCGTCTCCGGAAATCGACGCGTTTTCACATCTGGTGCGCAAGGGCTTCATGCAGTACCTCGGTTATACCGTCGGCCTGCTGGCCCTGCTGGCGCTCCTGCTTTTATTCTCCATCGCGCGGCCGCTCACACGCCTGGCCAGATACCTGCGCGAGATCCACGCGGGAAGCGTCGACGCCATTCCGGAAGACCTGCATGGCATAGTGAACATCCGCGAACTGGAAAACGTCCGTCAGGCGCTCAACGATTACAAGGATCGCCTGCTTTCGGCGGCCGCGACGCTGGAGGAGAAGAACCGGGAGCTGCTGCATCTGACCTATCACGATCCGTTGACGGGCCGGTACAACCGGCGCGCTTTCGAAGCGCGCCTGAAGCACGCCATCGAGACCGCGGTGGTGGAAGGGAAACATCACGCACTGTGTTATATCGACATGGACCAGTTCAAGGTGGTCAACGATACCTGCGGCCACGTGGCCGGTGACGAGCTGCTCAAACAAGTGGCCGCGCTGCTGGAACATGAGATTCGCGACTCCGACATGCTGGCGCGCCTCGGCGGCGATGAGTTCGGCGTATTGCTGGAAGGTTGTGACCTGAACAAGGCGGCGGAACACGCCGAGGCCATGCGCCTGAAGGTCAGGAAGCACCGCTTCGTGTGGCAGGACAAGCCGTTCGATACCAGCATCAGCATCGGTCTGGTACCGATCACGGCGGAGTGCGTCAGCATGGAAGAGGTGATGAAGAATGCCGACGCCGCCTGCTACGTCGCCAAGGACTCGGGCCGCAACCGGCTGCAGATCTACCAGCAGCACGACAAGGAGCTGGCGCAGCGTTATGGCGAGATGCAGTGGGTGTCGCGCATCCAGCAGGCCCTGGAGGAGAACCGGTTCGAATTGCACGGCCAGCTCATCCGGCCGACGGTGAACAAACCGCTCGCGCCCCACTACGAGGTGCTGGTCCGCCTGCGCGACCCGGACGGGCAGTTGGTGCCGCCGATGGCGTTCATCCCGGCTGCGGAGCGTTACAACCTGATGCCATCCATCGACCAGTGGGTCATCCAGCACGCGCTGCAAATGCTGGCGTCGCGCCGCACGCGAGAGCGCGGAGATGACATCGCGTTGGCGATCAATCTCTCCGGCCAGTCGCTGGGCAACGATGAGGTCCTGGCCACTATCCGGCGCTCGATCGAGGAGACGGGTATTGCGCCCGCCCGCCTGTGTTTCGAGATCACAGAGACCGCCGCCATCACCAATCTCGCGGCGGCATCCCGGTTCATGCACCAGCTGCGCCAATTGGGGTGCCAGTTTTCCCTGGATGATTTCGGCAGCGGCCTGAGTTCATTCGGATATCTCAGCAATCTCGAGGTGAACTACATCAAGATCGACGGCCACTTCGTCAAAAACATTCTCTCGGATCCCCTCAGCCGCTCCATCGTCGACGCGATCAACCGGATCGGACACGTCATGGGGATCAGCACCATCGCCGAATTCGTTGAAAGCGAGGAAATCGCCGTCGAGCTGGAGAAACTCGGCATCGATTACGTCCAGGGCTTCGGTATTCACAAACCCGAGCCACTCGGCGCGTTGCTCGCCGTCCGGCAGCCGCCGAAATCCGCGGGGCGTGCCTCGGGATAGTAACGAATGCCCCTTTAATTCCCCGCACCAGCAAAGGTTTTTACTGGATGTTCCCTTACAACGTGCTAGAAATACATGAAGCATCATAACAACAACCGCAAAAAGAAAAACAAGGGGACCGCTTGGATAAACGTATTCACGAACGTCTGAAAGTATCGCTTTCCGTTGAAATTCTCGACCCACCCCATCTCGGCAAGGTGGCGCTCGTCACCATGGACATCAGCAAGCTCGGCGCGTTTATTATGTTAAGCAAGGAGAAATGCCTGCCCGTGGGACGCATTGTATCGCTGCGGATGTCGGGCGTGATATGGGGTGAGAAACTCTCCACGGTTTCCGCCCGGGTCGTGCGCGTGACCGATGAAGGAATGGGTTTGCAGTTCCTCGATTTTGATTTCATGTAGATGCGACGTTAGGGAAGCTCTGATTGAGTCCGTTCGTGGCGAGCCTGGTTCGACTGGCTCGCCACAGGCTTCGACAAACTCAGGGCGAACGGAATGACTTAATCGGGGCCCGAGCTAACCCGGACCACTGTATTTTATGCACGGATCCTCGGAAACCCCGCCGTTGCCCCTTGCCCGCCAAGTTCCGCGGCTCGCGCCATTTGTATGTGCCCTGCAAGAGGCGTAGCGTAACGAAGACCGAATCCGGAGCGCCGTCAGCCAGAAAAATTGACCGCGGCGCGCAGTCCGTAGCTCCTGTCGGCATTGCTCAAAGGAGGAGTAGCCATGGCCACGATTACCGCCAAGATCGAACGCCACGTGGTGCTGCTGGACGAGAACCGGACCACGTACGAGGCCGCCGTGCTCATGTCCGAAAAGCACATCGGTTCGGTGGTCGTGACCCGTGAATCCCGCGTCATCGGACTGTTCACCGAGCGTGATCTGATCCGCGACATGGCGCAGAAACGCCGCGACCCGATAACGGTCAAGATCAGGGATGTGATGCGCCCGGAGTTCGTGCGGGTATCGCCGGCGGAGCGCGGCGAGCGCTGCATCGAACTCATGAAAGAGCACCAGTGCCGGCACCTGCTGGTGTTTGACGGCGACGCCTTTGTCGGCATCATTTCGCTGCGCGACCTGCTGCTGGTGCTGCTCGAGGAAAAAGAAGAACTCATCCGCCAGCTCACGAGGTACGTCACGAGCTGACGACGCAAACACCGACCCGGTTCGAACTCTGCTAGCCTTTCTTGCCCCAGAGCTGTTCCAGGCGCTGGTCGCGCCCGCAGCTGTAGCGGTAGTACTTGTAGCGCAGCGGATTTTTCTGGTAGTAATCCTGATGGTAGTCCTCGGCCGCGTAGAATGTCGCGGCCGGGCGGATCGCGGTTACGACCGGTTTCCCAAGCTTTTTCTCGATGGCCGTTTTTGACTGTTCCGCGAGTTGTTTCTGTTCTTCATTCGCATAGAAGATAGCAGTGGTGTAGGTGCTGCCGCGGTCGCAGAATTGCCCGGCCTTGTCGAGCGGATCGACGTTGCGCCAGAAGACTTCCAGAAGTTTTTCGTAACCGACCTGTTTTGGATCGTAGGTGATCTGGACTGCCTCGACGTGCCCGGTGTCGCCCGCCGAAACCTGCTCGTATGTCGGGTTCATCTTCTGCCCGCCGGTATAGCCCGAGGTGGTTGCCACCACTCCCGGTAGCTTGTCGAACGGCGGTTCCATGCACCAGAAACACCCGCCGGCGAAGACCGCCGTGACTGTCGCTTGTGCCTTGGCCGTCGGCTCGGCCGCCGTAGCCGCCAACGCCACGCCCAGCAGCAACCCGGCCAGCACCGCCGCGAATCTTGATTGTGTTATCAGCATCGAATGCCCTTTATTGAATATGTTCGTGGGCTTTATGACCAGGAGTTACGCTATTGGTTGCGGAGGCTGTCAAAACCTGGATCTCCGCTTTCGCGGAGATGACAGCAATGTTGCCGAGTGGGAGTCACCCGCCCATGAGCTTTTAACGACAAAAGCCGCCCTACGGACGGATTTCAACATAGATGTAGCTATTCACCCCCGCTCCTGTATAGTGCCCGGGTTGCAGCGCACTTCTTTCAGTCAGTTCGGTAGTTCCTCCCAGATTTCTTCGGCAGTTACTTCCGCGTTCGCTTTCAGGAATGAACTGCAAACCATCGCAATTCAACTAACAGAGGTATTTTCGTGAATACAGGAACAGTAAAGTGGTTCAACGACGCAAAAGGTTTCGGCTTCATCACCCCGTCTGAC
>Ga0209515_10008064_pt1 | contig 12451 bp, 10 predicted proteins | sample Subgroupgradi54m_FD_187454 | JGI IMG/M metagenome (GOLD analysis project Ga0209515, IMG submission 187454) | Subsurface groundwater microbial communities from S. Glens Falls, New York, USA - GMW60B uncontaminated upgradient, 5.4 m (SPAdes)... ... | reverse complement strand
CCGATATGCGCCAGCCGCGTGGCGGCCGAGGGCGCGTCATTGGTGTGCACGGTGCTAAACACCAGATGCCCGGTGAGCGCGGCCTGCACGCAGATTTCGGCGGTTTCCAGGTCGCGGATTTCTCCCACCATGATGATGTCAGGATCCTGGCGCAAAAAGGAGCGCAATCCGCGCGCAAACGTCAGGCCGATCGATGGTTTAATCTGGACTTGGTTGACGCCTTCCAAGCGATACTCGACGGGATCTTCGATGGTGAGGATGTTTTTCTTCGGCGTGCGGATTTCATTGAGCGCGGCGTAGAGCGTCGTGGTCTTGCCGGATCCGGTCGGCCCTGTCAGCAGCACCAGCCCGTACGGCTGGGCGATCGCGACGCGAAACAATTCCGATTCCCCCGGATCAAATCCCAGTTTGCCCAAATCCAGCAACTCGGCGGTCTTGCGCAAAATCCGCACCACGATCTTTTCGCCATAAATCGTCGGCGTGGTCGAGACGCGGAAATCAATGCTCTGGCTTTCCATGCTCATCATGAACCCGCCGTCTTGCGGCAGGCGCTTCTCGGCGATATCCATCTTGCACAAGATTTTAATGCGCGAGATGATCGCCGCGTGCAGCTGCTTGGAGGGCGGGGCGATTTCATACAAGACGCCGTCGATGCGATACCGCAGCGAGATGCGGTCGCGAAACGGCTCGATATGAATGTCGCTGGCCCGGTCGCGGATGGCCTGCCGAATGATGAGATCAACCAAGCGGATCACCGGCGCTTCTTCCGCCGCCTGCTTGAGGCGATCCAAATTCAGCACTTCTTCATCCAGCGCCAGCGCCGTGTCGCCGAGCTCTTCCGTCAGGTTGTAGGACTCACCGATGGCCTCCTTGAGCATGGAATCATCGCCGTAGAAGGCCGAGATGGCCTGGTCCAAATCCGCGCGGGTCGTCACCACCGGGTTGATTTCGCATCCGGTCAAGCGGGTGAGATTATCCATCACGATCAGATCGTGCGGATTCACACAGGCGACGGTGAGCGAATTGAGCGTGCGCGAGAGCACCAGCACTTGATGCTGTCTTGCGAACTCCTCCGGCACCAACTCTTGTAGGCCTTGATCCTTGGGCGGGCTCAGCAGTCCTGAGGCTTGCGTGACATATGGGATCCCCAGCTGTTTGCTCAGCGCTTTGGCGATGTCCAACTCGCCGGCCAACCCCAGTTCCACCAAAATTTCCCCGATGCGCTTGGTGGTGCCGCGTTGGAGCTCAAGCGCCTTCTTCAGCTGGTCGGCCGTGATCAGGCCGGCCTTCACGAAGATGCTGCCGAGTTTATCGCCCAGTTTTAGAATTGGCATCGCTGTCCTTCGCGCGCACGTCGTGCGCGCCGAGCGCTCACATTCGACTGCCGTCACGTGGCGCGTGTTTCTCCAGCGCTTTATTGAGCGTGTCTTCCATGAGTTGCGAACGAGAGGGCGCATCGCCCATTTCAGGCGCGGAATCCGCTCCGGATGTCGCTGATGCGACTTTCGCGGGATGCGGTTCCGACAAGATGCGGGGCGAGATAAACACCACCAGCTCGCTTTCGGACCGATTGACCTTCCGATCGCGGAACGCCTCGCCCACCAAGGGAATGTCGCCCAAGATCGGTACCTTCTGCAGCGTCCGCTCATCGCTGCGGTCAATCAACCCGCCCATCACCAGCGTCTCCCCGTCCTTGATGCGCACCAAGGCCCGCGTGCTGCGCGTTTTCGGATCCACAATGGTCCCCAGCGTCGCAGGCGGCGTCACCTGGGAGGTCACCACCTTCGTCACGGACGGCTCGACCAACATCGTGATGTAGCCGTCACTGTTGATTTGGGGCGTCACCACCAAGATCACGCCGGTGGTGGTCCGTTCGGGCGTGACGCTTTGCGTGCCGGTCTGCGTTTGGCTGTTCGACTGAAACCCGATGGCCTGCTGGGCCGTCAAGCGAATCACCGCGCTTTCATTGTCCAAGGTCAGCACTTTCGGGCGAGCCAAGATTTTCGTATCGGTGTCGCGCTCGAGCATCTGCAAGGCCGCCGCGGCGTTATTGAATCCGACGGTACCGCCGGTAATGGTGGTGGCAGCACCGGATTTATCGCCGAGGATTGAGAACGGAAACCGCGTCGTGCGGGACGCCGGCGTAAAGTTGAACATCGTCCCTTCTGTGCCGCTGCCCCACTGCACGCCGAGATTTTTCACTTTGGCCAGCGTCGTTTCCAGCAGTTCCGCTTCGATCAATAATTGACCGGTCCGCTGATCCAACGCCGCCAACGCGGCTTCAATCCGCGGGAAATTGGCGGGGACGTCGGAGACCACCACGCTGTTGGTCCGCTCATCCACGACCAGCTTTCCTTGGTCCGTCAATAACTCTTGGAGCACTTTATCCACGCCAACATCTTTGGATTGGGCACCGCCCCCCAACGCCCCGCCGCCTCCGGACCCGATCCCCAGCGTGCTGCCGGCGCTCCCCGAGGCTCCACCACTTGAGGAGCTCGCCAACGACGTCAGCTGCTGCGCCTCAAACGGCGTGATGGACCCCAACGCTTCTACCGCCCGGGCCAACCGCGAACTCGACACCCGCGCATATTTAAGGCGATACACTTTCGTCAGTGTGTGGAGTTTCGGGTCATCGGCCGGCTTGGCCTTCACCCGATAAATCTGGCTGCCCGCCTGCCGCTCATACGACAAGTTGGCAGCTGAGAGAATCTGATCCAGCGCATCCATCGCGCTGACGTCTTCCAGATACAGCGTGATGGTCTTATCCGCCACATCCTCCCCCGCGATGACATTGATGCCGGTTTGCTTCGAGAACGTCTTGAGCACATCCTTCAGGCTGGCGTTTTGAAATTCCATCGATAACCGCATCGGCTCCGGATGCAGCTCCGAGTCCGCAGGAACCGCGCTCGGCCCCGCCTCCTCGTTGGCCACACTCATGGCCACCCGCATGGGCGATGGAGTGGACGCCTCATCAGCCCATAGCGCAGAGGACCCGGCGACCAACGCCAAGCCCACCGCTACGCGCCATGTTCGCATCCCATACATCCCGTCCTCCTTATCTGTGAGCCGCCCGCACTTCCATATCGGACCGGCTCGTAGTCGCGCCGCTCGGCGCAGCATACTCATTTATGGATGCTGATACGAATACTGGGGGTGGGCGCCGGCGCGCGGCTCTGAGGCCATCGGCTCCGGCGACACATTAAACGTCATCCCGCCCATGTCCAGCGTAATCCCGTTGCGGGTAATCGAGACGATACGGGCGTCTTTCACCGTATCGCCTACCCCATAGACCTGGCCATCAATCACGGCTTGCGGCGCTTTCCCGCCCCAGATCACTCCCTGCACATTCATCAACGGGGGCTGGCGCTGAGATGGAACCTGGTTTGCATATGAGGGCTGAGCCGCTGATTGATCAGCGTCGCGCGGCAAGAGACTCTTCAACGGATCGCGAAGCTCCCCGGCGGTGTAGCTGGGATCCAGATGCGGCTCTTGCGCGGCGGCAAAGAGTGTCGGTCCATCGCGACGGCTCTCTTGCGCCATCGCTGGCCCAGAGGCTGTTGAGGACCCGGCATCTGCCGTTGCAGTGAGGGAAGCTGGCGACGCGGCACCCGTGGACGAACCGGACGAACCCCCTTTGAGCAGCGGCTGGATGAAGAGACCCAACACCACCAGCAGCGCCACCACACCGATGAGCTCAAGTTGGGCTTTCCGGTCTGAGGCCATAATCGCTATGGGGTTACGGATTGGCTGCGAATCGGCGGCACGTAGATTGTGCTCAGCACCATACGGACCTGGGCATTGCCCTCTGCGGTTCGCTGGGGGAGCACATCGAGATTATCGACTCGAATGATCGGCTCAGCACTCTCAAGATGGCTTAAGAATTGGCCGAGCTGGTGGTAGGTTGCTTCAAGCTGGAGAGAGACAAGCAGTTGGGTAAACTCAACCCCAACCTGGGAAGGTTGCGGTGAGAGTGAGGTCACCTCAATGCCAGCATCCCGTGCTCGCTTACTGACTTCCTGAAGAAGCCAGTCAGGATCCGGCCTTGGGGCAAACCGTTGTCGCTCACGTTCAAGCGTTACAAACGAATGTGCCACTTCTGTCCGTAACTGCTGTTCCTGCTGCGCCTCCCTAAGCTGCAGCTGAATCTGTGCTACGGCTTGCCGGGGCCTCACGTAGCCGACATGATAGCCCAAAAATCCGCCAAACGCAAGCACCAAGATCCCCGACACGAGAGACGGCTTCATCACATCCTCCGGTCTGACGAGGCGTTATAGTTCAGTTTGAAGGTCCGATATGAGAGCTGCCGCTGCCGGCCCCCCTCTCCGCGACCGACTTCCGCTAATTGGCTGATCGTAAACCCCCGGAAGAACTTGCGATCGGATTTCAGCTGATCGGCAAACTCTCGGATGACATCAAGTTCTCCGTTTCCGTCAGGCTGGAAACAGGCGCCGTGAACGCTCAAGCTTGGCTGGCTGCCCCCAGACCGATCGAGACGATTGTCGTAATTCAACCCCTCCAACCACACGTTCTCCGGCAAGCGCTTCGCCAATACATCCAGCTTCTCGGTCACGGAGACGCGTTGCGCCTGGAGCTTCTGAATCGCCCCCAACCGCGTGTCGACTTGCTGTTTCAGCGCCTGCAATGAAGTCAGCGGCTCGCGCGACAGGTTCCACCCCACATCTGAAAATGCTCGCTTCATGGTCTGGAAGTTGGCGGTGGCATTCGCGATTTGTTGCTGGCCAACCGCCGCCAGCACCCCCACCAACATCAACGCGGTGACGGCTTGCGGCACCGCCGCTCGACCCATCGCTTTGAGCATGGCGGGGTCGAGTTTCCCTTTCAAGGACATGGAGAGCCCCTGGCCGAGGGATGCGGCCGGGCGTTCCTGAAATTCTAATCGGATTTTCGTTGGCCAAAATCCCCGTTCGACCACCCCGACTCCACAGGCAAAATGCAGGTTGGCCTGCTGATTATTGCCATGGGTGATGGGCAGCGTGCCAATGGACACCGGACAGGACAAATGTTCCGCTAACCAGGGCACCCATGAGCCAATCGTCACCTGATCGCCAAAGACGATCAGATCCTGAATCGAGGCCTGCGGATTCTCCCGCGTGAAGAAGTCAAAGGAGAGCCGCAGCTCGCTGAGCAACACCTCAACCCGCGGATCCATATTCGCTCCGCTTGGCGCCTGGTCCCGTTCGCGCTTCAAGCTCACGTCGCGTGAAAAATATGGCACGCCCTGCTTCGCGATGATCAGATGGGCCAAATTCCCATCGACATCCACATCCACAATCCCGGTGAACTGCGTGTCTGAGGTGGCCGCCGGCGTCTTGGTTCGCGCGCGGATCTGGGCCGCCACCCGCGCCACGCTGACGGCTTGTGCTTCAATCACGCTGGCTTTCAATCCGGCCGCGGCCAGGGCGCTGCGGATGCGCGCCAAGGTTTCATTCCGAATCCCCACAAAGGCCACGCGCATCTGCTTGGTGGCGCGCAGCTCTTCCACATGAGACGTCCAGACGAGTTCTTGAGTCTTAAAGGGAATGTATTTGCGGGCTTCAAACTGGATGGCCGTGAACCACTCCGCTTTGGGCAGCAGCGGCATCACAAATGACCGCAGCAGCACATCCTGGGACGGGACCGACACCGCCACGCGCGAGGCGGCAATATTCGCCTGCGCCAGCGCGGCGCGAATAGCCGCGGTGAGGTTCGATTCATCCGAACCCTCGATGAGGGCGGAGGCCGCTTTGACCAACCGCAATCCCGCGAACCCTAGACGCACGTCCACCACATCAACGGATTTTGCGCGTACCACCACCCCTACGGTCGCTGGAGCCATCCATCCTCCTCCTTTTGGGACGAGGTCCCCAATGTGCAAAACGCCGAGCCCCCCTGGTTCGGTAGCTCGGCAATCTCACGCTGGTCGGCAGCTCGGCTGTCTACCTAACTTAATGAGACCCGTAGCTTTGCGTCCCCGTCTTGCGACGGGTTTGCCCTTCTCGCCCAGTTATTGAAGACTTCTATTTACTACAAAATAAGTATACCCGACGATAAGATTCTCTGTCAAGATACGCGAGTCCTTATGCAACTTTTAGCGTATTTCATCATCGTTACGCAAGCATGAGTCCTAAAACGGCAGCGTCAAATCGACCCGCAGCTCCATATTGGCATCGGCGGTTGAGCTGTTTTTCGCCGCACCGCAGGTTTTCTTCCCGATGATGCGCACTTTCGGATTGATGTTCTTCCCAAGCAGCAATAAAGTGCCGCCATCAATTGCCGCAACAGTTGGCGTGCCGTCTTTGGCCCCATCATCGTCGTTAAGCGACAGGGAATCAATGACGGTGTCACTGCCGACCTTGATTTGTAACTTCGCTTCGCAGCCGGGCTCTGCATCGATGGACACGGTGCCACTCCAACTAATGGAGTACAGCCCCTTCTGGGGAGTGAGATTCGTCACGCAGAGATTGCCACTGGTGCTGGTGCCAACCGATGAGATCGACCCAGGACAGCTCCCTCCCCCGATGAGCACGTAGCTGCCCGTCAACGTCTGGGAGGCTGGGGAAATTCGCTCGCCCAAGAGCTGCCCCAAGAATTGCACCAAGCTATGCCAGGCGTTATTGGCGAAGAAATAAATGGTGCCCTCGGGCTGATTGAAATACAACATCCCCTCGGTCGGACTCACTGGAGCGCTGGCCAGGGGATTCAGCGTCACGGTTTGGCTCGTGGTGTTACCAGCAACTTCCAAGGTCGTCGCCGGCGTCTCGGTTCCGATCCCCACTTCTCCCGTTTTGAGAATGGTGAGTCGGGTGAGTTTGTTGGCTCCGAATTTGAGGGGATGATTAGTCCGTGTGATTAACGTCGCTTCCCCGCCATTACTCTGAGAAGCCCGTAAGGTCACGCCCACATCGTTACCGACACCCGGGGAATCGATGCGCAGCGCCGGCTCGGCCGCTGATACGCGCAGGATGCCCGGTTTGGCAGTGCCATCCACATCAACCGGATCCGCGCCGATCCCGAAGGCGCCTTGCGGATTAATGGACAGCATCGTCCCGCCGCTGGTCGTGATCGCCAATAGATTTGAAACCGCATCCGTCGCTGTCAGGCTGAGTTTGGCAGACGGCGTGGTGGTGCCGATCCCGACGCGGCCGGTTTGCGTGGCAAAAAACGCATTCTTCATGGCGCGCAATTCGTCATAGACGCCGCGCGGCGAGGGATAATAGGTGGACACCGTGAGGTCTTCCGCGACGGCATAGGCCATCGTGCCTAGAAGCAGCGCCACCACCAACCAACTCTTCAGCGAACGAGACATGGTTTCATCCTCTGGTATGTTACTAGTGCGCGACCCAGGTGCCGTTACTGTGACAGATATATAGTTTGTTGTTGGTTGTGTCGAAGATCATCAATCCTGCATTAGTGCCGCCCTGACAATCCGGGGGCTGAGGTATAGTTGTTGTCGTGCCGAGCTGCAGATAGTTAGAACCATATATCCTCACGAGTCCGTAGAAATCGCCAGCAAGAGGGCCGACGGCCCTGATCCCTGTCTGGCTCCCATGCGCTTCCAGACCCACCTCTCCGCCTTCACCCTTCAGGGCAGTTTTATTACTATACCCATAGACCCCCACACCTCCCGTGCTATCTCCTCGAACCCCAGCTCCACCACTCGAGTTGCCTCCCCACACCCCCTGCCCCACCGGCGAAGTACTTACTCCCGTGACGCCGTACAAATATGCCTCACCATAGATCGCCATATTATTGAAACCGGCCGCCCGAATCGCGATGGAGTTGGGAGACTTAATGTTATCGGAGACGTAGAGCGTGCTGGGGGAGGGGCTCATCTGATTGGTGCCGATGAAGATCGAGCCCGGCACGACGTCCGAATTCCCAGCGATACCGGTGTAGGCATTCCCAAGACCATCCTCCTTCCAGATGGTGTTGCTGCCACCGCCGAGGGGCTTCCAGTCAGGACTTGCGCCTCCCTGAAAATAGAACGGCCTATTGGTGGCCTCATCGTAGACGAGCGACCCGCTAAGAAGCTTAGCCGGATCCGTGGTATTGGGATCGAAGAACGGCGGAGGATTGAACAGAGTCGTGAGGATATTTTGAACGTGCTCCAGCCGCAGCAGACTATCAGCTTTGATCCCGTTGCCCTGCATCTGTAACCCAAGAGAGTTCACGCCAAAGATGAGGCTGCTGGTTGAATCCTGGAGTTGCAATAGATCGGCGGTTTGCCCGACGGCGCCTTTGATGACCAAACCTGTCGTTGCGGCATCCGTCGCGACTTCAAGTTTAGCCGTCGGGTTCGCCGTCCCGACGCCGACATTTCCGGTCTGCACCGCCAGGTAGGTGTTGCCGATTGTGCGCAACTCATTGTACATCCCGCGCGGCGAGGGAAGGTAGGTCGTCAAGGTCACATCTTCGGCGACGGCGTAGGCCGCCGTGCCCAGCAAGAGGCCGACCAGAATCCAACTTTTGATCATCTGCGTCATCTGCCACCTCCCTGCCGGATGCCGGAGGAGAAACACCACTTCAAGATCGCTGACATCAATCGGCTCCCGCCCATCCGCTTGCCCCCCGACACACCCACAATTTGGTGGTCCCGGTCATCTGCACAATCATGCGCCCGGCTTGGGACGCCACGTTGCAATCGCCTCCGGGTGGCGCTCCCGCTGCTGCGTGCGTGGTCACCTGTAAATATCCTGTGGCCACTTTCACATTCCCATCAAAATAACCAGCATTGCCATTAATGGCGGTGGAGTTGCCCCAGACGCCGGTATCACCGATGGCGCGAACCCCAACCGAACCCGTTCCACTGTTGCCGATATTATCGACATACACGCCGGTGCCGCCGGGACTGCGATTCTCCGCATAAATCGCCCGGCCGCCCGCGGCGGTGGCACCATTGGTTGCGCTGATGGCATCGGCGGTCGTTACGCTGATGGCGCTGATGGGAGTAATGCCACCACTTCCTCCCCAGACATTCAGCGAAGCGGCTGTTGCAATGGTCCCGGCTGGCGCAATGTTCACTTTCCCTCCTGAGGTAATCACGATACTGTCATTGCTCAGCGCGACATTCCGAACGGTCAACGCGCCGCCGCCAGGCCCATCATTCGTCATGCGCCACTCTCCCTGCGTTGCTCCGGCTTTCGAAACCAACGACAGGTATGACCGCGAATCCGCGTTCGTGGAAAACGCCGAGACGGAGGCATTGTCACTGGTATAGACCCGCATCACGCCGCCATTGACGTCGAGTCTGACTGTGGGGCCTATGGTCCCGATTCCCACGTTGCCATTTTCATCGATGCGCATTCGCTCCAGGAGATTCACATCCGCCTGCTCACGGGTTTTAAACGCCAGATAGCCTCCGCCCGTGCCCAGATGACTGCTCTCGAGTTGGGCGGTGACCGTGGCAGACGGCCCATCGCCAAAATTCAGACGGCTGGGCGTATCGGCCGCCGCCGCATTCAGCTGGACTTGCGCGGTAAACCCGTTCCCGGCGTTGACGCTGCCCCCGAAGAGCGCGCCCACCGCGCCAGGGCCGAGCGATCCGGGTGCTACCACGAGCTTGGAGGCTGGGTTCGTCAGGCCGATCCCCACATTGCCTGATTGGGTGGCAAGATACGTATTGCCGGTCGCGCGCAGCTCCTGATACACCCCGCGCGGCGACGGATAGTAGGTGGTGACCGACAGATCGTCCGCAATCGCATAGGCGATCGTCCCCAACAGCACCCCCATGACCAGCCATCCCTTGATGGTCTGACGCATCCTCTCTCCTTACGTCACGAGTTCGTTACGGACAAATGGCGTCGACGTCCGCGGAACCCGACCACGTTGCTGGGCCATGGGTACAACTGCCGCTACTGGGGTTAGTGATCTTGAAAAACACGTTGATTTTCGCCTTGTTTGACGAGCTTCCTGGTGCCGAAGTTGCCCAGGCACCTTTCATACAATTGCCGCTGCCACCGCTAGTGTAATCGTCAAACGGGTTATTCCTCTCCTTGACAATCACGACCGCCTGATCGTAATTACAATTCAACGTCTTCTCATCCCCATCGTTGACTAGATCCCAGTGCTGGCGGGTCCAGGCTCCAAGATTTTTCCACGTCCCGTTCTCATACGCCCGAAACACCTTATCGGCGGTGTTGTAATACACCTCGCCGTTGACCCCGGAAGCCGGATCACCGGTTGTGGATTTTCTCGGCACCATAATCGCCTGCCCATCTCCATTTACGTCCAGCAGGGCCTGGGGGTTGAGTGTGCCAATCCCGACTCGTCCTGAGGGCGCGATGAGCACTTGCGCTGCGCTGTTGGTCCCAAACTCAAGGGGATCGGGCGATCGCGTGAAGAGCAGCGCCGCCGGCGCATTATTGCCTTGCGTGACGTTGAGCGATAATTTCACGTCATGCTGTGGGGGCTGGGCGGAAGGGACGGCCGTGGCTTGCATCCGAAGGACTGCGCTGGTTGACGACTGCAACATGAGAATCCCCGATTGATTCGACTGCCCGCTGTCATCGATCGCATCACCCCCAAGTCCTAAACTGCCCTTGGCATTGATGGAAAGCGCCTTAAAAGCTGGGCCACCACCTGGCACATTCACCTCAAACAGATTCCCGGCTGGGCTCAGACTTGTGCCCATGGTTGTGCCCATCACTTTCAACACCGGATTGACGACATTATTGCCTTTGATTTCAAGCGCCGCCAGGGGGGGCGTGGCCACACCAATCCCCATCGTCCCAGGGACGTTGACGGTGTTCGTCGGCTGGCTGCCCAAGACCACATTGCCCGTCACATGAAGATCGCCGGTCAGCGTCGCCGGTGAGTTGAGGGTAATGGTGTTGGCGGTCAGATCATCCACGATGATTTGTTTATACCTGCCGCGCGGCGAGGGGTAGTACGTGCTGAGGGTGAGATCTTCGGCAAGAGCATAGGCCGCCGTGCCCAGCAAAACCACGACGACCAGCCAGCCATGTCCTAAACTGTTGCCCGTCATCGGACACCTCCCTGTGTCACACTGGCGAGCGGTGGAGGACTCTGCCAGTTGCCAGTCACAATCACGATTCAACTCATCATGCGTTATGACGAACACAGACCAGGCGGGGGGCTGACAACCAACCCCGGCGCCTCCAACCCTGTGCCGGAATCCGTGCCTCCCGGCGCCGCGCCGACATTCGTATACGCCGCCGCGCGGATGGTCACATGCGTCTCGACCAGACGCACGCCGCCAGGCGATGACGGATCAAGCGCCTCAACCTGAATCTGGATCACGTTGTTGTCCAGCCCTGAGGCAAACGGATCGCCTCCCGGCGGGGGTTGGGATTCATTCATATAGGTCAGCCGCAAGGCATTAATTTGTCGCGCGAGCGTGCGTGCGTTGGCGCACCCATTCGCCGTATCATCATAAAATCGGACCGTATCCGGCTGGCCATCCCCATCGGTATCTTTGGACAGATACTGCACCCAGCGGTAATTGCCGGCGATATCAAAGCAACAGGGATCCGGGATGCCGCCGACGGGGCACGTCGTGCACGACCCCTGAGTAGTTTTGATGTCTGGAAACCGGATTTGGATGCTCGCTTGCTTCGAATTGAGGCCGTTCGCTGCACATGCCGGGTTTCCTGAGCCAGTCCCGTCGCAGATCATATTGATCCGGTCAGCTTGCTCCAGACGCTTGGGCAGATGGCTGGCGGCGAGCCGCTCGGCCTCCGCTTGAAAATTCGTCGTCAACACCACATCTTTGGTCAAGGCGATGCGCGTCACGTCGAGATTGCCGACTGCCAAGATGATCACCACGGAAATCGCCGCAGCGATCAGCAACTCGGCCAGCGTCAACCCGTCTTGAGCGCGTCGGTGTGTGTTCATTGCAGCGGCGTATGCGTGACTGTCACTTCCAGCTTTGAGCAATTATACGTCCCCGGAGGAACCGATAGGTTGGCCACACAATCCCATGGCACCTCGGTATAGAACCGATGGGCCCCCGGATCGATTTTTTTAATGGGATGATCCGGCGAAATTGGATCGTCCGTCTGGGAAACATTCACAGCAGTGCAAGATGGATTAAACCATGCATCATCGCATGCCACATGATTGCGCAAGCGTTCCGCAGTCTGCTGGGCCAACTCGATCGCATCGACGACATCCAAGGAGGACCGGCCGTGCTTGACGGAGGCTGCGATCGCCAGCATGGTTCCCCCGGCGATGAGGGCTAAGAGCAGCGAGGCCACCACCACCTCAACCAGCGTCAGTCCATGTGACCAATTCATGCGTGTCATCGTCGTGCCTTAGGGTTTGGGCCATCCGCTGAGATTCAACACCCCGTCCTGATTGATTGTCATCGTCTGGCTCGTGCTGGTATTCGTCGCCGTCGCCGTAAAGGTCGTCGCCGTCGGCGCCACCGCATAGCTCACCGGAAAGTTCGGCAGATTCGGATTGTCCATATAGAGCTTCCTCCAATCATCCA
>Ga0209515_10008062_pt1 | contig 12454 bp, 7 predicted proteins | sample Subgroupgradi54m_FD_187454 | JGI IMG/M metagenome (GOLD analysis project Ga0209515, IMG submission 187454) | Subsurface groundwater microbial communities from S. Glens Falls, New York, USA - GMW60B uncontaminated upgradient, 5.4 m (SPAdes)... ... | reverse complement strand
TACGAGATGATTCGGCGGGGCAACATCATCGCGGAGGGAGAATCATTCCGCCCCGCTCTGCAGTTCATGATATGGGCGCTCAACAAATCCCTCTTGATGTGCACTGTCGTAGTCTGCTTGGTCCATGGGCTCAACGCCGGTCTTCTGGCGTGGTTGGCGTGGCGGTGGGGGGGGGATCGCTGGATCGCTGCCGCTAGCGCGACGCTGTTTGCATGGCATCCAGTAACCTGGATTTCGATGAGCCAGACGTCGGAGATGCACGTGTCTTTCGGAGCCGCCATGCTGTTGGCCGCGCTGGCCCTCTACGATCAGTTTTGTCGGCGGCAGCGATTGCGATGGCTCTTGGGGAGCGCGCTTGTACTCGCTCTCAGTTCGCTCTTCGTTGAAATGTACCTCGGTGCGGTGGTCTTCTTCTGGTTGCTGACGGATCTTCTCCGACGGACGAAGGGGCTGCGAGCCCAAGCGGTTGTGTGCGCGTGGATGGTGTTGGCCGTAGCGGTCGGCCTGACGGTGGCCTTCCATCTCTTCATCATGACGCACCTTGCTCTGCATACTCGGTTCTACATGTTGGTCACCAGTTGGAAGCATCTTGCGCTGACGGCGTTTTTCGAACCCCAATTCGCCTTCTTCCATCCCGTCGAAGACGGCGTCGCGACATGGTCCCAAGTGCTGTTCGCCGCTCCGATGGCGCTCCTTGCCGGCCTGACGATGTCGAGCGGCTGGGGGGCGCTGGCCGCTGCCGCCTACCTGGGGAGCAGCTTCAGCCTTGGGCCGGCGATGACGTTTTTTGAGATGACGGGAGGATGGAGCGGTGGACGTCTCGCCTATGCGCCGACGTTGCTGTTGTGCCTGGCATTCGGCTTGGTCCGTCCCACGACACGTCTGGGCACTCTCCGAGTGCGCGGCATCATGTTCCTCTGCGCGATCAGCGCTCTCGCCATCACTGTGGAGCGGCTCATCCGTTTTTAACCGTGGCGGCGACCACGATGCGCACATTAGCCTTCAGTTCAGTCACCCAGTCGCCCAGATAGGAAAACAGCGGGGAGAGGCTCAGGAGTTTCTACATGTGGCAAGATGCGGTCGGGAACGGTGGAAGCGCTGATGGATGAGGCCCCGATGCGCCGAGAGATACCGACCATCAGCGTGTGCATTCCCACGTACAACCGCGCTGGCTATCTGGCGGAGTGTGTGGCGGCCATCCTGCGCCAGACGTTTGCCGATTTTGAAGTGGTGATCAGCGACAATGCCTCGACCGACGGCACCAGAGAGTTCGTCAGCACATTGCGGGATCCCCGCGTGCGGTATGTTCGGAATCCAGCGAATGTCGGCTCACGGCAGAACTGGAACCAGTGTCTTGAGCTGGCGCGGGGTAGGTACGTGGCCATCCTTCATGATGATGACACCTATGAGCCGATGTTTCTCGCGCGCACCGTTCAGACACTGGAAGCGCACCCCCGCATGGGCATGGTGTACACTGCCGCCTACCTCATTGATGAGGAAGGCCGACGGACCGACTGTCTGCGGCTGTACGCCAGGGATCAGGCGTGGGCCCCTGCCGTGTTAACGAGGCATTTTCTGGCGCACAACCACGACATTGTCTTTTCCTCCGTGGTGGCACGGCGCAATGCCTATCAACAGGCCGGATGGTTTGATCGAGAGTTGTATTGCGGTGATTTTGAGATGTGGCTGAAACTGACGTTTCTCTTCGGGACGGCCTATCTCAGCACGCCACTAGTGTCCTACCGGACGCATCAGTCCAGCACAACGCTGACTATCCACCCGGGGCGGTTTCTGGAGGAGAACCGGCTCATTATCAGCCGGTTTATTGATTGGGCGAGCGAGCGGGAGCCAACCTTCGCAACTTATCGAGCGGATGCCCTGGCAGCAGTTGACCGCGTCTGGGCAAGTCGGCTGTTGTACACCGCTTGGGCCCTGCTGGCTGAGGGGGCATTTGATCGTGCGAATGGCTGTCTTGAAGCGCTGCGCCATGCCCAGCGCAATTGGGTGACGACTGCGGAAATGGCCATGACCCGCTGGTGTGTCAATCCAGCGGGGCGGCGAATGGCACGAGGCCTGCGAAAGATGCGCCGCCTGGTCCGCCGCATCGGCGTGGCGGCGGCGAATTGACGGTGGGGGAGCGGACCGTCACGGAGTGCTGTATGGCTGACGTCAACATGGCTGAACGTTTCGAAGAACAAGTACCGCTCAAGCCGTCCATGTCCCCTCGGCAAACGTCCACGAGAGCACGACGGCCCCGCGCAGCATGGTGGCTCTTGGCGCTTGCGCTGCTGGTGGGCGCGATCCATGTATATCCAGATCTCCAGTTCATAGCACAGCTCGGCAGCACCTATCACGGGATCCCGCTCATGGCCGCTCCGGATGAACTGACGTATGTGTCACGAATCGCCCGGGCGATGCAGGGTGGTGGGACCCTGGGGAATGCGATGCTCTATGAGCATCGCCGAGATCCGTGGGTCTACTCGCCATTACCAGAGATGCTGTTGGCTCAGCTCGCTCGTCTCCTGCACTGCTCCGCGGCGCACATTGACGTGGTTGCCACGGCAGTTGCTCCACTACTCTTCATCCTCCTGGCGTATGGGTGTCTTCGGTCGTTCGAGGTTGAGCGGATGCTGGCGACCGTCGGAGCAGTCTCCATGACCTTCGGTCACTTCTTGTTTAGTCGGTATGGACTGCACGTGCTGCCTCGCTTGTATGATCCAGAACAAGCGCTTCCACTGTTTCTCGTCAGACCCGTGAGTCCCCAGTTCCACTATTTGGTTTTTATCGCGGCCCTGATCGCGTTGGTTAGATGGTGGCTGAAGCCGACAGCTCTTCGGATGGCATGGGCTGTTCTCGGCTGCGGTGCACAGTTCTATCTCAATGCGTTCTATTGGTCGTGGATGTGCGCTGGCGTCGTATGTCTGGCCATGGTGTGTGCCATTGGGGGAGGCAAGTGGCGGGCGGTCGTCTTGCGGTTGAGCGTGCTGTTCGTGGGCGCATTCGCGATCGGCCTGGTGTATGTTATGAATGTGATCGCCTGCCGAACGCAGCCGGCCTATGGTGATTTTCTATTACGCAATGGGCTCATCATGAGCCATCAGCCCATCTGGTCGCTGTTTCAGGTGGCAATGATGCTGCCGGTATTGGCACAGTGGTGGGCGCAGCCCGCGAATCCGCGTCTGCAGTTTGTGGTAGCATTTCTCATTGGGGGCTGGGTGTGTCTTAATCAGCAGATTGTGACGGGACGAACTCTGCAGCCCTTTCATTGGGAAAGTCAGATGAACAAGACGATGTTACTGATCGCCCTGACGGTGGCCATCGCCGAGTGGCGGCGAAGGACGAGCCGCCCGCCCGGCCATACCATATGGCGCTTGGCCTGCGGGGGACTGATCGCCCTCCTATTGGGCCACGCGGTCCAGCTGCAGCGTCACTATCTGAACACGCATCGGCCGATATTCGCGGCGCGCCAGGTACTGACGGCGCCGCTTGCGTGGATCGCCTCGCACACACCACCAGATGCTGTGGTCGTGACGTCCCCATGGGATCTCGATACGGCCGAGTATGTCACCATCCTGTCCGGGCGGTATACCTATCTGTCCAACTCGTTTTTTCTTGCCGGATTTCTGACCGAACAGGAGATTCAGGACCGGTGTTTGCAGACCCTCTACTGGTTTGCGGCAGATCCATCGCAAACGGAGCAATGGCTCTCCACGCATATGACACTGGTGCTTGGCTTTCAAGCTGCGCCCTCGTATCCAGGCGCGGACAGTGAGCGCACGGCCCGCTCCTTGGAGCAGATGCGGGTGCGCTACCGTCGAATCTGGGAGCAGCAGCTTCGGCTGACGCCATACCGGGCGGATTTTGCTCTGCTCTCGATCAAAGAGTGGGGTCGACTGCAGGCGCAGCGTGCGCCATGGGCGGGACATCGGCCAGTGTATCAGGATGGCTCCTTTGTGGTTGTCTCGGTCATTATCTAACCCGGGAGTACGCATGGTCTCAATCTCACGCAGTACGCCGATTGAGCTGTCGCTCGTCGTCCCGCTTTATAACGAAGAGGCGAGTGTCAACCGAGTAGTTGGTCCGCTGTTGAAGGTGTTGGAAGACGGCGGCATCCCGTATGAACTGGTTCTGGTTAATAACGGGTCCTCCGATGGTACTGGTCCGCTCCTAGAGCAGTGGGCGCAGCGTTCGCCGGCTGTTCGTCTGGTGACGGTCGCGGTTAATGAAGGATATGGATGGGGCATCATTCAGGGGCTGCGCCAGGCACAAGGGAAGTACGTCGGCTTCATGAGCGGCGACGGGCAGATCCAACCGCAAGATCCAGTACGCGTCTATCGAGCCATGATCGCCACCGGTAGCGCGGTGGCCAAAGTCACGCGGGTCGTGCGCGGTGATGGACGGTTACGCCGAATCAATTCACACTGTTACAACCAGCTGTGCCGAGTGCTCTTTGGCGTCCGCAGTCGGGACTTCAACGGCACACCCAAAATTGTTTCTCGGGCTGTCCTGGAAGCCCTGGATCTGTCATCGAGGGATTGGTTTATTGATGCGGAATTGATGCTCAAGTCACGGTGGCTGGGCTACGAGGTGCTGGAAGTGCCCACCGAGTATTTGGCGCGTCCAAGCGGCCGGTCAAAGGTCAGGTTTTCAGCTGTCTGGGAATTTCTCGCCAACATCGTCCACGCCCGGTGGGGCGGGCGGTTCCAGCAGTGGAAAGCGGTCATCCACTCGGCTGGCGTTCGGGCGGAACAACCTGTTGAATCGTTGGTGAAATGATGCAGCTTGGCGGCGGGCCAGTGTTAGTGACGGGTGCCGAAGGCTTCATCGGTTCGGCGGTCGTCCATGCCCTGGTACAGGCCGGCGTCCAAGTCCATGCGTCTATCTTTGACCAGTCCACGCTTTGGCGCCTTCAGGATGTGTTGGACCATATTGTCCTGAACACCACCGATATAACGGATGCGCAGGCAGCTCGAAACCTCATCAGACGCACGGCACCCGTCTCGGTCATCCATCTTGCCGCGGCCGTTGATACCCGGCGCGATCCAAAGCTGTTTCCGCGGATGCTCGAGGTCAATGTGGCAGGAACGTGGCATATGCTGGAAGCCCTGCGCGGACATTCAGTTCGGGCGGCGGTGTTTGCCGGGACGGCTGAAGAGTACGGCGACAATCTAGCGCCGTTTGCCGAAAGCCAGCGCGAAACGCCAGTGTCTCCATACTCCTGGAGCAAAACGGCCGCGACGCATCTGGTACAAACCTATCACCGGCTGTATGACGTGCCGGCTTGTGTGATCCGGTTTTCCGTCACGTACGGGCCAGGGCAGGATAATGAACTGTTCATCCCCGCGCTCATCCGAGCCTGCCTTGCCGGGCAGGCGCTGGCAATGACATCCGGTGAGCAGACGCGGGAGTTCAATTACGTGGATGATATCACGCGAGGCATCCTGCGTGCCGCCGTCACCCCGGAGGCTTCAGGCCGAGTGATCAATTTGAGTGCGGGTCAGGAATACCGATTGAGAGATGTGGCGGAACTGGTCTTGGCCGTCACCGGGACATCTGTCCGACCGCGCATCGGCGCTCTGCCGTATCGGATCCATGAGTCAATGCGCCATATCTGCGCACATGAGGACGGCCAGCGCCTCCTTGGGTGGCGGCCAGAAGTGAAGTTACAGGAGGGGCTTGAACGGACGGTGGCATGGTTTCGGGAATACCTCACTGCGGGAATCGCTCCTAGTGGTGCCGTTGGGACATGACTGATTACCTTCACGCCGTCTTTCTCTCGACCGACAGCTTAGTCAGCGGGTTGGGCCAGTCACAGATTTGGCCCTATCTGTCTCGTTTGTGTGCGTCCGGCATTCGCTTCACCATCATTACCCGGGAGCCTGCCCCGGAACGTCGCCCGCTCTGGTATGCGGCAGATGAAGCGCGCATGAGGCGAGAAGTGACGCAGGCCGGGGGACGGTGGATTGGATTGAGGCGTCGCTGGGCGCCGTGGGACCTTCTGCGAATGTGGGTGGCGGCGTTCTGGGCCGCGATGCGAGGCACAGCTCGGGTGCTGCACGCGCGCAGCGATGTCGCCATGGCTGTCGCTTGGAGCGTCGGCGGGTGCCTCGGCCTCCGAACGGTGTACGACATGCGAGGATTTTGGGCGGATGAGCGTCTTGACGCGGGATTGTGGCGCGAGGGATGGCTGTCTCGAACAATCCGAGGCCTCGAGGACCACTGGGTATGCACCGCGGATGCTGTCGTGGTGCTCACCGATGCGGCGGCCGCCCGTTTGACGAGGCGGCTGCCCGCAGCGAAGATCCATGTGATTCCCACTGCCGTGGATCTGAAGCGGTTTGTGCCGTTGATCAAGCCCCTATATTCAGAGGCTGATGGTTGGACGATCCTGTACAGTGGTTCTCTCGGGACGTGGCAAGGGCTCGATGATATTGGGGCATTGTTCCGAGCGGTCTGCCGGCGGCACCCCGGCAGTCATTTGGTCATGCTGACGCCTGAGCCTGCCGAGCGCTGGTACGGACGCCTCTTAGGCGATGATCTCCGTCCCGAGCAGGTCATCGCCGAGGTGGACCCTGCGCCGGCAACCCTTGCCCGGCGCATGGCCTCCGCGGACGTCGGCGTGGCGCTGTACCGTCGGACACGCTCAGCGGCAGGCTGTTCACCGGTGAAGGTCGGGGAGTACTTGGCGTGCGGGATTCCGGTGGTGGTGTCAGCTGGTATTGGCGATTGCGATGAGTTGCTGCCACGTTGGCGCGTTGGCGTGGTGGTGGCATCGAACGCCTGGGACGAGGCCATTGAGGCGTTGGAAGCTCTGCGTCAGGATGCCGATTTGCCACGTCGGTGCCACGCTGTCGCCGAACAGTTCTTCAACGTTGAACACGGTGCCGTGATGTATCGGCAGCTCTATCAGCACTTGGGGAGCCGGGAGAGGGGTCAAGTGTTCGGGTCAGTGGAGAGTACGGCGACGGACGATGAGTCCGCGTGGAGAGATCGTTGGACTCGGACGGTAGAGGGTGAATGAAACGTCGGCTGTTAGCGTGGTTGCAGTGTCCCGTGTGCCAGGCAGGTTTTGAGGCGGAGCGGTTTGCGGGTGATGGCGAGGATATCGTGGATGGCGTCCTCCGCTGCCAGTGTTCAAGGGCGGTACCCATCGTGCGCGGCATCCCACGCTTCCTGGACGATTGGGACGAGCAGTTCCCGTGGTTTAGGGCCCAGTATGGTGAACGGATGGCTCAGCTGCAGGCCGACGGTTCAGTCATGACAAATGACGTGTTTCAGACGTCGCAGCGGCGCACACGGCAGTCCTTCGGCTATCAGTGGAAGGCTTTCGGCCGGATGGTGTGCGATTTCCGTGAGAATTTCCTCAACTACGTCTACCCGCTGGCGCCGGAGGATTTCGCCGGACGCCTGGGGCTGGATGTCGGCTGCGGGTTTGGTCGGCATCTGGCCAATGCGGCAGCGCTCGGGGCGGAAATGGTTGGGGTAGACTTCAGTCAGGCGATCGATGTGGCGGCGGCGAACACGAAGCAGCTGCCCAACGTACACTGGATTCAGGCGGATCTGTACCGGCTGCCGTTGTGCCCGGGGACCTTCGATATCGTCTACAGCATCGGCGTCCTCCACCATCTACCGGACCCCTATCGGGGCTTCCAGGCCATTCTGCCGATGGCGAAACCCGGCGGGCGCATCGCCGTCTGGCTCTACAGCACGTCGCGACAGGTGACGAACGCGATGCTGGAGAGCGTGCGCGGTATCACACGCCGCCTGCCGCTGCCAGTGCTATGGGCGCTGTCCTACACGGCGGCGATCGTGGATTGGGGGTGCTTCATCCTGCCGTATCGTCTGGCGCGATGCGTTCCGGGGCTGCGAGGCGTGGTTGAGCGGCTGGTCTTGCCGCGGATCAAAATCTACGCGGCCTATCCGTTCCAGGTGGCGGCGGCGGATTGGTTTGACCGGTTGAGTGCGCCAATCCGCCATTACTACAGTCGGGAGGATGTGGAAAGCTGGCTGCGCGAAGCTGGGCTTGTGCGTATTCATGTGTCTCCGACAGGGCTCTACGGCTGGCGAGGTCTTGGGGAACGACCGTCCGTTGAGAGCGCTCCGGAACGCGTGGTGGCGCCCTCCGGTTTCCAAACAGGGGGAGAAGGCCCCGCGACCACGGTCGCACGGCCAGAACGCAAGCGTCTCCTGATCATCACCCCGGTACCTGAGAGTGGAGCGGGATATCGCTACCGTGTGCATCAGTACCTCCCCATGCTGAGCGCCGCGGGCATCATCCCCACTGTCCAACCGTTCTATTCCGAACGCTTTTTTAAAATTGTGCACCAGCCGGGGCATTATGGGGCGAAGGTGGGATTGTTTCTGTTCCACGTCGCGCGTCGCTTGGCCCAACTCGCGTTGGGAGGGCGGTTCGACGGGATACTCCTCTACCGGGAAGCTCTTCCTATAGGCCCCCCCGTGTGCGAATGGCTCTATACACGCCGGTGGCGGCTGCCGGTTCTCTTGGATTTTGATGATGCGATTTTCCTCGGCGATACAAGCAACGCGAATCGTTTGGTACATCGGCTCAAATGTCCATGGAAACTCCAACATGTGTTGCGGTGGAGCCGGCACGCGATGGTCGGCAACGCCTACCTGGCGTCGCATGCTCGAAGCTATCAACCGTCCGTCAGTATTGTGCCGACGTCCATTGATATGCGAAAGTATCAGCCCCGTGTCGGTGTCATGGCGACGTCCGGACTGCCGGTGATTGGATGGATCGGGAGTCCGACGACGGTGAAGTATCTGGAGTCGTTCGCGGAGGTCTTTCGCCGTCTGGCGGCCCGGCGTCGGTTCCGCCTGAAGATTGTTGGGGCCGGGCACCCCGTGCGCATACAGGGTGTTGAGGTGGAACAGCGAGCCTGGCGGCTGGAACGCGAGATTGAAGAGTTTCAATGCTGCGATATTGGCGTGTCTCCGTTATGGAATGACGCCTGGTCGCTCGGCAAGTGCGGCTTCAAGGCGCTGCAGTTCATGGGATGCGGCGTTCCTGTCGTGGCGTCCCGCGTCGGCATGCACTGCGATATTATCACCTCAGGCGTCGATGGCCTCTTGGCTGAGTCGGAAGACGAGTGGGTCTTAGCGCTGGAGCGGCTTCTCGATGACGGCGCACTCCGACAACGCCTGGGCGAGGCGGGAAGAGCGACGGTTGAAGCACGATATTCTCTTGCGGTTAATAGCCCGAAATTCCTTCGCGCCGTTCAGTGTTTGTGGGATGATGCGGCGGCAGATGCGTCAGCGGCCGAACCCGCCGGACCACCAACAGAATCCTCATGTGCGGCATCTGTGGCATCGTGAACTTTGAACCGCAACCGCTCTCCACGCAGGTCCTCCACGCGATGACCGCGACGTTAGCGCACCGCGGTCCTGACGACCAAGGCGTTCAGGTATTCCAATCACATCAGCTGCAGATCGGGTTAGGGCATACCCGATTGAAAATCATTGATCTCTCCGCAGCAGCGTCCCAGCCAATGCGCAGTGAGGATGGGGCGGTCGCACTCGTGTTTAACGGTGAGATCTATAATTATCGCGAGCTCAGAGCATCGCTCGAGGCGCGCGGGGTCCGTTTTCGGACGACGTCAGACACGGAAGTCATCCTCCGGCTCTACGAGACGGCGGGGGAGCGCTGCGTCGAACAACTCGATGGGATGTTCGCGTTCGCCGTGTGGGATGGCCGGCGGGAGCAGTTGTTGATTGCGAGGGATCGTGTCGGGAAGAAGCCGCTTTTTTACTACGCGGATGCTGCGCGGTTCGCGTTCGCCTCAGAGATCAAAGCCCTTGCACAACATCCGGATATTCCGCTCGAGGTGGACCCGGCGAGTTTCCCCGCGTTCTTCATGTATGGATACGTCCCGACGCCGGCGACGTTCTATCGGCATATCTGGAAACTGCCACCCGGCCACCGGCTCCTGATGGGAGCGGACCGGCGGGTCCGTCTTGAGGAGTACTGGTCGCTGCCCGCGCCAACACCCTCCCCACGACATGTCCTTTCCGAGGAAGATGCGATCAGGCGACTGCGCGAGCTGCTGACGGCAGCGGTTCATCGTCGGCTCATCGCCGATGTGCCGCTCGGCGCGTTTCTCAGCGGCGGCATCGATTCATCCATTATCGTCGGCCTTATGAGTCAGCTGACGGATGAGCCGGTGCGGACATTTAGCATCGGCTTTAGCGGGGACCGCCGGTTCGACGAGACCCGCTATGCGCGGCTGGTGGCCGAACGATTCCACACCATCCATACCGAGTTTGTAGTCGAACCCTCTTCCATTCATTTGATCGAAGAGTTGGTCTGGCATCATGACGGCCCGTTCGGTGATTCCTCGGCGGTGCCCACCTACCTGCTGTCTCGGCTCACGCGCCAGCACGTGACGGTGGCTCTGAACGGGGACGGGGGCGATGAGCTCTTCGCCGGCTATCCGCGGTTTTACGCCACGATGCTGTCAGAGCGCATGCCGATGTGGGTCCGGCAGCGTCTGGGGCGTCTTCTGCAGCGCCTTCCAGATCGCGATGGACATCCCAGCATCTCCCATCGCCTCCGCAAGCTGGGAGACAGCCTCGATCTGCCGTTTGCGGAGCGATTTACCCGGTGGTCATCGGTCTGCTTCCGTGATCTCCCGTTCCTGTTTGCGGAACAGCAAGACGGGGAAGCCATCCGGCAGCCCCTGGCGGCGTTGCACCCCCACCTCGAGCGTTGTCGGGACGCCTCGCCGCTCACCCAACTGCTCTACCTGAATTTCCGCATGTATCTCCTGGATGACCTTCTCGTGAAGATGGATCGCTGTTCCATGGCGCATGGTCTGGAGGCCCGGTCCCCCTTTCTCGACCGTGACCTCATCGAGTTTATGGCAACGCTGCCGGATCATCAGAAATTGCGAGGGACCCGAACGAAAGTGCTGCTCCGCCGGGCCTACGCGGACTTCTTGCCATCATCCATTCTGACGCGAGGCAAGCAGGGGTTTGGGGCTCCGTTTGGGACGTGGTTTCGCGGGGAACTTGGCACCTATCTTTCGGATATCTTATTGTCCCCAACGGCTCGTTTTCGAACCTATCTTCATGCGCCGTATGTCCGACAACTGGTCGAGGAGCATCAACAGGGCATCCGGGATCATAGCTTGCGCTTGTGGTCGCTGCTCACATTTGAAACGTGGTTGCAGCAGCTGCCATCCTGGAGGCGTCCCGCCTTGGAGCCAACCCATGTCGCGTAAGTGGTTCTGGTGCTGGATGGTAGTCGCGACCGTCGCGCTGGCGCGTCTTTCCCCGTGGTGTGCCGTGCCAGCAGTTATCCTGTTGGGTGGTCTGCTCATTCGCCAGTGGGTCGATCGCGTTGCGGGAGACGCCCGCCTGAGGTGGATCCTGTTCGGATCATACGGCCTGCAGGTTCTTGTGACCCTGGGGCTCTATGTGGCGAGCGCCAAATCCTGGCCCCTGTGGGCATCGCAACAGCTAGGCTATGGGTTTTGGCAGTTTGCGATCGACGCAGCCAGTTACCACATCAACGCTCTACGGATGCTGGACGCGTTTTGGGCGCATCAACCGCTGCCTGCCGATATCGCGGCTCCAGAATTCGTGTTGCTGCTGACCGCTGGCTATACGGTGGTAGGACCGGCCCCGCTGCTCCTCTGTCTCTTGAATGCTTGGCTGCGGGTCGCCGCGGCGCTATTTGCATATTCTCTGGGCAGCGATTTGCTCGATAAGCAGGCTGGGCAGAGAGCGGCGCTGCTGGTAGCGTTCTGGCCGTCGCTGTTCATCTGGAGCAGCCAGTTGCTGCGCGAGATGCTGTGTCTGACGCTGCTGTTCGGTATCCTCTGCGGGATGGCAAGCCTATGGCAGGCGTCCCGCGCGCGCTTCAAGGGTGTGAGCGCCCTGGCGGTGCTGGGTCTTGAGGTTGTGCTCTTGACGCAGGTCCGGTGGTATCTTGCGTTGCTCCTCTTCGCGGCGAGTCTCAGCGTCTGTGTCGTGGCGGGGGTGCAACGAGCGCTCTTCCATCGTCCCGGCGTGCAGGTGGCAGCGCAGATCGCTCTGACGGTCATGCTGGCGTTTGGTGTTGGCCACCTAGAGGAACCGCTCCGATGGTTGCCCACCGTCCTGCCGCGGCCCGCTGTGGCCCCGCAGAGACAGGCCCGTGCCCCCGAGGGCGCGCCGAGCGATCGCACGACGGAGGGGGCTAACGGTGCCCGCCCGGCGCCCCTCCTGTCCGTAGGGATATCGCCAACATCCGAAAGGCAGGGGTCCACGGGCAAGCCCGTGGGGTCTCTCCTGACTGGCGACCGTGTAAAGACGGCGAGAAGCAGAGGCGCGCTTGCCGAGGGGGCCCCCGTTCTCCTGCCGCGGCCCGCTGTGGCCCCGCAGAGACAGGCCCGTGCCCCCGAGGGCGCGCCGAGCGATCGCACGACGGAGGGGGCTAACGGTGCCCGCCCGG
>Ga0209515_10008061_pt1 | contig 12456 bp, 11 predicted proteins | sample Subgroupgradi54m_FD_187454 | JGI IMG/M metagenome (GOLD analysis project Ga0209515, IMG submission 187454) | Subsurface groundwater microbial communities from S. Glens Falls, New York, USA - GMW60B uncontaminated upgradient, 5.4 m (SPAdes)... ... | reverse complement strand
AACATTCTTCCCAGCCCGCAAAAGATAAAAAGAGGCTCCTTGAATGGGTCATATTTAATTTTATTATCGGCAATAATGATGCTCATGGGAAAAATATTTCTCTCATGCTTTCTCGAGAAAGTGTTGCCCTGGCTCCTTTTTATGACCTCATGAGTACGGCTGTGTACGAAAACCTCTCCCGGAAGATGGCTATGAGGATCGGCGGTGAGTATGACTCGGAAATGGTATTTGAGAGACATTGGGAGAGACTCTCGGAGGAAATGGGTGTAAAAGAGAATTTTGTTATTAAACTTTTGGCTGAGATGAAAAAAAAGATCCGAGTAGGAGCCTTGGCTCTTTCAAATGATTTTAAAAAGAGTAACATTATTCAAAGAATCGTTCTACACATCCAAAAAAATACAGGGGCAACATGATTCTCCGTCCTTTTCAAGGTAAAATGCCCAAAATCGATCCCACCGCCTGGATTGCCGAAAACGCCGTCATTATCGGCGATGTGGAGATCGGTCCAAAGGTAAACATCTGGTACAATGTTGTGATTCGCGGCGACACCAATTTTATTCGTGTGGGAGCCGGGACCAATGTTCAAGATGGTACCATTCTCCATGCCGAGACCGTCCAAGGTCCCTGTATTATCGGCAATCGTGTCACCATCGGGCACAATGCTATTGTCCACGGGTGTATCGTTGAAGACGATGTGTTGATTGGGATGGGTTCGATTATCTTGAGTTATGCGAAGCTCGGACAAGGCTCTGTGATTGCTGCCGGCGCTGTCGTGAAAGAACACGAAATTGTCCCCTCCAGTACCATCATGGCCGGAGTACCCGCCAAAGCGCGAGGTCCTGTGACCGACGAGATGGCTCAGCGTATCAAGCTTAACGCGGAATATTATCTGGAATTAGCCGAACAATATCAAAGCAGCCCTGATGCGCTGTCAGGCCAAAGTAGAGGCTCTGATGTGAAATAGGATGCATTATTAGCTCAACGTAATGGGTTGCGAACACGTTGTGTTTAAAAACGTCCCAAACGTTAATAAAAAACAATGGAGCTAATGTTTTTTCCAATAATCTCGAAAGGCCCTTACAGCGTCTTGTGTTGTGTCGGAATATCCCAAAAGAATGGCTCCCGACTTGCCAATAAAAAGATAGTCGACTTTGTACTTTTGGCAGACCTTCTTTACCAATTCGGCTTGCCTAAAACTAAAGAGTTTTGCCATAGCCTAACCACTTGGGGAGCTTCTTTTCGCACCATTTCCTATATTCTTTCATGGAACGGAACGTGCGATAAGGGGTATCGTCGAGAACAGGTTTGTAGGTATGAATGAATGAATTATTGATATGTTGAGAAAAGGATCGTTTCCGAGCCGACTCGAATTCGGCGATCCACTCGTGGAGCTGTTTTTTCCCCTTAGATGATGCTCTCTTCATCGTATTGTTCACCAAAAGTAGCTCCAAGCTAACACAGAAGTTAGGTAACGTCTACAGGTTGACTTAATCAGGCCCACTGGCGCCTTGCTTGCTCTTCGCGAAGAGCGCGAGCCCGTTCTCTTCTCAATCTTCGAATAAGCTTTTTGAGTCTGTTTGAAGGGTTGACATACTCATCCCACCATCTTCCAAGGGTTGTGGAAGTTTCATGAAGCTGCATGATGGTCCCACCAGGGATCTGATTTCGTTGGGAAAGCCCAGGGAAGGAAGGATTGGGGAAGGTCTTGAGGGCCCCTAACAGAGCGTCCGCTGTACTTCTCTCTCTTTCCACGCCGGCCAAATAGAGACCCGCCTCTAATAAAGTAACCTTTGGTGACAGAAATAAGGAGCGAACAAAGACCTTTTCCAACTCACGCACATCTCGCGGTGATTGTGAATGCGGCTGATACACCCGCAGGGCATGAGTGACGTGTCCTGCCTGAAGATCTTCGACAACACGGCCAGAATCATCGAAGTGGAGGATCTCTCCGTGGGAGGTCCAACCTTGCTCTCGAAAGGCCCCGGCTGGTTTACGGTAATGGGCCGCCCCATCTTTAAAATAACCGAGAACTTCCCGAAGTTCCTGGTCAGAGAGGGCTTGAAACCCCTTGGCCTCGATACGTCCCATGAGTCTTTCGGCATAATCAAGGAAGTGTTGAAGATGCATGACGGTGCGGTTTTCAGGTGAGGTCAGCTTTTCATACATCTTGTTGGTGCCGGGGAGCAGGCCGTGCATGAGAGGCAGGATCCTCATAAAATGTTGTCCTAACAGGCCCACGCGATCGTTCCAGGTGTGAGAGGCAAGCCCCACACGGGGCTTATAATGTTCCCATTGGTCAAAAGTCTCAAACTCGGATCCTTGATGCATGGCAAATCCAACCATCATGCCCATGGCGAGTTCACCCATGAGAGGTCGTAAGGCTTCAAGGGCGACCATCGATGTTTGGCTGAGTTCTTCGGCAGGACGTGTCTTGGATAATTTTACGAGGATCAAACGGATCAAGTCCGAAGTGATTTGGTAATCACTCAAGGTATGATCCCAGTCAAAACTGACAAATCCAATCTTCGAATTTTTTAAAACAAAGGCGCGGCCAACTTCAAAGGCACCCACTCCCGCCTTAGCCGCGTCCGTCTCAGGACTCTGGTAGTGGATGCCCGCATATTCGAGCATTTGCATGATTTCCAGGGGGACATGCGTATCAAGACGCACCCGGGGTGGAGGGTAATAGGTCAGGTTCCTTGCCAAGCTCTCTCCTTCGATTAGGGTCATTCTTGGGGGCCTATTACGAGGAGAGCCAAACAATGTCATGATGCCTTCGAGATAGCTCCCGTCGGTATGACGAACCGGCCGCAAATGGATGTGATCCGTGCCATCGTCCACTCGTGTGCGGTTCCTGATTCCAAATAGTGTATCTTCCAGGCGCTTCGCAGAACCGTGGAGAGTCATCCCATCGAGGGCACCGAGTCGATACAAATCCTCCAAACTTCGGGGACGGATCCCCTCAAGGGAGAGTTCCCTTAAAACATGTTGTATGCCGAATTCGCTGGCTACTGTTTGAATGGTCCCCGCAAGGGTAGGAGGTCTTGAGCTCGTCATGGATGATTTCTCCTCTCTCCTCCCGGGTATCGGAGGGTGCATCAAAAGGTTGCGTACATTTTTTAAATTATTTTTACGACTTGTTGTGTTGGCTTCGGATGAAACCTACCACACTGTGACTTCAGAAATTAATGTAGCCCGAACTCATGGAATCAAGAAATTTGTTGAATACACTCAATAATAGTCGTACATTTATTGAGTATGTTCAATAGACTATATAAAGTATCTAAATCAAACAGCTTTTTTTTGTTTGGACCTAGGGGAACGGGGAAATCAACCTGGCTTGAGCAGTATTTTAAGGAGATTCCCCATCTTTATATAGATCTTCTCAAGCCTGACGAAGAAGAACGTCTCGCTAAAAATCCAAGCGATCTGATTGCTCAGATTCAAGGTTTAGATCCTATAGTTTCTTGGGTGGTTATTGATGAAATTCAAAAGGTCCCCAAACTACTGGATGTCGTACATCTTTGCATCGAAAAACATCAGAAAAAATTTGCCCTGACAGGATCTTCTGCAAGAAAGCTTAAGCGTGGTTCCGCAAACCTTTTGGCAGGAAGGGCTTTTGTTCACCGGTTTTTCCCATTAACTCATTTGGAGCTACTAACAAGTGTGGTTTTAATTGACATTAATCAAGTTTTGCAGTGGGGAACGCTGCCAAAAATTTTTCATCTTCAAGATCCACAAGATAAAATTCGATATCTCAGAAGCTATGCTCAAACTTATTTAAAAGAAGAAATTGTCGCGGAACAAGTTGTTCGTAAACTGGATCCTTTTCGACTTTTTCTGGAAATTGCCGCTCAGCACAATGGAGAAATAATCAATTTTTCAAATATGGCTCGTGATGTGGGTGTAGATACGGTCACTGTTCAATCCTATTTTCAAATTTTGGAAGATACCCTCATGGGCTTTTTACTTCATCCTTTTCATCAATCAATTCGAAAACGACAGAGAACCAATCCCAAGTTTTATTTTTTTGATACCGGAGTCAAACGAGCTCTTGCAGGGCAGTTGACTGTCGATTTGCAGGACCAAACTTATGGTTTTGGAAAAATGTTTGAACATCTGGTGATTGTTGAGTCCCTACGGTTGAATGAAATTTTTGAAAAAGACTATCGTTTCAGTTACCTCCGTACAAAAGACGACGTAGAAATTGATTTGATCATTGAACGTCCAGGACTTCCGACGGCCCTTGTAGAAATAAAGTCATCTGTTCAAGTGGATGAAAGAAATATAAAAACTCTGCAGTCTTTTCAAAAAGACTGGAAAGGTCCTGTAGAGGCTTATTGTCTTTCACGAGATTCTATTCCAAAAGTAATTGATAAAGTTCATTTACTTCCGTGGCAAGCAGGGCTTAAAAAAATTTTTAACTTTTGAAGAAACTCAAATATTACAATTTCAAATCCTTTAGGTTGATGCCTTCTTGCTTAATCCAGTTGTGGATGGTGACTCGAGAAACACCCAAGGCTTTGGCCGCGTGTGTAATATTTCCTTTGTGAACACGTAACGTTTCAAGGAGAGATTCTCTTTTGATTTGGCGAGTTTTTGAAGGAGGCAAATCGGCAGTTTCTTTCTCCAGAGCAAAATCAAAATCTTCTCTTTCCAGGACCGACGAACCACGAGCAACGGCGTTTGTAATGGACCGACGCACCGCTCGATTCAGTGCTCTGATGTTTCCACGCCAGGTGAGTGTGTCCAAAAATTTTGGCACATCGGGATGCACCTCGAGAGGAACGGGCGCATGTTGATGAACAAAGTAACGAACAAGATGCGGAATATCTTCCAGGCGGTCCTTAAGCGGTGGAACACGGACAACCCAATGAAACCTTTCATACAAATCTTCACGAAAATTACCGGCATAGCGTGAAGCATCCAGATCCCGATTAGTGGCAAAGATCATTCGTATGTCCACCTGAGTCTCTCGGGTACCTCCCACAGGCCGTACGAGTCCATCCTCAATGACACGCAGGAGTCTCGCCTGGCTCTCGGCAGAAAGTTCTCCAATCTCATCGAGAAAAAGCGTTCCCTGATGGGCTTCTTGAAAAAATCCACGATGATCACCCACAGCTCCGCTGAAAGCACCCTTGACGTGACCAAAGAGCTGACTATCAGCGAGAGTGGGTGGAATAGCTGCGCAGTTGACAACAACAAAGGGGCGCGATTGTCGCTGCGGATTTTCTGTGTGGAGGTAATGGGCCAAGAGATCCTTTCCCACACCCGTCTCACCCAAAAGGAGAACTGAGTCGTTTGTCGGGGCAATCTTTTTTAATGATTTCATCAAGGTCTGGAAAGCCGGTGATTGACCAACAAGCATTCTCTCGGGCTGACCTGGTTTGATGGCAGGTAGCCTGATGCCCGGAATGTCTTCTGTTTGTACTGGTGCCGACCTTTCAATTTGATAAGAGAGACTGTATCGCCCCAACCGAATGATGCCGCTCAACGGTAAAGCCTTCTCACTGACTTTAAAATCATTAATGTAGGTGCCATTGCGACTGTGTAAGTCCCGAATGAAGTAGTTTTCATTTTGAACGAAGATTTCAGCATGTTGGGCGGAGACAAATTCATTATCAAGGATAAGATCAGAGGCTGGCGAACGACCCAGGGTGAATCGTGCCCGCCGAAATTTTCTCTTGATGGGTGTCAAAAATTGTAGGGTCGGGATGAATGTAGAAGTTGTCCCACTCGATCCCTGAAGATTGGCGATAGCTGTCTTTGTGGAATATTTGCTTAGGGGAGATGCCTCCAAAAGCTGACAACGATAAGCGCCGATGTCAAACATATCGCCATTGGAAAGAATCCTCGACCCGATCACTCTCTCTCCATTGGCAAAGACAGGTCCTTCAAGTTCTACAACAAGAAACGTCTCTTTTGAGATTTCAAGGCGCGCATGGTGGGCCGAAGTGCCGTCGAGAAGACAGATGTCGTTTTCGAGTGTGCTTCCAAGAGTGAGGTTAGAGGTCAGTAGTTCACGTAAAATGGGCTGACCTTGGTGAAAGATAGTTACTTCCATCGAGCCATCTTATCAGGCCTGTAAACTTTAACAAACAAAAAGGTAGTTTCTTTACAGTAAAGTTTACACCTTTCTCCTCAATTTTCCTCATAAATTTTTTGGCACGTACTTTGTATATGTAGAGTTCTATGAATTCAAACATTAACCGCATTCCCGAAAAAGGATGCTCAAACAAGGAGAGAAAAATGAAGAAGACAGTTATGGGCGTAGCCGCTGTAGCCCTGATCACAGTGGCATTACCGCAAACGAGTCATGCGTGGGGGTTCTTAAACGGCAATACGACCTATGTGACCCCTCAACGCGCTGGCGGAGATAACCGTCAGAGTTCACATAACATCTACAACAGCAAGAATACCACTGTTGTAAATACCAGTGGTAGTAATGACAGCGGTAACCATTCTAGTGCCAGTGGCGGGGGTGGATGGGGCTGGGGATGGGGTTGGGGATGGGGCGGCGGAGGTGCCAGCTCAAGTGCCAAAAGTGAAGCCAATATCAGTGGTGGAGGAACAAATTTTGGGCAGATGGGAAATGGCGGCAATTCAGTGGGCAACGCCAATACAACCGTGGGTGACAACATCAACACGGGTCATACTTATAATGGTACTGATGTTATTAATGCCAGAGAAGAAACGACACGACAAGGCATTTACTCAAACAGAGAAATCGAACTCGCAAGGATTAATAGAAGATAACTCAATGGATTTACCCGGATGGGGAACTATTCTCCATCCGGGAATCTTCCTAAAACGAGGTTAAGAGGATGAAGACGATAATAATCTCAGGGCTGCTTCTCCTTCTGGCCTCAACCAGCGAAGCGACGTGTTTCCAGGACTGCATGGCATCGGGAAATACATCCAATACGGCAACGATCAAGCCGGCCATGAAGACGATGTTGGATCAACCGACCGTCAATCGCGAAAAGAGCCATGATATGACAAATTCGAAAAACGCAATCCTCGGCGATATGAATATCAAGATTGGTCATGACAAGATGGAATTCAGCGCCGGCAACAACAGCCAGGTGAATGCGTCCATCACTTCCATCATCAATCTGGGCGATACCGTTAGCACAGGAGACACGCACAACAAATGAAACAAAAGAAAACAAAAAATTTTCGCCGAAAACAAAAACTCATTGCCGCTTCTTTGCTGATGCGTCTTCTCGTGTCGGCCATAGCCTTTGCCGTTGAGCCCAACCCTCAGACTCCCGAGCTCCGGGAAGGTCTGACCCAGATGAGACAGAAGCAACAAGCGGAAGAGGGCGGAACGGTGGTCCGTATGATCCAGCAGCCGCTGGTTGTCCAGACGGACCAGGCCTGTTCCCCAGCAGAACGTGCAAGGCAAAGGATTCGGGATCTCGGCGGCTCCCAGACAAAAGTATCAGGGTCCGTCAATGTGAATGCGGGACATGGCGAGGTCAAGGTCGATGACAATCACGGCTCGATCAACAACAGTGTCAATGTTCAGATCAATGCGCCCGGAGGAAATGAACGCAAATGTTTTTAACAGGGAGTCATGGATGAAAAACTTTCGTATGACACAACTATTGCTTCTGGCGGTCTTACTGGGGATGGCTAATGCCTGTCTCCCATCAGACCCTAGTCTCTCAGAGATCCAGATTCCCGAGATGCCGACTGGTAATATCAGTCAGGTCATTAAGGAAGAGAATCCTATTCAGCTAGATGGGATTGACCCTACCTCTCCTCCCTCACCCGTCAACCCTGTCCCACAAACAATGCAGAATAGTCTGGAAACATATTGCGCCAACAGGCCGGCACAGGAACGACAAACTTATAAGACAACAATAGCCGACGAGCTTATTCATATTGATGGAACTTTAATATTCAAAAGAGAGGGAGTGACCATTGAGGAGCTTAAAACATTCGTTGATCAACTCAAAGTAGAGAGAAGCTGGTATCCGACCATCAAAGCCGTTTTCAAGAACAAGAAGTTCGTGGATGTGTTCACGCCAGAGTTTCTTGCCGCATACACTTTAAATGTCACACCCTCCATGACGATTCGCGAACCGATCCCTGGTGTGAGGAATACATCTTTGCCCGATCCTGTTGTCATTCATCCTGACGTCCAGGAAGCAACTGATGAAGCTCTCGGGTTAAGAGAGGATGAAACGGGTCAGGCCGAGGTAAATTACACCGATGTCCTGATCGAAGAAAATCAAGGGGACCTGATTCACTCGGATTCGAGTATTCAGGGGCTTCGTGCCGCCAATATTTCAGGTCTCCTGTATGTGGAACCCGCCACAGATGGCCAGGTGAGCTGGGCTGCTCGAAAATGGATATTGGCTGAAAGAGTGAGAAGCGGAAACAAAGCCATGCAACTCGATATGAAACTCTTTTCTCTTGTTCATAAAAATTGGGATTATGTCGTGGCCGATCATCCTAGAAACAATCGAGGTTCTGTCCCACGATCCCGTTACAAAGTTTGTATGGTTCTCAAGGCGCCTCCTGAGTTGATTCATTCTCTAAAGAATGACAGCGGTATCACTGAAAGTCGTGATCATCCGGGTCCGTTGATCGTTGAAAATGATTCTGGAGATATCACGATCAGGAAAGCAGGAAGTAATGACGTTTGGCTGAGCAGTGACTCTGGCAAGATCAAAATCATCCAAAACGGCACAGGGGATGTTTTTGCCCAAAATGAGAACGGGACCATTTCGGTTGAATCAGACTCAAAGGTGGCCATTCGCCTCCTTAATAAAGTCGGTGCTACAACTTACATTCTTCGTAACGGAGGGGTCCCCTTGCAAAAGGAGATTTCCATTGCCTCCGAGGCTGGTGCTATCCAGGTGTATGCGGATACGGGGGTGGGATTTCTGCTGAATGCGGACGTCGATATCGCGGCCTCGTCCGGGTCTATTTTTCTTCCTGTCAATGGCCCAAGGCCTGAGAAGTTGGGTTTGACAGCAGAGAAGGCCTCCGGGCCTATCCAAGGAGGAAATGTCCGGCTGACACTCCATACTCAAGCAGCCCCAATCACGGTAACTTTCGATCAGACCCCATCTTTGGAGGTGGACCGTGAGTAAAACCGCTTTGAAAAATAGTCTTTGTACGTTGCTTGGCTTTTTGGCTCTCGTTTTATTTGAGGCTTCGACTCAAGCCGCCAGTCCCCTTCCTCAGCAAGGGCCAAAATCACGAGTGGCTGTGGCTCAGTTTGGAGCAACAGACAGGTTTGCCTCCGTCTACGGAGGATGGAACATCGGTGGTGGTCTTGCGGCACAACTCGTAACGTCCCTTATACAGACAGGACGTGTTGTTGTTGTCGAGCGTGCCATTTTGTCAAAAGTTTTGATCGAACAAGAACTTGGTCAATCCAAGCTCTCGTCCTCTTTTACACAAACTCCGGCCGGTCAGCTCCTGGGTGTGGATTACCTGATTGTCGGAGAGGTCACGGAATTTGAAGAAAGACAGATGGGTGGTGGCGGTAGTCTTTCTGTCATGAAGGGTTTTGGCCCTAAAATCAGCGGAGAGGCTTCGGCCGCTCAGGTAGCTATTGATCTTCGTGTCATTGACACGCGTACCGGTGAGATCCTTTATTCCCATCGGGCTCAGGGTCGGGCATGGGAGAAAGCTTTTGCCACAAAGCTGGATTACAAGTTTATCGAGTTTGGAGGAGATGCCTTTCACAAAACACCTCTTGGACAAGCAACACGCCGAGCCATCAACGATGCTCTTCAATTCATTCTGGCCGTGGTTGAAAAAAGAACAACGGAGTTTTCATGGCTCGCCCGTGTGGTCGAAGTGGAAGGAAATGAGGTTTACCTGGATGCCGGCCGCTTGGCGAACATTCAAATGGGTGACCGCTTTCGGATCAGTATGGTGCGCAAGGTACTGACGGCCCCTGAAACAAACGAAGTATTGGGTCTTGTGGAGAGCGATGTGGGTCTCGCTGAGGCTGTTGACGTACAAACAAAATACACACGAGCCCGAATCCTGGGCACCGGTCGTCCCAAAATTGGTGATATTGTTCGTTTTGAAAATCAAAAAAATCGGGAAGGTTTTGAAGAAAGCCAACCCAGAACATCCCTGACTGGATATGGGGTGATGGAGTAACTATGGACCATACCATTGTTTTTACAGGACATGAAAAAAGACTGACACCACTGGAATTTGTGTGGCTTCAAGGCCCACACAAGGGCAAAAGACTGCCGATTGGACAAGGCCGTCAGACTTATGGTCGCGACTCGGCAAATAATATTGTTCTGGATTGCCCGACGGTTTCAAAGAACCACGGCATCCTTCTCTATCAGGAAGAAGGTAAGATACTCATTTACGATACTCTCTCGAAAAATGGAATTTCAGTCCAGGGCAAGAAGAATCCTGTGATCACTCTTAAGGTTGGCCAAAATATTCAGATTGGATCTGCTTTTTTGAAGCTTGTGAGAGAGGGAGGCGACATAAGGCAGGCAGAAAAACAAGGTCCAGGACTGACAAAATCTGCAAAGTGGATCCTTCCATCCGCTGCTTTTTTGATTATCGCAGGGGCTTCTATGGGAGCACTCGTTTCTCTTTCAATTCTGCACCCGATGAACGGTCGACAACCATTACCGGTCTTCACGGAAGTGGCAAAACCAATATCTTTGGAAATGCACCGCGTAAGTAGAAGGTCTTTTAAAAGAGCTCCGATCCTAAGCAAGAAAAATGAAAAACAAGAAAATCAAAGACTGGAGAACAGGTCATTACAAAGCTTGGTCAAGACGGATGAATTGGAGGAGCAGGCACGTACAGCTTTTGCCAACGGTCAATTCAATCAGGCCTCCCAGCTTTGGCAGCAGGTACTCGTGGCTGATCCTTCAAATCAAAGAGCCCAAGAGGGTCTCAAGAGTTTGCAACAGACATCGGCTCTTCCAAATTCACCTCAAAGCCCTCCTCGGGGAGGAGTCTAATATGTCTCGACTTCATCTCCTCATTCTTTTCAGTTTTTTAAGTCTGACGATGGGTTGTGCCAGTGTGGGAACGCCTTTTATGGCTCAGGCCTTTGAAGATGATATTCAGGAGGGGCGTAAACTTATTCAATCGGGTCACCTCAAACAGGCCGTCGATGACTTGTCGGTATTTTTGGAGATGGCTCCCAAGAATGAAGAGGCTCGATTTTTGAGAGCTCTGGCTTATCAGGGGCTCGAACAATTTCCTGCTGCTGTGAAAGATTATGAACTTGTCATTAAAAATAATCCCAAGTCGGTTAAGTCCCACTACAACCTGGGAATGATTCTTGCTTACAAGCTCAATGAACCCGGCCACGCTCTGGAACACTTTGATGAGTACCTCTCTCTATATAATTCGGGCGATAATTCCGGCGAGAGAGCCTATTCGGTAGCCAAGCTTATGTGTGCCATTGACCAATCCTTTCACGGGTATGGTGGTCCCGGTGTGGATCAAAATACTCTTCCGGGCCTGCTCATAGAAGCCGGGAAGATTTCAGACCCTTCTGAAAAAAGAAAAAAACTGGCGGAGATTGCAAAGGACAATCCGAGCTCTCCCGTGCCTCTTTATCTCATTGGCAAGAGCTATGAATCAGAGGGCAAACGCGATGAGGCCATCAAATCCTACGAAGAAGCCCTCAAGCTTCACCTAACCTGTGGTGTCTGTCACGAATCACTGGGGAACCTCCTCCTTCAAAAAAGAAGGACCGAGGAAGGCCAAAGTCACAAGAAAAAAGCACAACTCTTTATGGCCAGTGAGAGGGATTGGATTCCTAATGAAGAACTATCAAACAACCAACAAGGAGAAATCAAATGAAACAGACAAAACAAATTGGATCCATCGTCTCCCTAGGGATGATCCTGGTCGTATGCAGTCTCTGGGGAAATATCGGGTGTAGCGGAGCACAAACAGACAACCAAAGTCCCACCGGCTCGGAATCCGACCGACTATCCGTCCCCGATTCCATGAAGGACGTTTTGACGAGTGTGTGTCCATCACGACTTGCTTCAACGAGTGAGGCTTCCTCAAGTGGTTCGTCTAGTGGTTCATTCAATAATTTTAACAATAATTCTAACAATAATTCTGATTGCAGAGGTAATAATAATTGTGTGCTGACTAGTGGTGGTCATGTTGATAGCGGTATTCATTCAAGCGTCAGCAACCTCATCCTATCCGCAGAATCCAATACCGTCGCCAACGTCAACAACGGTACAAACTATGGCACTATAGGAAACGGCGGTCAGCGAAATTGTCAGTGCACAGGTAGCCATTGCCCTAGTCCAACCTCCTGCTGCACAACTGATAGTAACAGAAACCTCATCTGCGATTCAGGCACACACGAACGTACAACCCCCAACACATCTTCAAACAATTCCACCCAAGCCCTCTCCGAACAGGACGAAGGCAACATCATTGGCGATGGCACCAAACTCAATGCGAAAAATATCGTAG
>Ga0209515_10008060_pt1 | contig 12456 bp, 12 predicted proteins | sample Subgroupgradi54m_FD_187454 | JGI IMG/M metagenome (GOLD analysis project Ga0209515, IMG submission 187454) | Subsurface groundwater microbial communities from S. Glens Falls, New York, USA - GMW60B uncontaminated upgradient, 5.4 m (SPAdes)... ... | reverse complement strand
TATCGCTCGAGATGCGACCGACGGCGCCATCGAGGGCGGCGCTCGTCATCACCGCCAGGCCGTCGGTGTTGGTCGCCAGCTGGCGCATCGCATCCATCCTCGATGCGGGATCCTGTTCTTCGTTCGCCACAACCGCCGGCGGCTTTCCATTCGGCGTCTGCTCGGCCGCGATGGCTCGGGCATAAACCGTGTAAAACGATGCGACCGCGCGATTGGCTGCGTCCGCAATTCGATCGAGACGCCGCGAGTCGTCCATGGCGGCCAGCGCCATCCGGTCGGCCTCGCACTCGGTGCGCGACGCTCCGCCGACCTCGCGTCCTCCATCGCCGCCGTCGCCTCCCCCGCTTTGAGGCGCGCGAGTAGGGGGGAATCCTCCTCGCCCGCCGCGTCCACGCCCTCCGCCCCCGCCGCCACCGAATCCGCCGAAACCTCCCGGCCGATTGCTGGTGATGTTGCCGCCAAGACGAGGATTGGGACCGAAGAGACGCCATCCGTCGGTGAGCGTGATGACGGCCGTCCGCGACTCGCGCGCGGTGGCGAGGAAATCGATCAGCCGCGACATCGAATCGAGCGTCGCCTGCTCACGGTGACGCTCCTGCATCTCGCTCGCAACGTCGCGATACTGGTTGGCGGGAAAGCATTGCGCGTAGCGATCCTCTTTGGGATCGCGCGAGCCGACCCGCGCCCGCTCCCACAGCGTCTCGTCCTGCATGATGCCGGAGATCACCGCCGCCTTGGGTCCGAACTTGATGTCAGCGGGTGTGATGTCCGGGGTCATCACCCCCACGACATCGTCGTCAGTGAGAAGGCGATCGAGGAACCGGACGAATGCAACCCTGACGTCGCGCGCGCCCTCGAAACGCATGTGCGTCGTATCAAGGAAGATGACAAACGATCGCGCCGGATCGGCAACGTGCGTGAGGGTGTCGATCTTCTGCGGCGTGCTGTCTTCCACCAGATCCAGATCCGCGGCCGCAAGGTCCTGGACGGGATGGCCGTCGGCTGTCGCATGGATGTCGAGGCGGATCGGCGATGCGCCCGGCGGTTTGGTGTCAGGAGGCGTGGAGGACGTCTGCGCGCCCGGCGTCGCAACCAGCGACACGAGGACGACGAGCGAAGGCCACGATCGAACACGCATGTTCCCGAGTACCGCAGGCTGGCAGAGAAAAGTTTAGCCTGTTTAGGCCGCTTTGGGGTTTCAGTTGAGGATCACGGCTTGCTCGCCTTGGTATTCGGGAGTTTCCGACCAATCACGACTCGATCGCCCCGCGCTCCAAGCAGCGGACTATCGTCGCCGGCATCTGGCCGAGCGTCAGCACGTGGGTGGCGCCGCCTCTCGCGATTGCTTCGCGGGGCATTCCAAACACGACGCACGACCGGGAATGCTCGGCAATCGTCTCGTGACCAGCTTTACGGAGGGCAACCATGCCGTCAGCGCCGTCGTGCCCCATCCCCGTCAAGAGGACGCCGACAATCGGAACTGTCTGAAGGCGCACGAGCGAGTGAAACAACACATCCACTGCGGGCCGCTGCCGGTGCACAGGCGGGCTGCGACGGATGCGGGCCCGCAGCCGCCCACCTTCCTGCTCGACCACCATGTGATTGTCGCCGGCTGCCAGATAGGCCACACCGAATGAGAGCTCTTCCTCACCGGTCGCAACGACGACCCGCATCGGGCAGATCTCGTTCAACCGTTCTGCGAGCAACGGAATGAACGGCGCGGGCATGTGCTGCACGATAACGATAGGTGGCAGGTCGGGAGGTAGCTGTGTCAGAAGCAGCTCCAGGGCCTGAGGGCCTCCCGCGGAGGCTCCTATCGCGATCAACCCGCTCGATGGACGCTTGAGTGTACGCGCAGGGTGCGCCGCGCGGCTGCGCTGCGGCAACGATCGAAGACGAATGGGGCACCTGCGCAGCTCGCGGATTCTATGCTTCAGACGGCGAGCCAGGTCGGCCACCGACAACGGCGTAAGCGGCTTCGAGATCACGTCGACGGCGCCGGCCCGCAACGCTTCGAGGCTGAGAACGGATCCAGGTGGGACGTAAGAACTGATGATGATGACCGGAAGCGGCCGGCGCTTCATCAACTGGCGCAGGAACGAGAGGCCGTCCATGGCCGGCATCTCGATGTCGAGGGTGACAAGATCGGGCTGGCAGCGCGTGATCAGGTCGTGTGCCGTGAACGCATCCGACGCTTCGCCGATGACCTCGATGTCGGCTTCACCCCGGAGACAGCCGACGAGCATCCGCCGGGCGGTCGCCGAATCGTCGACAACCAGGACTCGCGTCTTGGGCGAGATCGCCACATTCAATCTGCGGCAGGCCGGACCACAAGCCGCATGGGAAGCTCATTGATGCACACCAGCTGACGGCGCTCTTTGTTGTTCACCTCAGCCAGTGGATTCCATCCGGCGGGCACTCTGGCCACGGCCGGCGTGCCCAGATTGAACGCCTGGTTTCGGCCAAGCTCGGTCAGCCATGAGCCGCACACGATATTGGCGAACTCGCCGATGCCGTCGAAGGTTTGTTGCTGGTCGATCAAATCTCCATCATCGAGCTGCAGGGCAACGCCGAGCATCGACGCCACCAGCCAACGCGCCAGTCGCGCCGGCAGGAATATTTCGAGGCCCCCGCTGGAGAAGGTCCCTTCGAACGTGACGGACGCCGTCAGCCAGTCCAACTGGTGCGGCTCGGCTCCTTCATCGGCGGCGTCCTCGAGTGCCGCGTCGCTCGACGCGCTCTTGACGAGCGCCGCAAATCGCGAGGGCTCGCACGATTCGACGAGCGTAAAGAAGGTCCGATCGCACACCTGCAGAAGTGCGACGTACAGCGCATCATCGGCTTCAGCGGGCGTCGGCATTGGCGATTCTCGATAGGGCATTTCGTACGGCCTCCGGGCGGAAGGGCTTCTGGATGTACGCGTGAACGTTCAGCTCCCGCGCCTCTTCCCGCCGCAGCCTCGATCCATCCGTCGAAACGACGACCAGCAGAATGTCGCTCCAACCCTTTCGACGCGCCATCTCGTCGAGCAGGTCATATCCCGACATGACGGGCATGTTGATGTCGGTGAAGACGGCATGAACGCTGGAGGCTTCCAGAATTCGGATGGCCTCGAGTCCGTTGGTGGCCTCGTACACCGTCCCGATGGGCACCTCCGCTAGATCAATGACCCGGCGAATGACCATTCTCATCGTCGCCGAGTCGTCGACGATCAGCACGTTCACCGGTTGCATCGACTTCACCACTCCGCTGGGATTCTCTGGCACGGATCCTCCTCGAATAACTGCGAGACGACTTCACCGTTCGACTTGACCGTGATGTGTCCGTCCGCGACGGCGACTGTGACGGTCCGGGGTGCGGTGCCGCCAACAGCCTCCCCTTGAATCAGCATGCCGTTCTGCCACAGGACGCCCCGCGCGGCGAGCACATTCCGGCGGCCCATGTTGAGGACGCCTTCCGATCCGTGACCGGCAACGTCTGCACCTCCGACAAGCCACACCTTGCACCGGTTCTTTTGAGCGCCGAGCTTATACGTCGCGTGAAAGAGCAGCGGAATGCCGGAATCCGCGAAGGCGGCAGGCTCTGCCTGCGCTCTCTCTGGATTACTGCGCGCATCGGGCAGGAGAAAGTGCAGCATCCCCGCAACGCCCACAACCGGCTCCCACACACAGACGGCGACGCAACTTCCGAGGGCCGCCGTGATGATCACGTCGTCGGGCCGATCGGAGACGGCGAATTCGCCGATGCCCACGCGCAGCCATTTCGCGTCGGTGCGCGTGACCTTGGTCATTCGCCGACCCGCCGGTATACGCCGGGCGCGCACCATCGCAGGCGATGGTTGATGTCGCTGAGCCCCTCCGAATGCGAGACGAACAGGTATCCATCCGGCGCGAGATGCCGTTCGAGCATTGAAACGGCGCGCTGGCGCGAGTCTCGATCGAAGTAGATCATCGCGTTCCGACAGAAGATGAAGTCGAATATGCCCGCCAGGCTCTGGATTTCAATCAGATTCAGCCGCCGGAATTCAACGAGTCTTCGCACCTGGGCCTTCAGGCGGACCAGCCCGTCCTGTTCGCCCAGCCCGCGCTCGAAGTGTCGCTGAAGCGTGACTTGAGGAAGCTGCGCTACGCGGTCCAGCGGATAGACGCCGCGGCGCGCGATCTGGATGGCGCAGGTCGACAAATCGGACGCCACGAGCCGAAGACGGCCGTATTGGGCCACCGGCACGTGATCGAGCAGCGTGACGGCAACCGAATACACCTCCTCGCCGCTCGAGCATGCAGCGCTCCAGCCCGTGATCGGCCGCGCCCCCGGTCGGGCCAGCAGCGCCGGGACGATGCGGTTGGCCAGAAAGTGAAAGTGATCGATTTCCCGGAAGAAGCTCGTATGGTTGGTCGTTATCGCGTCCAGCACGGCCGTGAGCTCGCCACCGGAGCGATCGCGCTCGAGATAGTTCAGATAATCCGAAAAGGACGTGAACCCCCGTTGCCGCAGGCGCTTCTGGAGGCGTGCGATCACCAGCGCGCGCTTGCTGTCGCGCAGCGCGATCCCGCTCTTCTCGTAGACGAGCGTGGATATCTTCCGCATGTCGTCGGCGGTCAAACGGCACGCCGCGCCGTTCACCGGCTCACCTCGAGACGACGCGGGATGTTTCTCATAGGTCGGACTCATTCAGGCCGCGCGAATCAGCTCGCCATCCGTGCCGAGCATCTTGTCGAGATTCAACAGAATCTTCAGGCCTCCCTTGACCGTCGCCATCGCCTCTATCCATCCGTTCTTTGAGATGTCGAAATCAGGAGGCGCCGCCAGATCGTCGGCCGAGATGCTCAACACGTCGGAAACGGCATCAACAATCACGCCCATCATCACCGCGCGGTTGCGGACGGTCACCTCGGCGACGATGATGCAGGTCCGCTCGGAATAGTCCCTGGCTGCCAGCCCCAACTTCAGACGCATGTCCACGACGGGGATGACCTTGCCGCGCAGGTTGATCACGCCTTTGACGTACGGTGGGAGCTGCGGCACGGCGGTGATGTCCATGATCTTGACGATCTCCCGCACGTGAAGCACGGACACCGCATATTCCTCCCGGTCGAGCGCGAACGTCAGGTACTTGCCGGCACTCATTGGTTCCTCGCTTCGCCGCCATCCTTGGCAGGCGGCTCACGCCGCACGCGACGACATCTCCCGCTGCATACGTATCAGCCCGCCTGCATCCAGAATCAGACTGATCCGGCCGTCGGCGAGAATCGCGCCGCCCGCGACCCCGTTGATCTTCACAAGGGCGTCCCCAAGCGACTTAATCACGATCTCCTGCTTGCCGAGCAGTTGGTCCACCATCAACGCCAGACACTGCATGTCGTCCTCCAGCACCACGACAACGGCCTGATCGGGCTCGATGGCGCCGCCCTCGATGCCGAACAGGTCGGCCAGTCGAGCAAGAGGGAGCAGGTCGTCACGGACCTGAATCATCCAGCCCTCACCGGGGACGACATGAACTCGATGAGGCGAGGGGCGAAGCGATTCCCGCACGGAGAATGTTGGCAGCACAAACCGCTCGGCTCCGACGCCGATGATGAGCCCCTCGACGGTTGCCAGTGTCAACGGCAGCTTGATCAGAAAGGTGGTGCCCTGTCCGGGGCGGCTTCGAATCTCGATGCGGCCCCGCAGCGTCTCGACGTTCCGGCGCACGACATCCATGCCGATGCCGCGGCCTGACATTTCCGTGACGTGGCTGGCGGTCGAAAACCCCGGACGGAAGATCAGGGCGTGGATGTCGGCCTCTGACGGAGTCGCGCCTGGCTCGAACAGCTTCTGCGCAACGGCTCTCCGATACAGCTTCTCGGTATCGAGGCCTCCGCCATCGTCGGCGACGGCGATGATGACATTGCCGCCTTCGTGGTAGGCGCTGATCGACAGGCGCCCCTGAGGAGGCTTGCCGTTGCGCTGTCTCGTCTGGGGATCTTCGATGCCATGGTCGACGCTGTTCCGCAGCATGTGCATCAGGGGATCGCTGATTTCTTCGACGACATTCCGATCCAGCTCCGTATCCTCGCCCGACACCACCAGCTCGAGGGCCTTGCCAGACTTGTGGCCCAAATCGCGCACCAGGCGGCTCATTCGCTGAAACGTATGGCGGATCGGCACGAGGCGCATGGAAATGGATCCGCGCTGAAGCTCGCCGGTGATCCGATGGAGTTGCGCGAGATTGCGATAGAGCCGCTCGTTGCTCCTCCCGGCGAGTTGAGGATCCTGTTGAATCATCGATTGCACGATTGCAAGCTCGCCGACGAGATCGACGAGGCTGTCGAGCTTTCGGGTATCGACTTTGACGCTCGCCGAGGTCGCGCTTTCGACTCCGGCAGCACGGGTGTTGCCGGCGGTTCGCTGCTGATCGTCATCTTCGGAGGGAGCTTCGGACGGCCGTGTGTCTTGCGCCTGCTCTGCCACGCGATCAATGGTGGCGATGAGGGCTGCGCGCCGCTCCCGAAAATCACTGCCCTTCCCGCCCGCGAGACGAACCTCCACATCGCGCATCATGCCGGTGAGCAGATCGACTGCGGCGAGGGTGATCTCGACCTCGGCCTGCCCGAGACGGTGTTCTCCGGAACGTGCGCGATCCAGCAGGTTCTCGACCCGGTGGGCCAGTTCCTCGACGCTTTCGATTCCCAGCGCTCCCGCATTGGCCTTGAGGCTGTGGAACGGCCGGAACACGTCGTTGAGCGCCTTCGGATCATCGGGCGTGCGCTCGAGATCAAGGATGCGTGCCTCGATCGAACTGAGATGATCGAACGTCTCGGAGAAGAATGTTCGGGCGAGCTCGGGATCGCCCCGGAGCACCGCGAGGTCAGGATCCGGCGCCAGAGGGTCCGGAACGCTGGAGGACATCAGAACTTCCCGAAGGTCCCGGTGTCGGCCAGCGGCGTCCGATCGTCGGTTGACGCCGCGTAGCTGCGGCCGCCATGGCCGGGAATCGGCAGCAAGGTCGCTCGCCCGTGGCCCGGCGAAAGCCGCGGAACGTTCGCCGAAGACGTCCGTTCGCCGTTGCGGCCGACCATTGTTTCCAGCTGCTCCACCAGCCGCATCGTCACATCCGCCTGCGCGTTGAGCTGCTCGCACGCCGCCGCGCTCTCTTCGGCCGTCGCGGCGGTTGTCTGCGTCACTCTCTCCATCTGACGGATCGACTGCAATACCTGATCGATACCGAGCGCCTGCTGGTTGCTTGCGACGCTCACAGTGTCGACGAGCGCCTTGACCTCGGTGACGCGCTGGGTGATGCCCGCAAAGCCGCCGGCAGCCTGCTCGACTTTCCGGCTGCCTTCGGTCGCGCTGCTGATCGCTTCTTCGATGAGACCTGCGGTGTCTTTGGCCGCCTGCGCCGATCGCTGGGCGAGACTGCGGACTTCATCCGCGACGACGGCAAACCCCATCCCCGCATCTCCGGCTCGCGCCGCTTCGACGGCGGCGTTCAACGCCAGGATGTTCGTCTGAAACGCGATCTCGTCGATGGTCTTGATGATTTTCGACACCCGGTTGCTCGAGTCCTTGATGCTCGTCATCGAGCTGACCATGTCCTCGAGGGCCTTGTGGGCGCTCTCGACGACGCGTGCCGCCTCGGCCATCAATGCGGCAGCTTGATGGGAGCTGTCGGCGTTTTTCCGCGTCATCGTCGCCATTTCCTCCATGGCCGCGGAATTCTCCTCGAGGGACGCCGCTTGTTCGGCTGCTCCCTGCGCCATCGACTGCGAGGACACCGCCATCTGCGACGACGCGTCGACGACGAGCTGTGCGCCTTCTCCAAGCTCGCGCGAGACGATCCGCAGACTCGAATTGATTGTACGAACCAGCCACACGACGAGAATGCCGATAATCAGCGCCAGTACGACAACGGCCACCGTCAGCAACCGGGATTCCCAGTACGAGGTGCTCGATCGTGCGTTCGCTTCCACCATCGCGTCATCGAGGCGTCGCACGATGTTCTGGGCTGCACCCTCCGCGGTCTTGAGCAGCGGGTTGACCGTCGACGTCATGAGCTGCTGCGCGCCGGCGTAGGCCCCGCTGTCGCTGAGTCCCACGACCTGAGCATGAGCCGTCTGCCACTGGGTCAGGCTTTGGCGAAGCGTCTGTGCCGCCGCCGCGTCAGCTTCATTCGTCAGCGATGCGACCAGATCCTCGATCTGTTTGTGAACGAGCTCGTACTGGCTGGCCACGTCGCTTTTCGATGCGTCATACAACCGCCGGTCGTTGTCGAGGCCGGCCCAGAGGATGCTTTTCTCTCCACCCTCGATCTTGAACAGCGCCGTCTGAATCGTCAGCGCGCGCTGCAAATCCGCGGAACGCTGCGTGACCGTCTCGACGTCGGCTTTGATTCTCGAGGAACCCCAGATCGCGACGCCGCCTGCCAACACCGTCAGCAGCAGGAGCGCACCAAATCCGGCATGCAGCCTCCGGCCGATTGTCCATCGATCTTGAACCATCTGCGGTCTCCTGAAAATCACTCCAGCCGTCTTCATTTGAAGCCGGCGGAAAACATCTGAGCGGTGACGTCTCACTGGCGGTCGCGAGAGACGACATATTTATCGGCGAACCGCGGGTCGGCCTTGAGGAGCCACGCGACTTCACAACCCATGGCCCTTCACACGCCTGCGCTCCGTTTCAACGGCGTGAGCCGAAACAGAACACGCGGCTGTGCACGTGCAGCGCGCCTCTCGATCGTTTGCACACGGGCGCTGCTCAAGATCCGGCGGCGGCTAACCGATACGTTGAGTGCAACGTAACGATGAGTCGCTGCAGGGTGGCGACACTTGGTGGACGGAGGAGGCGGCTGACGAATGGGTAAGTGGGGAGCGGTACTCGCGATTGCCGGCACGTTGCTGCTTGGCTCGAACCTGCCGGCGCAGGAGGGCTACAAGATCATCGTCAACCCCGCAAATCCGATCACGTCGGTAAGCAAGGCACAAGTCTCGATGTTTTTCCTCGAGAAGGCCACATGGGATGACGGTCAACCGGTCTCCGCGGTCGATCTGCCGACGACGTCGCCTGTACGTGAAGCGTTTTCCAGAGATGTCCTGAACATGCCGGTGTCGTCCGTCGCTACGCGCTGGCGCAGCGTCTCCAGCGCCGGACGAGGCGATCCTCCGCCCGCCATGGCGACGGATCGCGAAGTGCTCGCCTTTGTCAGGTTGAAGCCCGGGGCGATCGGATATCTATCGGCGAGCGCCGATACGCAGGGAGTCAAGGTTATTTCGATCGGGAAGGCCGACTCGGTCACCTCGGCTCCGGACGTGGTGGAAGTCGGCGGGGCGATTCCGATGCCGGAGCGCATCCTGAACGTGACGCCAGAGTACCCGCTGATTGCCAAATCGGGGCACGTTGAAGGCGACGTCGACATCGAAGTGATCATCGGGCCCGCTGGTACGGTCGAGAAGGCTCACGTTGTGCGATCGGTGCCGATGCTCGATCAGTCTGCGCTCAACGCCGTCAAGAGGTGGAAGTACAAGCCAACGATTATCAACGGCGCACCAGTTTCGGTCAAAACGAGGGTCCGCGTCTCGTTCACGCTGTAGGCGGCCAGCTCCCTTTAACTCCTGATTTCCCTAAGTCCAGACGGGCCCCTGATCCAACAGGGCCCGGATCGCCGCGCGAACGCGTTCGATTAGCACGTCGCGGTCATCGACCGTCAGCCCTTTCGTCGGAATCGGCGCACCGATCCGCACGCTGACGTGGACCGGCCGGACGATGGCGCTTCCCTTGCGCATGGCGGCCCGTCCGCCTTGCACGGCGACCGGCACGATGGGCACCTGCGCCTGGAGGGCCATGATGAAGCCGCCCTTCTTGAACGGAAGGAGATCGCCGGTACGGCTCCGCGTCCCCTCTGGAAAAATCAGGAACGAGTTGCCCGCGCGAAGCGACTCGGCGCCGCGGCCGATCGACGCCATCGCACGCTCGCGGTTGTCGCGCTCGACCGCGACAAATTCGCCTGCGTCGAACACCGTCCCCATGATCGGGAACTTGTGAAGCTCAGCTTTGTACAGGACGTGCAGCTGGGGATGAAGCGTGCGAAACAGCACCGCCGGGTCCACGTTGCTCTCGTGGTTCGAACAAAAAACGACTGCGGTTGCCGGAATGTGTTCACGCCCATTCACGCGGTAGCGAATACCGGCCAGCGACAGCGCCAGTTGGACGCCGCCATGGCCGAGCGCGTACAGACCTCGCTTCCACCGGAACGCGGACGCGAAGAGAAGCCCCAGCGGACCGGCGACGGCGATGTACGCCAGCGTCGCGAGGTAGGTGATTACCGAACGAATCGCAGCAGCAACGTTGGGCACTGAGCCTCGAGCATTGTGCATTGGGCATTCGCCGGTACAAAAAAATACCCGAGCGGAAGGTCCCGCCCGGGTGGCGAAGAAGGTGGAAGCAACTGGGCGACGAAGCAGCTACGACGCGCGGGCGGCCGCACGCCGCGCGGTGGCAACCACCGGCACGGCCTTGACTGCCTTCGTGATCTTCGAGCGGGACGCCATGCGCGCCATGTTGCGCGCCTTCACGACGAAGCACTTCTCGAGCGCCTGGTCGACCCGCTCCTCGACCGCGAGCGCTTTCTCGCGAATCACCTCGGAGATTTCAGAAATGATCAGCGCCTTGGCGCGATCGAGCATCCGCTTCTCGCGAAACGACAGGCTCTTGGACTTGCTCAGGAACGTGAGGCTCTTGAGCACGTCGGCCATGTCGTAAATCGAGCCGGTGCGCATCTTGTCGGAATTGTCCTTGAAGCGGCCCTTCCAGTTCTGATGGTTGTCGATTTTGCCGTCGCTCAAAAGCAAGAAGAGGCGCTCGACCTCCTCGTCCGTAATCGCCTTGCGAAGGCCGACGCCGTCGACGTTGGCGACGGGCACGAGCACTGTCGTGTCGTTCGATACGATGCGCAAGTGAAAGAAGCCGCAGGTGGTTCCAAGAATGGTTTTCTCTTCGATTCGTTCAACGATACCGAGCCCATGGTTCGGGTAGATGACCTTGTCGCCGACCTGGAATGTCACGTTTCCCCCGTAGCAGGAAGAAGGATGGAAGGACCGGTCTCGAGCCGGGAACTGCACCCACGAGTATAGCCCACATGACCGAGCACCGGCAACGAAAACCGCCAGAAACTGGGCGTTTTTGGCACTTCAGGCGTCCAAATTGACCCTTGGCTGCACAGATGTCGATGGAACGACGCGAACGGTAAACGCTGTGGGACAAGCCTTTAACGCTTGTCAAACGGAGGCTTAGGCCCGGGAGGTCGTCAGTTCGATGATTTCCTCGATCAATTGCGGGTAAGTCCGGCCTGACTTGCGCGCGGCCATGGCGAATTCAGCCCGGGAGCTCAGCCACGGATTGGGATTCACTTCAATCACGTGGACGTGTCCATCGGGCTGGAGCCGCATGTCGACGCGCCCGTAGTCGCGAAGTTCGAGCGCCTGATAAGCGGCGACGGCCGTCTGCTGCAAGGCGGCGATCGTTTCTTCGCTCAAATCGGTGGCGATCGCAGACTTGGTATCCCGATACGCCTTCGTTCCCTTTCCCCATTTCACTTCCGCCGCCGCAATCCGCGGCGTGCCGTCCGGGAGCTTCGACAGATCGAGTTCGACGACGGGCAGCGCTTCGGGTTTGTCGTTGCCAAGGACGCCGACATACATCTCGCGGCCGTCGATGTACTCCTCGATGAGCACGGGAGAATCGAAGTTGGCATGAAGCCAGTCCATCCGCTCCATCAACTCGCGGATCGAGTTCACGACGGCGCTGAATTCGATGCCAATCGAGCCGTCCTCGCGCGCGGGCTTCACGATGACGGGGAACTGAAGGTCGTGCGAGAAATCGAGCCGGCCGCGGAACGATCGTGCGAACGTGGGCGTGTGGATGCCGTGAAATGCGAAGATCTTCTTCGCGACCGCCTTGTCCTGCGCGAGCATCAGGCCGTGCGTGCCTGACCCTGTGTACTTCTTGCCAATCAGCTCGAGGTACGCCGCAATCTTGAAGTCGGCGGTGTCGTCGCCGTTGAACGACTCGCACAGGTTGAACACCAGATCGCAGTCGACGCGCGCCAGCCCGAGCAGGCTCTTCATCGTCCCGTCGACTTCGTACAGCACGGGCTCGTGGCCGAGCTTGGTCAGCGCCTCGGCGACTTCTTCCTCGACTTCCTTCTTGTCGAGCGTACGGACGACGGGCGCTTTGTCGGCGGCGGCTTCCTCGGCCTCGTCGACGAGCACGCGATCGTAGATGACGACGACCTTGAGCTTGCCCAATTACGTCTCGAACCTCCCGCTCGTCAGGAAATTCATCGCGAGCGTCGTGGCGAGCACGGTGATTTCTACCAGGTAGCGCGCCTCCTCACCAAGCTCGCCCCACAGCTTCATGCGGTGGCAGTTGCGGCAGATGGAATCGATCAACCCGCGGACGATCGGCCGCCGCACTCCGGTCCAG
>Ga0209515_10008058_pt1 | contig 12458 bp, 15 predicted proteins | sample Subgroupgradi54m_FD_187454 | JGI IMG/M metagenome (GOLD analysis project Ga0209515, IMG submission 187454) | Subsurface groundwater microbial communities from S. Glens Falls, New York, USA - GMW60B uncontaminated upgradient, 5.4 m (SPAdes)... ... | reverse complement strand
GCCGGCCCCGAAACCCCCTTCGACGAAGCCACCAAGGGGAAAAGCGAACCCGTAGAGGGGGAAGTGGTGGACGACGGGAAAAAATAATTTCTCATCCCCATGGTCGAACAATACCCCCAAACCATCGCCCCGGCGGAGGCTCCGCTCTTAACAGCCGATAAAACCATCAACGACCTGGAGCTTTTGGCCATCGCGAATTACCTGAAAACCTACCAGCCGAAGTTCAGGCCGATTGTGAAGAGGGTGAGCTCGCGGAGTCAAAATGGTGGAAGATAAATTATTCTTATGCCAAATTCCATAGATTTTTCAATAGATTATAATTGGCCTGCAGGAAAAAATTCTTTTGCCAGCCTATATTTAAGTCCGCAGACAACGAATCATAAAATAAGACTCCTTGCAGAAAATATAAATGAGCCTGGAGAGTATTACACTTTTAATGAATTAGTGGAGGGGAAGCATGCTCCAGCCTACATTTCTAGTCTATTGAGCGAAGGAGCTAGTCGGGGAAGATATCTAACTGGCGATGTTTTTTACTTGGAAATTTTTGATGAACAAGAAAATCCAATCAAAACAATGAAATTTGAAGCCTTTAGAAAAAAACCTGCTCATGCCTCAGGACCAACTTCAGTGGTAAGCCAGTATTCCCTTGAGATATAAAAAAATATGTTCAATTGGTTCAGTAAGCAAAAAATCGACCTGCCAGATCCTCAAACAAGCAGAGCAGATTTATCTGGTCATATTGATGATAGCTTGGAACCGATTAGAAAATCCGTTAATGAAGAAACATTTTATTACAATGGTACTTGGCTTGAAATAATTATAAACACACACATACCAGGCTTACGGGATTTAATTGGGGGAGATTCAATTCGAGAGATTAAAATTGATTTTGATACAAGGGAAATAAAAATTTATAAAATAAATTGGGCTGAAATTTCTTGGCCAATAAACCGAATCATAAAGCAGGCAGACGATAATAGTTGGAGTGGTCTAACATTTACAAATCAAGACTCTTTAATAACAGAAACTTGTCCAAATGTAATTAATAAAAAGAAATTTTTGAGAGCATTCGAACGGGTGAGGATATAAATTTCTAAAAATAACCATGGGCGCCAAGGGGTTTTTCACCTTGACGAGTGAACTTATATTTACTATCATGAAAGGGCTAAATTCCCTCTCATGATTGAGCAATTTATTCAAGGGCGAACATCGGTTTTCGTGGACGCGTCGAATATTTATCATTCTGAAAATTACCTTCAATTTCGGATCGATTTTCGCAAACTTAAAAAATATTTCAGCGACAGATTAAAGCTGATCAGGATTTATTTCTATACCGCGCGCATTCAGGGGCTGGAACGGCAGAGCCGTTTTTTGAGCCGCTTAAGAATGAATGGATACATCGTACGGGAAAAGGAGGTTAAACAAATTCGGGATCGGGAGACTCACGAGTTGATCCGCAAGGGTAACCTCGATGTTGAGCTCGTGATCGACGCGCTGGACACACTTCATGAATACGAGAATTGCGTGCTTCTTTCAGGGGACAGTGATTTTGCACCACTTTTAGCCTATCTTAAAAATAAAGGGAAAAGGGTTGTAGTTATGTCCACTAAGGTTCGCGTTTCCAGGGAGCTACTTGAGGAAGCAAAGTACATTGATCTTAGAAAAATCAAAAATGAAATTGAATTTCTACCCCATAAAGAATACCCCCTAAGCCAGAAGGTATAGGGGATAAGTTTCGCGACGGCCATTCATAAGAATGACCACTCTAATTATATCAAAATTAAACCCTAAATCAAGCAAAATATGAAACATGGCATCGCCACCATGACGCTCGACACCGGCACTTGTCCCAAGTGGCTTTTTGAGCGGATGGTGAAGCTGGGGCGCGAAATGACGCGGGTGCTGATCGAAACGTTCGGGCCCGACGAATTCATCCGGCGGCTCGGGGATCCGGCGTGGTTCCAAAGCCTGGGTACCGTGCTGGCGTTTGACTGGAACGCGAGCGGGCTCACCACCATCCTCACGGCGGCGCTCAAGGAGGCCTTGCGGGGGCGCGAGCGGGAATGGGGCGTGTTCATTTGCGGCGGCAAGGGGAAAACGTCGCTCAAAACCCCCGACCAGATTGCCGAATGGGGTGAGCGGCTGCAGATGCCCGAAGACCACACGCAAAGCCTGGTCTACAACTCCCGCATGAGCGCCAAAGTCGATAGCGCTCTGGTACAGGACGGCTACCAGCTTTACCATCACGCTTTTTTCTTCTCCAAAAACGGCGCGTGGACGGTGGTGCAGCAGGGCATGAACAAAGCCACCCACACCGCCCGCCGCTACCATTGGCATTCGGCGAATGTGAAGGATTTGATCGTGGAGCCCCACACGGGAATCGCGACCCAGGCGCTACACCCGCGCACGCTCAACCTGACGGCGCAGACGGGCGAAAAAAACCGGGGAATCGCGCTGGAACTCGTGAACTCCAATGCCGCGACGATGCTCAAAGACCTTCAGATTTTGCGCCGGCACTCCTCGGCGCTTTCGCAAACCATCAGCTTTAAAACCGGCGGCGCCGAAAGGGATCAGCTCACGCTTTTGAATCTGGAAAACACCGAATTCAAAACCCATCCTGTCGTCACGGAAGAATGGACACACAGCCCCTACCTCGACCGGATTTTACTGAAACTGGTGGGCGAAAAACCCAAAACCTATGAAGAACTCGTGGCCACTCCCGGCGTGGGCCCCAAAACCGTTCGGGCGCTCGCGCTGGTGAGCGAAGTAATTTATGGCGCCCCGGCCAGCTACCTTGATCCCGCTCGTTACAGCTTTGCCCACGGCGGCAAAGACGCCACCCCCTACCCCGTGGATCGAAAAACATATGACCAAACCATCCAGACGCTCACCGCCGCGCTCCGGAAAACACATCTGGACTACACCGATAAAACAAAAGCCATGAAGCGACTGAACGGCGTCACAGCTCCATGACCCGCAATTCATTCCCGCAATGCTGGAGGAATTTTTCCAGGCCGTCATGCGGAATTTCCAGCGTCGCCGTATTCGCGTTGGGATGACAGCAGACGACGGGGTTTTCCCAGAGGGCTTTGTCGATGATCACAATCACATCGTGCCCGGCGTTGTTAACAAGCCCCAAAAGCGACACAGAACCGGGCGTGAGACCGAGCTTGGCCAAGAGTCGCTCCGGCGAGGCGAAGCTGAGACTGCTCTCGCCCAATTTTTGCCGCAACTCCGCCAGATCCGCTTTTTTATGGTGCCCGATGGAAACCAGGTAATGCCGATCGCCTTTTTTGTTCCTCAAAAAAAGATTCTTGGTGTCCCCGCCCTGCGCCCCTTTAAATCCGATCTTCTCCGATTCCTCCACCGTGAACACCGCCGGGTGGTCGTGGCGAACGTGCGAAATGCCGAGCTCCTGTAAAACGGCGTAGATGTCTTTCATGGGAAACAGTATAGCGTCGATTGCGAAAGTGGAAAAGTTGACGTAAAATTCCCAACGCATGCCTGGGTGGCGAAATTGGTATACGCGCATGACTCAAAATCATGTGGCCGCAAGGCCGTGAGGGTTCGAGTCCCTCCCTAGGCACCATCTTTTCCATGGAACCTGATCTACAAAAACTCTGGCGGGAAATCGAGGTGATCAAAGCCCGTAACAAGCGAGTAGAAGCCTCCAAAGCCTGGGAAACCAGCTGGACGCGGCGAATCACCGTGGCCTTTCTAACTTACGCGCTCGTAGTGATTGTCATGACGATGGCTAAATTCGAGCGGCCTTTTTTGGAGGCTTTAATCCCAACCGTGGCTTATTTGATTTCGGTGAATTCGGTGTCAATCATGCAAGCATGGTGGATCAAGCATAATGTGAAGGAATGAAAAAGGGTTTTATCACGATCGGCACGCTTTTGACCCTGTTTTTAGCATTGCCATTTGCCTCGATGATCTGGATGAAGGCGATGGCGGCGCCGGCGATGGTTGAAAAAGTAAAAGACGCTCCGACCGAGGAAATTGCCGTGGTGCTGGGCGCGGCGGCATACAATCCCCACCAGATTTCGCCCATACTCCAGGACCGCCTGGACACCGCGCTGGAACTTTTGAAAGCCAAAAAAGTTTCTAAAATTCTCCTCACGGGAGCGGAAAATGAAGTGGAAGCCATGGGCAATTATGTGCAGGAGCATGGAATCCGCGAAGACCAGCTCCTCCGCGACCCGGGAGGCGTGAACACGCTGGCCTCCATTCAGAACATTCCAAACACGTATCACAACGTGGCGATCGTCAGCCAGCGCTTCCACCTGCCCCGCGCGCTCTTCTACGCCCGGGAGCGGGGGCTTGAAGCCATCGGCGTCGTGGCCGACCGGCGGGAATACACCCGGATATTTGAATTTAAAAAACGCGAACTCTGGGCCGCCAGCAAAGCCATTTTAGAAATAGGGTTTAAACGCTAGGCAATTTCCGCTCCTTGATCTCTTCCAAAATTATTTTCATAAACGCTTCGGCCTTCATCACCTCCTGTTTTTTGGTGTGGTAATTGCGAACGGCTACGGAGCCTGCTTCTATTTCTTTATCGCCGAGCACCAGCGCGTACGGAATTTTTTGGGTTTCGGAGAGTCGGATCCGTTTGCCCAGGGTTTCTTCGGCCAGCATCAATTCGACGCGGACGTTCGCGTCCAAAAGCTTATCACGAACTTCCTGCGCATACGCTTCATGAGCAGCCGCCACGGGCAGAATGGCCACCTGCACGGGCGCGAGCCACGTGGGAAACGCGCCGGCGAAATGTTCGATGATGAGCCCCATGAATCGTTCATAAGATCCATAAATGGCCCGATGGAGGATAATGGGTCGCTGCTTTTCTCCCTTTTCATCGATGTAATGAAGGTCAAACCGTTCCGGCATGTTGTAATCGACTTGAGGAATCGTGGCCAACTGCCATTCACGGCCCAGCACGTCTTTAACCTTCACGTCGATTTTGGGGCCGTAAAAGGCGGCTTCGCCTTCGTGTTCGGTGAATTTTACATTCCGCTTCCTCAGGGCTTCGCGCAAAATGGATTCCGCCCGATTCCAGTTTTCATCGCCGCCCACGTATTTTTTCTTGTCCTTGGGATCCCGCAAGCTGAGGGTATAAACAGCATCGGTCAGCCCAAAAACGCGGTACATTTCTTCCGATAAATCAATGCACGCGTTGATTTCGGCCTCCATTTGCTCAGGCGTACAAAAAATATGGGCATCGTCGATCGTGAGCGCCCGGACGCGCGTGAGCCCCCCGAGTTCTCCCGATTTTTCATAGCGGAAGCAAAGGCCATCCTCCCGCAAGCGGAGCGGCAGTTCGCGGTAACTGCGCGGCCGGGAATCGTAGATCTGGATATGATGGGGGCAGTTCATGGGCCTGAGCATGTATTCGGACTCTTCGTCTTTGAGCGGGGGGAACATCGTCTCCGCATAATACGGATAATGTCCGGATGTACGATAAAGCCCCAAATCCCCCAGGTTCGGAGTGGTGACGTAGGAATAGCCCGCGGCCACGTGCTTCTGGCGGCTAAACTCTGCCAGCTCGTGGCGGATCACCGTGCCTTTGGGCGTAAGCAAAGGCAATCCCGGCCCCACCTTGGGGGAAAGCACATACAAATCCAATTCTTTCCCGAGTTTCCGGTGGTCGCGCTTTTCGGCTTCCTCGCGCATCTTCAAATGCTCCTGCAATTCTTTTTTGGACTCAAACGCCAGCCCGTAAATGCGCTGGAGCATGGGATTTTTTTCGCTCCCACGCCAGTAGGCTCCCGCGATTTTGTCGAGCTTGAAAGAACCGATCTGGATTTGGCCCGTGGAATTCACATGACCCCCCCGGCAAAGATCCACAAACGGGCCATTGCGATGGAAGCTGACCTCTTTGGAACCCTCTTTCTTAAAATCTTCGGCTAGTTCCACTTTGTAAGGCTGTTTTATTTTTTTGAGGTATTCGATGGCCTTGTCGATAGGCTCAACCTCACTCGAAAACACTTGGTTTTCCTTCACAATCGCCTCCATTTTTTTCTGGAGGATTTCAAGGTCTTCGGGGATCAGTGTGCGCGGCAAATCGAAATCATAGTAAAAGCCGTGTTCAATGGCCGGCCCGATCGCCAGTTTGGCCTCCGGGAACAGGGAAAGCACCGCCTGGGCCAGAATGTGGGATAACGAATGACGTTTTGCTTCGATGGATGGTTTTTCAGACGACATAGTAGCTGTTTACGGGTTTCAGCGTATCAAAAAAATCAACCGAAAGGCAACATTGTTTACCAGGTCTGCTTTTGATAGAATAAACCCCGTCACTCCAAACGCCTATGGTGCTCCTCACAATCATTTACGCCGCTCTCCTCGCGATTCTCTGTATTTTTGTGGGACTCATCGTCCGGCACATGAAGCGTTACGCGTATCTGGCTCCGGGATTCAAGGCCGTGGCGGTGATTTTTGGAGCCGTGGCGCTGGTGATCACGATTATTTCTCTGTATTTCCTGTTTCAGCTCTACGGAGGTTCTTCGGCTTCTTCCAGCCTACGCCTGACGCCCTCGGCGGGAACCACGAACGGAATTAGCTTTTAAACGATGCAAAAAAATACTCCCCGGCTGAAGCAAGGGCTGGCGCAAATGCTGAAAGGGGGCGTGATCATGGATGTGGTCACGGCCGAGCAGGCGCGCATCGCCGAGAAGGCGGGCGCGGTGGCCGTGATGGCCCTGGAACGCGTGCCGGCCGACATCCGCGCGCAGGGGGGCGTGGCGCGCATGAGCGACCCGTCGCTGATCAAGGCCATTCAAAAAGCCGTGACCATTCCCGTGATGGCCAAGGTGCGGATCGGGCATTTTGTGGAAGCGCAGATTCTGGAAGCGCTCGAGGTGGATTACATCGATGAAAGCGAAGTACTGACGCCCGCGGATGAGGAGGCGCATATTGCCAAAAACGCCTTCAGGATCCCCTTTGTGTGCGGAGCGCGAAATTTGGGGGAAGCGCTCCGGCGCATCGCCGAAGGCGCGGCCATGATCCGCACCAAGGGTGAAGCCGGCACAGGTAACGTGGTGGAAGCGGTGCGGCACATGAAGTGCATCCAGCGCGAAATCGCTGAACTCAAAAAAGCGGGCGCGAACGGCCAAAAAGTATATGCCCAAAAAGAGCATGTCGACCTGACACTCCTTAAAAAAACCCTGACGCTATCGCGTTTACCCGTGGTGAATTTTGCCGCGGGGGGCCTTGCCACCCCTGCCGACGCCGCCCTGATGATGCAGATGGGATGCGATGGCGTGTTTGTGGGCTCCGGGATTTTTAAATCCAAAAACCCCGCCGCGCGGGCGCGGGCGATGGTGGAAGCCGTGACGCATTTCCTCGACCCTCAAAAACTCGCCGCTATTTCCGAGGGGCTGGGCGAAGCGATGCCGGGACTGGAGATAAGGGCTCTTGAAACCAAAATGGCGAAGCGAGGATGGTGAGATCTTAGCTAAAATAGTTTAATCAAAAAATATGGAAAATTTTATCAAGAAAAACTGGTTCAAAATAAGTATTATTGGCATTTTGTTGGTAGTAGTTTTATCGTTATTATATTATTTTGTAATCTATTTACCTGATAAAAGCGCCAATGAATACGCCTTCCAACAACTGGAGAAATGTAAAACTTTGGGCGATAATTTTATAGAACAACATGTTAAACCAGATGGTCAAACTTCTTTTCTTGTGGACTCAGAATCACACTTTAACAAAAAATTGAATACTTGCTTACTTTATTACGAAGAAAGGTTTCATTTAAATACGCTTCTTGAAAATAGTTATGTAGTAAATATTTTTACAGGGAAGCCTTTGTTAGAAAAGCATCTACGCGGAGGAGAACCATGGCTTGGGAAAGAGGGCGCTTTGACCTCTGGCGGAAGACTTTCCCAATCAGATTTTGAAAGTCAAAAACAAAAACTGATGAACGAATAAAGAATTTTTGGTTAAAAAAATAATTTTTGAAATTACCATATATATAAATTATGAACGACCAAGAAATAATAGATATATTTTTAGATAATCTGGAATGGCAAACGTTTGAGTGCAAACGTGCCGCCATTGAACCCGCGAGGCTATTAGAGACCGTAGTCGCTTTCGCGAATGCCGAGGGCGGCTATATCGTCATTGGGCTTGAGGACCCGAACAAGGCCGAGGGGGCAAGGCGCCTGGTCGGAATCAGTGAAAAACCCGATAATATATCTGAGTTTTTAAAACTTATTGAAAAAGAAATTGAACCTCCGCTTATTATGTGGGCAAAATTTGAACTTGATATAACGAATACTGGCGGACAGCTAGACAAGCTTTTCGTAGTGAGTGTAAAAAAGAGCAACGACGTGCATTCGCTCAAGCGCGGCGATACGTTCGTGAGAAAAGGCAATCAGAATGTAAAGATTGGTTCTACAGAAATAATGCGTCTTAAATATGAGAAAGGCGCAATAAAGTTTGAAAACGAAAAGTCGGACATCACCGCTCTCGAAGATTTGGACGAAGCTCTCCTGAATTTATATAAAAAGGATACATCGAGCGAAGGGCTTGATGACTGGCAATTCCTCAAAGATAACGGCCTTGCCGTCGGCCAGGTTGATAATTATGAATTAACAAAAGCCGGTGTGTTGCTATTCGGAAAAAATCCTTCCGTTACGCTCAAGAGCAAATGCGGAATTAAAATTTCTCATTATTATGGAACGAAACCAAGTTATACCGGAAAGCCAAATTTTGTAACTCGTCCATTCACAGTCGAAGGGCCGCTATTAAAGCAGATTGAACAGGCTATTGGGTACTTTAGAAATATTGTGAGAAATTCACCGCCAAAACTAAGCGGCGCGTCTTTTAATCCCACTTTTTTGGTTCCGGAATGGGCCTTTCAGGAAGCCATAACAAATGCGGTGATTCATAGAAACTATTCCATCCAGGATGATATACAGGTGAGGTTTTTTGATGATCGAGTGGAAATTGAGAGTCCGGGAACCTATCCCGGACATATTACCGTTTCCAATATACGCTCGGAAAGATTCGCCAGAAACCCCTTGATTTTGCGCACTCTTAATCGATTCCAAACCGCTCCGAATCTGGATATCGGCGAAGGGGTGGATCGTATATTCAGAGTGATGAAGGAGAAAAATTTGTATGAGCCACAGTATTCTCCTCCAACACTAAGGCCCAATACTGTTCTCCTGATACTTTTGAATCTTCAAAAGATTGAACACTGGGATACGGTAAGCAAATATCTGGATGAGCATTATCGCATTACGAATACGAGAGCCAGGGAAATTACGGGATTAAATGATATTTTAAAAATGTCCCGACAGTTGCGTACATGGGTTGAGAAAGGCTTGCTGGAGAAGATTGGCAAGGTGAAAAAAGATGTTTACTACAGAAAACCAGGTCAGGAAGTACCAAAGGGTTTATTATCAAGAGGGGGTGATAATGAAAATAGTAATACCATATATTCGGCTTAATACAGCCATATTCTTAATATCTTCATTATCATTTACCGCATTACGCCATCAAAATATGACTAAAAGCAAGAACACATCACGGTCTACCGTAGCCGCACCGGGCGCTTCCTGCAAAATAGAAATCAATCCGGAATTCCGCCGCGCGCTGGAATTACTGGAAAATACGGGCAAAAATGTGTTCATCACGGGTAAGGCCGGAACGGGAAAATCCACACTGCTCCAGCATTTTCGCGAAAACACCAAAAAAAATGCAGTCATACTGGCCCCTACGGGCGTGGCGGCCCTAAATGTGCGGGGGCAGACGATCCATTCCTTTTTCGGTTTCCCGCCCCACATCACTCCATACCAGGCCAAAGGGGGGCCATTGTCCAAAAAACGCCAGACACTGCTCCAAAAAACGGACGTGATTGTGATCGATGAGATTTCCATGGTGCGGGCGGACCTCCTGGACTGCGTGGATGCCTCCCTGCGCCGCTATCTTAAAAAAGATAGCCCCTTCGGCGGCCTACAGATGATTTTCATCGGCGATCTTTATCAGCTGCCGCCCGTGGTGGCGGGAAAAGAAGAAAAAAAACTGTTTGGAACAGTTTACAAAAGCCCTTATTTTTTTGATTCAGGGGTTTTCCAGGAACTTCCCATGGAATACCTGGAATTGGAAAAAGTATACCGCCAAAAAGACGGCCGTTTTATAGGACTCCTTAACAAAATCCGCAACAATAGCGCGGAAGAGGCGGACATCGCGGCGCTCAACAGGCGCCATCAACCGACCTTTGAGGCCGGAGACGGTTTTTACATCACGCTCACGCCGACCAACGCCGCCGCAGATGGGATTAATGAACGCAAACTGGCCGTTTTAAAAGATCGCCTACATTCGTTTGAAGGCCGGGTCACGGGGGAGTTCGATTCAGGACATACGCCGGCGCCGAACATCCTGACACTTAAAAAGGGCGCGCAGGTCATGCTCCTCAATAACGATTCCTCCGGCCGATGGGTCAACGGAAGCGTGGGCGAAATCAGGGACATCAAAACAGATGATCCCGACGAAGGCTCCGTCATCGGTGTCCAGCTCAATAGCGGAAAAACGGTGAACGTCAGCCATTACACGTGGGAACTGTCACGTTATTTTTTCAACCGCGAAACCAACCGGCTCGATGTGGAAATCATCGGAACCTTTACTCAGTACCCTGTCCGTCTGGCCTGGGCGGTCACGATCCACAAAAGCCAGGGCAAAACGTTTGACCGCGTGATTGTGGACATCGGACGCGGGGCTTTCGCCCACGGACAGGTTTATGTGGCGCTGAGCCGATGCACAAGCTTTGAAGGGCTGATTTTAAAAACGCCAATCCGAAAGGCGCATATCCGGATGGATTATAGGGTGGTTAATTTTGTCACTCGCTATCAGTACCAAAAATCGGAAGAATCTTTTTCTTTGTCTGATAAAATAAAGCTCATAACCCAGGCGATTAGCGACAAAAAAGCCCTGAAAATCGTTTACCTCAAGCCCAACGATACAAAATCGGAACGGATCATCGAGCCCCTTGAGATCGGGCCGATGGAATACTCAGGTCGGCCTTTCACGGGGCTCCAAGCCTGGTGCCGAAAACGGCAGGACCAACGTGTCTTCCGGATAGACCGGATTCTGGAAATTCACCCTTCTGCCGAATGACCTACCTTTTCCCCGCGCTCTCGGCTTTTCTGCTCACGATTCTTTCCATCCTGATTGCGCTGAAAGTTTTCCCGAAACTGGGGCTCATGGATCGCCCGGCCAAATACGGCCTCGACCGAAAGCCCATCCCCTACCCTGGCGGCATTTTGCTTTTCATCGTGTTCACCGCCCTGACGCTCATTTTTTTTGAACCCACGTTCAAACTCATGGGCCTGCTCCTCGGCGGCGGGATTCTGGTGATCGTGAGTTTTATCGACGACCGCATCAGCCTCCCCCCGCTCTTCCGGCTCGCCGTGCAATTCCTCGTGGCGCTTCTCATGGTGTGGGTGGGGCTGGGCGTCACCCACATCACCAACCCCTTTGGAGGGGAAATCCGGCTCGATCAATTCCTGGTCACCCTTCAAATCGGCAACTTCTCCCAAACCTTCATGGTGCTTTCGGCGCTGGTCACGGCGCTGTGGATCATGCTGGTGGTCAACACCATGAACTGGCTGGACGGCATTCCGGGACTCACGAGCGGCATTTCCGCCATCGGCGGCTTCACCTTATTTTTCCTCAGCATCTCGGATTTTGTGAACCAGCCGGAAATCGCGACCCTCTCGCTCATCGTCGCCATGATGGCGCTGGGGTTTTGGCTGTTTGATTTTTATCCGCCGCGCCTACTGCTGGGGGATTCCGGCGCGATGTTTTTTGGATTGCTCCTCGCCGTGCTCGCCATCTTTTCGGGAGGAAAAATCGCCACGGCCTTCCTGGTGCTGGGGTTCCCCGTGGTGGACGCGCTGTACGTGATGGTCGTCCGCCTCTCGCACTTCCGCGCCCCGTGGAAAGGCGGCGAATGGGAAAAAAAACGAGAAGCGGTGCACCTGCATCACCGGCTCCTGGAATCGGGTTTTACGGAAAAGCAGGCGCTGGCCATCATTTATGCGTTTGCGGCTATTTTCGGGATCATCGCGCTTTTCGTCGGCACGCAGGGAAAATTCTGGGCGATCGTGGGGTTGATCCTGCTTTCGTTCGGCGTCGGCCTTGTTTTGAAGATCAAAAGAAAATAGAATAAAATCATCCTCTAAAAATATCCTATGACTAAAAAAACACTTCTTTGGATTTCCGTGGCAGTCCTGGGGCTTTTGGCCCTTTTTGGAGTGACGTATGCCGCAGGGGGCGGGGGCGGAGGGGGAGGCGGGGGCGGGAATCCTGCCTGCACAGCGGATCGCTTTGACTGCACCCAATGGACCGACTGCTCGCCCTTCGGCGAACAAGTCCGCACCTGCCAGCTGATTTCCGACTGCGCGTCCGTGGATGACCCCCTGCCGGTGATGAAGCAAGCCTGCACTCCCCCC
>Ga0209515_10008057_pt1 | contig 12459 bp, 17 predicted proteins | sample Subgroupgradi54m_FD_187454 | JGI IMG/M metagenome (GOLD analysis project Ga0209515, IMG submission 187454) | Subsurface groundwater microbial communities from S. Glens Falls, New York, USA - GMW60B uncontaminated upgradient, 5.4 m (SPAdes)... ... | reverse complement strand
CAGGCGTTGTTCCACGCGAACCAAATTCCCGTGAATATCCCGCAAGGTACGCCCGGCGGAAATATCGTTGTCTAGAGCGGTGCGAACCTGCTCACTAACCACTTCCTGATCGTTCGCGAACTCTTGCGATCCGTGCTCCATATTATTTTCAGTTTCCATTCTATTCTGGTAAGCCTCTTTTCCGCCCAAAGCCTCAACAAAATCCTGCGAATCCAATTCACCCTTTTGCGTTTCCCCGGTAGCGTATTCGGGTTGGCCCGCTTCTTCGTTCTTTGCCTCATCAAGTTTTTCCTGGCCTTTGGCTTTTTCGTCCTTCACCACGCCACCCTCTTGTTTAGACCCCGCCTCCGTCTCCGTGCCATGCAGAGCCTCTTCCGCACCCAATCGTACGGCTGTGGCGGTATAACGTTCACCCTGGATAAACTCCTTGACCTGGCCTTTGGTATCTCTAAAATCCGCATGCCCGTAATGAACCGCGAAATCAGTGTCTCCTTTTTCGGAAACCCTGCACATAACCTGCGTTCCGCGTACCGCCATAACGCCGGTAGGCGTGACGATGGAAACTCTCTTAGTTTGGAAAAAAGCGGCATGAATAGTCGCCTTTAGAGAACCGACAAACACTTCTAATTTCGATTCTTTGGGGGAAATTTGATCCACCAAAATCCTTGAACGCTCGCGAATTTCAAAGGTGTCTTTTTTGCCCAACACCAGAACCGCGCGGCTCGCGGGTCCGACTTTGACCGTCTCACCAACCTGCAAGACTTGTCCAATACCACCGGCCGCGCAACTATCACCCTTGCAAACTTGCACATCACCCTGCACCCTGGCGATTTTTAAAACATTACCCGCTTCAACGCTAGCGAACGATTGTCCCGCGGTAGAAAAAACCAGCGAGAAAGAAAAAAGAATGCTTAAGAATTTTGATGTCAAACTGCTTTTTGAAGTCATTTGCGTACCTCCGATTCCCCGTAACTCATACCCAATTCTAGATTTAACCCGCTCTAATAGCAAGGTGAGCTTCATCACGTGCTCAAAGACACTCTGGGGATATTCTCTTTAAAACCATCCACTTTTGTTCTAGAGCGGCTAGCAAGTTGTTGTTTTCGTCGTAAGCGTTGGATATCACGTACAAAATCGTCTTTTTGTGTTCTTTAATTTCCGTTTTGATCGTGATCTTGCCTTTAGTGAAAGGTTGCTTGTAGCGTATGGATGCTTCAGCGGTAATGCCCCAAAATTTTTCCAAATCTAAATACGTATGCACCGCCAATCCCTGCGAGCTATCCATCGCGGCATACAAAGCGCCGCCATGGAGAATGCCGTACGGGTTCATGTGATTTTCATTAGATTCAAAAATATAAACGCACTTGCCTTTTTCAACGTGATCCGGATAATAACCAACTAATTGAGCAAAGCAATCTGACTCTTGAAATGCTTTCTTGAAATCAGCTAAAGAAAGATTTGGCGCAAAGTGGGCTAGGGAAGGCTTCTTCAACACGAAAAGTTATTCTACAAAATAGAACCACGTAGGACTTTTGGGGTAGTTGGGGGAGGGACCTTTGGACCCTCAAAAATTACCCTAAAGACCCAGGTTTTAAAAACGAATCTAATGGATAATAAAGTATGAGAATTTATTTCGCGACAATTTTGGTTATCTCGACTTTTCTTTGTTTTTCGCAAGCCCACGCCGAAGACCCAATTCCCGCAGAAATTTTCTTCGGCACGGGCACAGCCAGGGTACCCATCAGCCAACTAACAAACCCCAACCAAATTAACATGCTGCGGAAATACCGGGCGGCAATCAACGAACGCGCAAAACCTTCCACGCAAACAGTCTATGCCAAGCTAGGCCGCAAATCCCGAATGCAAGGTACACAGGTTATCCAAGAAACACCAATAAAAGTTGAAATTGAATTTCTGCCTCCGCAACAACGCTGCTTAATCGCTGACCCGACCGCGTGCGGCATAAACCCAGCGCAGATAAAGCACACCACATGGGTTAGGCGCGTTTACCGCATCGTGGACCGAGATCAATATGTGTCGTTTCACAGAAACATTACCTCTTGGCCCGCGATCATTACAGGCATTAACATGATCAAGCATGGCGGGGCAGGCCTGTTTTTAGGCGGCCTGATAGCTAATGACTTAGTGGAAGACGCGGGCGAGGCCGCCGAAAGGCATCCGAGAAAGTTTTCAAAAAACGAACGCGACGTTTACTGGTACACCCTGCCCGATCCCGATCTGCAGTAAGATAACTAATTCCAAATATTCATTTTTTATTCGTATAATAATTTCAGAATAAGTATGCCCTCAGCTTAAGGGGTACATTAGTAAGGAGGAACTCTAGTGAATACAAGACATATGCGCTTAGCGGTATTAGTTGGAACAGCACTTTTACCTGTTCTCGCGATGGCTGAAGATCCAAAATCAGCACCTGCCGCGGCCCCGACACAAGCAACAGCCAGCCCGGCCACAGCAGCCACACCAACAGCGAAACCAACAACCAAAGCAAAAGTCAGCAAATCTAAAAAACACGCGAAGCACGTGGCAACAACCAAAGCAACCACGCCAGTAGCAACACCGGCACCAACAGCCACACCAGCAGTTAAATAACTTCTAGTCCCCCGCTCGCAGAACTCGGGGGGACAGCAGGCCCGCCAGAAGCGGGTACCCCTGCTAGCGCTATCAAAACCATCTAGGCTTTAGTTGATCAACTAAAGCCTAGTTTGGTTAGATTTAAGAACAACCGGCAGTCAGCGCCAATAGCGCCTTGCCGGTTGTTCTTGTTTTTTAGGTATAAATAAAGGCCATGTCCCCTAAGTATCTGAGGATGATTCGAGGAATGAAGAAAACAAAGAGAGCCCGACGAAACTGGAGCGTTTATATCCTTCGCTGCGCGGATGACTCACTTTACACGGGAATCACCAACAACGTTGAAGCGCGGATTGCCAAACATCAAAAAGGCAAAGGGGCCGCCTATACTCGAACCCACTTGCCCGTTCAACTTGTATACCAACAACATGGCCTAAATCGATCCCAGGCCCTCATTCGAGAAGCCCAAATCAAAAGACTGCCCCGCTCCAAAAAAGAAAAAATGCTTTTAGGGAACAAAACTTCTATGTTCATAGCGATTTATCGCTGGAAACTTAAAAAGGGGAAAGAAGATCAATTCCGCAAAGCGTGGTCTGAGGTAACTCTCGCCCTGCGTCAGCACTACGGCAGTTTTGGATCAAGACTCCACCGCGCGGAAGATGGGACATGGGTCGCGTATGCCCAATGGCCAAGTAAAGAGTCGTGGCAAGAACCGCATCCTTTAAAAGGGGAAGCGCGATCCGCCAGGAAATTAATGCGTGACGCTGCCGAGGAAAGCCTACCTGACTTGTACATGACCGTCAGCGATGATTATTTGATTCATCAATGAAAACTCTTTGCGTTTTCTGTTCCTCAAGCGACGCCGTGGGCTCAATCTATTCTTCTGTAGCTCGCGAACTTGGCGCTTTAATAGCAAAAAAAGATTACCGGCTAATTTACGGTGGATGTCACGTTGGTTTAATGGGGAAAGTGGCAATAGCCGTCAAAACAAATGGGGGCAAGGTGACCGGCATTATTCCTCAAGTTATCCATGACCGCGCCTTAGCCTACAAAGATTGCGATGAGCTGATCGTAACCAAGGATCTTCGAGAAAGAAAGGCTCTGATGCAAGAAAAATCAGATGCTTTCATAACGCTTCCCGGCAGTTTTGGGACACTGGAAGAGTCGCTTGAATTGATAACTCTAAAACAGCTCGGGCTTCATAATAAGCCCATCGTCTTTATCAATACCAATGATTTCTACAAACCTCTTTTGGAGCTATTCGAACAGCTCTATCAACAAAAATTTGTCAAAGAAGAATACCGAGAGCTTTATTATTTGGCAAACACCCCAGCCGACGCGCTTGACTACTTACGCTCTTACCGGCCAAAAGAATTTGAGATAAATAAGTGGAGCTCGGGAAACAACTCATGACTCGACAACCCACTCAGAAACCTGATATTAAAAACTATTCCACGGTTTTTTTTGACGTGGGCATGGTTTTGGTGATGGTTCACGTTGCGCGAATCATAGAACGCCTTAGCCGCTTGAGCGCTATAGCGCTCAATGCCGACCCCGATATTTTGTGGAAGGGGGAAATGTATCTACGCTTTGAAAAAGGCTCGGCGTCTCCCGATGAATTTTATCGCTACAACGCCGCGCTCTTGGGCAATCGGGTTGGACAGGATGATTTTTGGGACGCGTGGAATAGCTGTTTTGAACCCATCGAGGAAATGATCGAATTGGCCCGAGCTTTGAAAAAACAAGGGACCAAACTTTATGTGATTTCCAACGCCAATGTAATGCACGGCAATCATCTTCTTAAAAACTATTCCTTTTTTGAACTGATGGATGGTATCGTTTGGTCTTACGAGGCAAACCTAAGAAAACCGGAACAGGCTATTTATGAACACGCCCTGAAACTTGCCAACGTCAAAGGCGGCAAAAGCCTATTTTTTGATGACCGGCCGGAAAATATCGATGGCGCCCGCCAAGCCGGCCTTGACGCGGTTCTTTGTGACGACGCCCCCGCCCTCGCCCGCTATTACTTAGAGAAAATTTAGATATGCCACGCAAACTTCCTCTTGCGCTCTTTCTAGGATTAGCGGTGGCCCAAAACGTTTTTAGTCATGGGGGAATATACGTATCAAGGGTCTATACAAGCTCCGTGCTTTATGACCTGGTTCCCTCCCATGAAATTTCAAAGGGGAAAAAAGAAGTTAATATCTCTACCCTATACGGCTGGACCCCAAAAAATGGAAACAGCACCATTGTTGAAAACAGCGCGGTCACCGGTAACACTCTTTGCGCTTCTTTGGTTTGGGGCCTTTCTCAAAAGCTTGCCGTTAGCATCTTGGCAGCCGGCCTTGAAGCCTCCGGCCCGGAACCTATAGATGAGAAGATCCCCTTGGGATTTCGGGAAGATTTTAGAGCAAAAGGCTTCACCGGCGCTCTCGCTCTTGTTTACACCCCTATCCACCGGGAACACTTTCAATTGCCACTTATCATAGGGGGAGGGTGGGTCTGGGTTAATTCGTATTTCAAAAGTGCCGGAGCGCAAGGAAACGGCAATCCCTATGACCAGTGGCATACTCCTGCCATCGTGTTTGGTCTTGCGCCGCGATTAAAAACCGAAAAATTACTTTTTACTTTTTACGGCATTATGCGGCGCACCAGCGAATCCCACGATCAGCTAAAGCCTTTGATTGCCAGCGGCCAACATTCAAAACAAGACTTTATGGATCCCAACGCGGGCATTGAATTAACTTACCGGCCCTTCAACCTAGCCTTAGCTTATCTTGCGCTGCGAGACAATGTCCAATCTCTCGCCTTGCGCTGGTCCCGCCAGTGGTAAGGTAGCCAGTGCTTACTTAAGGGGGTTTAGATTAAAAACTAAAATGCCAAGTCCTACTGCCACTCGTGTCGATTGCCTGGGAAGCGCTTGTTGTGTTCTACGACTTCCTCGAGAGCCCCGCCAAAACAGAAATCCCGATCAACACACAACCCACGGTTAATCGCCTTTTATCCCACACAAAAACACCCGATTGCGGTTCCCGCAAAGAAGTGCGTAAAAGCAACGCGCCTACAATGGAAATAAGACTAAAAGCGAACCAGATCGCCACAAACAAAAATCCGATCCCTCCGCCAATTAAGCTTCCTATCCACAGCCCCGCGCCTTCACTGATACTATTTCCAATAACACTCGCCATCCCGGTTACGGCCAAGAAAGCAAGTAATGCGCCAAGAAAGGTCGTCGCGATATACCATCGATAAAGAAACGTGGTAACTTTTTGGAAAATCCGTTCCCAGGCCGCGCCCACTAACCAAAGAAGACAACCGTAAATGACCGCCAAAACTATTCCCGTCATACTAGGACAATATTAGCACTTCCCGGCAGTTACCATAAAATACTAACAAGCATGGCAGAAAAATTCCGGGCATGGACAGAACCAGGATCCTTTGTGGGATCAAATTCGGTGATCTCTAGGCCGGCAACTCTCGGATCAGCAAGAAAAACTCCTAATGCTTTCGCGGCTTGATTCATAAAATTTTTTAAAGCCGCGAAATTATAAAATGGAGCAATGTCTTTAAGAATGCTAATTCCCGCGGAAATTATTGAGCGCAAAATTTATCTGATCCGAGGCCAAAAGGTAATGTTAGACAGCGACCTTGCAACGCTGTATGGTGTGCCCGCCAAAGTTCTCAATCAGGCCGTTAAGCGCAATATCGATAGATTTCCCAAAGACTTCATGCTGCAACTTACGCGAAAAGAAGATGCTTCTTTAAGGTCACAAATTGTGACCTTAAAGAAAGGGCGCGGTCAACACCGAAAATACTCGTCCTATGTTTTTACAGAACATGGAGTGGCAATGCTATCCAGTGTTTTAAATAGTCAACGCGCTATTCAGGTAAATATCGCTATCATTAGAACCTTCGTAAAACTTCGTCAAGTTTTGGCTACTCACAAAAAGTTTGCTCAAAAGTTGGAGGTTTTGGAACAACGAATCGCCAAAAACGATATAGACATTCAGACCGTGGCCAAGGTAATCCAGGAACTTCTTCAGCCTAATCAAGAAGAAAAGCCCAAGCCCAAAATAGGATTTGCGGTTTCCAAAAAATGAAATGGAAAGATCCGATCTCACGAGGGAAAATATGCGAAAGCGTGCTGACCTTCCCCCAAATTATTGTCTTAGGAGGTATAGATGACAAGAATGCTCAGTGTCCTTGTTAGTTCTTTTTTAGGCTTAGTGCCCCAAGCAATACTTGCGTGCAGCGTCTTTTATTTCTTTGAGAGTAGCGGCAAACACTTAGGCACTATTGTTGTAGTTTTTTTGGGACTGGAGTTACTGCTCCTCGTAAATTGGACATTTTCATCTATCTTCCAATGGTTTTTACATTGGGGATTTAACAAAGAAAAAATGGCGGAAAGTTTCCTGGATCTTTTTATAAAAGATAATTTTCCAGAACCCTATGACCACAATGTAGATCTAAACGTCTGGTTGCCAGAAATTAGGGACGGGGAAAACAACACAATACAAGCCAGGTTTAGGGCAGCCGAAATGATTGCCCAACTTGACGCATTCAGAGCACTCGGAATGCTACAACATGTCTTGATGCTGAGCTTTGCCCTGGAAGAAGCAGCGAAGAGATACAAGAGGTACAAAATAAGATCAGTAGATAGATAAAGGGAAGCTGTGAAAAACGTACCTCAGTTTTTATCACGAAATCTTCCTGTTGTCTTAAACTTCAAAAATCTGGGGATATAACACGGAATTGCAAGGTACCTTGAGGGGAATTATGTTTTGTGTCCCCCGAATCCCCGGGGTTATGGTCGTGGGAAAATATAGAGACACTCTACCAGTGAAATTGAATTTAAAGGCTATATGTTAGTACAAGACAACGACAGAGAGGATGTTGCTCGATTTCTTGAATCCCACTATTTTTCTGTAGAAAGAATTCCTGAGAACAAAGGCCAAGAAAGAAAGGCCGACCTGCGGGTTTCCAAAGATGGCAACGTAACCGTTATCGAGGTGAAAACAAAAAAGGAAAACACTACCGCAGTAAAGGTCATAACGAATCTTTCGGTGAAAGAAGTTAAAATCCATTCCTCTCGAGTTCATAGGTCAAAAGGAATCTATGACATTGTTAAAGATGCGGCTGAACAGCTTGCAGTTACGGCAAAAAACGAGGAGCTACGTTGCCTGTGGTTTCGAGATAATGAGGAGCCATCCCTTGGGGATGCTCACAAGAAAATGATTGGCGTACTATTGGGAATTAGAACGGCTATCGTCGACAGAAATGGTGAAAGTTTAGCTTTAGATTGCTATTTTGCAAGCAACGCCGCATTTCAACAATTTCCATCAATCGATACCGTCGTAATTGAAAGGATGGGGCAAGGAGGCATGATGATTCCCAACCCACTTTCTTCAAGAGCTGGCATGGTCCCACTGAGCCCATTGGCTAAATTTTTTGAAGAGCGCAGGGCATTGCTGGACATCTACCGCATGGAAAAGGAGGGTAGAGCCTATATTTTAGACAGCGACATAGATAGAAATGACCAGGATGCGCTAGTAGCACGACTAAAAGCCAAGTATCCCAATGATAAAGTAGCATTTATTTTGGATTTCAAAAAAACGACCGCAATAGGATTGGAATCAAGAAAATAGTGCCCAGTCCTGGCCTTATGCTTTCAGAATAACAACAAAACCTAAAATCCGGCAAAGCCGTTGTTAGTTTTTTCGCACAATTGCCGCAAAAATTTTCGTGGGATCAAATTTGGTAATTTCGAGTGCGGCGATTCTAGGGTCAGAAAGAAAAACTTCTAAGATTTTAGTGGCCTGTTTCAACATCAAACCTTCTTTGCTTGGCACATAAGCGGCAGGCATATACCTTTTCGAAATAGCATCAACCCGAATTTTTCCTAAAAACAGGCTTCAAAAAGCGCGCTATTTTATTCCAAACAATACGAACACTTGGATAGTTTCGGATAGGCGGGTTGTTGTGTCTTGGCAGGTTTCTTGGGATCGATATATCGCCCAAATCTTGAACCCTTAAACCCTTCTTTTTAAGCAAATCAATTAAGCCGTTTTGGCGGAAAAAGGCGGGCGTAAGCCTGGTAGTATCACGCAACGCGCCGCAACCGGACGGGATGCCGACAACTACGATTTTAGGGTCTGGCATGGGGTTATTTTACTAATCCAAAATTAAATTCTTTATGAGATTGCTTCGCTTCGCTCGCAATGACAGAAGAAACAGAAAAATAGGATACCAGATAGCTCAATAACCCGCTAATTTAGGTTCCCCCTGCTGATTATAATTACTTTGCATAATTTCTATTATGTTAAATAATAACAATAGGCATACCCAATACATCTGCTTTCAAAGCATGGCAATTTACCATATAAAACTCCTTATTTCCAATGCTTTTAGATACTATACTGGCACGCTTTATAAGTATTTCAGAATTAGCACTCTAAATAAATCAATTAAATTAACAATTTCTGGTAACACCCAGAACAAGGCGCAACAGGCAGGCAAAATCGAGGCAAAAATTTAGGCTGAAATTTGGGAACATCTCAGGACCCCATCGGACCCAAAAAGACCACAAGAGAGACCGGTGGAGCCAGATATCCGAATACCCAAAACTTGGCAAAACCAAGAAGCCAAAATCTGGAATATCCGGGCACCCCGGCAAACGGATATCAAAAACCAAAAAGACCATAAAGGGCGCCAACAAAACCAAAAAAGATGCCAAAAACGGGAAAGCGATTTAAACGCGTAAAACGCTTTTTTGAGATTCCCTTTAATCGCTTTTGTGCCATATCCGGGTACCTTAAAAAACGAATCTAAAAAACCCGTCAACCTCAAAAAGACAACCAAAGGCCGCGCAAAAATTAGGCAACAACCAAACAAACACAAAGCAAATAAAAAAATAAAAACAAACCAACAAAGTAAAAAACAAAAAAATCAAAAAAGACAAAACAACCGCCCCAAAAACCGCGTTTTCGAAACTACCTGATTTTGAGCGAGTTACAAGTTTGGCTTCCGGCGCTTTGGTGGTCTTACCCGGTTCAATTCGCGGGATACCCGGATACCTGAATTGATCAGTTTGTCTACTTTCAAGGCCTTGGTGTTTTGAGTGGTACCAAAGCTTTGCTTACTCTTTTCAGGCCTTGCCTACATGAAGTGCCGGAGATCTTGAGCGATCTTAATGGAGTAGTCGTGGAGCCTAGTGTGTCTTATCTTTAAGGTTATGGCAGAAGATATCGTAATCAAAATCAGCGCCGTAGCCTGAATCTTTTTAAAATTCATTGTGTATTTGGTTTTAAGCCACTGCAATACTTCTATAAACGCGAGTGTCATGAAGGGAATCAAATAGAATCCAGAGTAATGGTGAGTCCTGATGTAAGTGCGAGTCGCCACAAGATTGCACAGACCTATAGCGAAAAAAATCAAAATTATCTGGTCTTTCTTTTCGAGAGTTTTCTTAATGAGGCACTCCTTGACTCGAAGGTACAAATAGAAAAACGCGGCTAGAAATACAACCTCCGTGAAGTAACGCCTCAGGAAATCGAGAGCCTTGCCCGCTATTTCCGTCCAGCCATGATGCTCCGGATGCGTGGCGTATTGAAATTTTTCGAGCACCCTTGCTATTCCATAGTGCCCGAAGGCCAACCACGCGTGAGCGATATTGAGCGCCGCGAGCAATAGTCCAAGCAGGGTTATTCCTGTGGCGATTTTTAAATACTTTTTTTCTTTGGTTGTCCCATAAATAATTAACGCGTGAACCAAGCACGCCCAAAGAGCGAAATAGAATGGCCAGTCCATTTGACTCCCCCACAACGAGGCCGCGACCAACAATATCCAGTCCTTGGCCCTTATTTGCCCCTCTAGCAGGGGTACCCGCCCCTGGCGGGCCTGCTGTCCCCCCGAACTCTGTGAGCGGGGGGCTAAGAGCCTAAAGTAGGTCAAAACGAAGATTACCATGGCGGGCAGAACAAACGGCGAGCAATACACCGTTCTGGCAAGAAATGAGCTCATGGGAATAATGGCCAAGCAATACGCCGCCACCAGCGACTGCCGGTCTCCGTAGGTTTTTCTGATGTAAAGCACCAGTAAGGCTAAAGTTAAAAAATGAAACAAAACAGGCGCCAAACGAATGACCGCCCGGTTGTTCGGTCCGAAAATAGAAATTGGAATGGCCATAACCAGGCCCAGCCCTGCCGGATGGTTTGGGTAAGGCACAATCTCGCCTGAAATAGTATCCACCTGGAAATTGTGAGCGCGGGTGCCCAGCGTCTTAATCTGAAAAGAGGAGGCTGGACTCTCCAGCGCTGAAGCGCGGGTGCCTCGAAGCCCCAGCTTAATGTGTCCCATGGCAAGCGCCGTCGTAAATACGCCGTCATCATCGTGCATTAATTCCCAGGGTCTGTTGATTTTAAAGGTGATTAAGGTAAAGAATAGACACGCGCAAAATGCGACGCCAAGTCGATAAATTTTTGCTGACATTCACTTACCGGAAGGTAAAGAACTGGAAAACAGAGCCATAGAAAACGTGGCCGCGCTCCGTCGTGCGTTTAGCCCACTCCAAAGAAAAGAAAAAAGGAAATGTTTCCAAAATGAAGGTATTAAACTTTAGATTTAGTCCCGCCGCGTGAAAAAAGTCTCGACGGTTTTCTAAACGCTTATTGCGCACCAAGTCTTTGGTGTTCTCGTTCCAACGAATACCTTGATCGCTAAAGACGCCCAAGTAAATATTTTTAATGTAAAAATCCGGAAACGTGTTAAAGTCACATACCTGCGTATCCGACATTCAGGGTTAATACCCCGCGTTTCCGGCAATCAATTGTACGTCAATATTGTATTTAATTTTGTAACATGATTATCATATTTGATAATTATAAGCAAGTTCTTCTTGGAAATCATGTTCTATAATGACAATTGAATTTATCTATAGCTAATATTGTACAAAAATAAGAAATGGCAAAAAATTGTGATTGTGGTTCTTGTGGACATGAAACTACAGAAGAGTGCTTTAGCAAAGAATGCAAGTGCTGCCTACCGAATCATTTGGGCGCCTTTGGAAAAAACAGATAGTCATTCAGACTCTGAATGAACTCAAGTTTTTACCAAAAAAATTATTACTTTACAATCAAAACAGGACATTTTGAATGCTGAGATACGCCAGATGCCACACTGCCAAGAAGTAATTTTTTAAATCCTCCTAATCCTCGTGAGCCAATAATTATAAAATCTACATTATGAGATTCAGCATATGATGTTAGAACATCAGTAATTGAAACTGCTTCTAATACCTCAGTTTTGAATTGTATCCCAAGTTCCTTTAATTTTGGCTCTAACTTTGATAGGTATTTCTTGGCATCTTCTTTTTGTAGTTTTATAGTCTCCAAGAAAGCCACACTTAAAACCGGATCTACATGGGCATGTATAACTATGCAAGTGACTACAGTAACGCTTGCTTTGTATAGTTTCGCTAGTTCTGTAGCAAATTCAAATGCTCTATTAGCAGGATCTGAGCCGTCGTATGGAACAAGTATATGTTTTACCATACTGTGTTACCAATTGTTTTCATTTTAATAGATGTTTTGAAATTCAATTGTTCTCACCAGTAAAGCTCCATTGAAATGCATCAACTATATCCCTCGCTGTTACAATTGCAGATATTTTATCATCTTTAGTTAAAACAAGTCGTTTTATTTTTTTTGCATCCATCATCTTTGCTGCACCACCACCAGCTATTCCAACTTTGGTTGTTATCAAGGGAGTAGAGCAATAGCCTCCAACTTTTCCTTTCAACTCAACTTCATTATTCAAAACATTTACCAAAAGATCTCTTTCAGTAAATATTCCAAATGGGTTTTTGTTTTTCTC
>Ga0209515_10008056_pt1 | contig 12460 bp, 13 predicted proteins | sample Subgroupgradi54m_FD_187454 | JGI IMG/M metagenome (GOLD analysis project Ga0209515, IMG submission 187454) | Subsurface groundwater microbial communities from S. Glens Falls, New York, USA - GMW60B uncontaminated upgradient, 5.4 m (SPAdes)... ... | reverse complement strand
GTATGCGCCAGTTTCAGGACGGCGATGGCGCGGGGCCGGTGTCGACGCACCGTGGGCGTGCCGAGATGCGCACCTACGGGCTGGGCAGCCAGATTTTGGCCGATCTCGGCGTCGGCAAGATGCGGGTGCTCGGGCATGCGATGAAGGTGCCGGGCATGTCCGGCTTCGGGCTTGAGATTGTGGAATACGTTGAAGACTCAGCGGCAAATAACAAAGACAAAAAGGCATTGCGATGACAGACGTTAAATATCTGGACGGCGATTTCGTCGTCCGCGGCGCGCGCTTCGGTATCGTGCTCGCACGGTTCAACAGTTTTATCGGCGAGCGCCTGCTCGACGGCGCGCTCGATTCGATCGTGCGCCACGGCGGCGAGCGCGCGCATATCGAGGTTGCGCGCGTGCCGGGTGCGTTTGAGATTCCGCTGGCGCTGAAGCAGATGGCAGCCTCGAAGAAGTTCGATGCGCTGATCGCACTCGGTTGCGTGATTCGCGGTGAGACGCCGCATTTTGAATACGTGGCCGGTGAAGCGACGCGCGGCATTACGCAGATCGGCCAGCAATTTGATATTCCGGTGGGCTTTGGTTTGCTGACCGTGGATACTATCGAGCAGGCGATCGCGCGTGCCGGTGCCAAGGCCGGTAACAAAGGTGCCGATGCGGCGCTGGCGGTAATCGAAATGGTAAACCTCATGAAAAAGTTGCGTGGCTAAACGAAATGAAGAAAGGCAGTCGTCACAAGGCACGCCGCGCTGCGGTACAGGCGCTTTACCAATGGCAACTCACGGGCCAGGCGCCGGCTGACATCGAAAACCACTTCATTCTCGGTCACGAGATGCAGGATGTAGACGTCGAATATTTCCATCATCTCGTGAGCGAGGTGCCGCTGCATTGCCTCGCCCTGGACGACCATATTTCTCCGCACCTCGATCGAAAGGTGAGCGAGGTCGATCCCGTGGAGCTCGCCTGTCTGCGCCTGGGTGCGTTCGAGTTTCAATTCCATCCCGAGATTCCCTACAGGGTCATCCTTAACGAAGCGGTGGAGCTCGCCAAGACCTTCGGTGCCGAGCATGGGCATAAATACGTCAACGCCATCCTCGATAAGGTTGCGCAAAAATTGCGTCCGCAGGAGCTGCGCGCGACGTCGGCGTGATTCCAGTGGCTTGCCCATGGATGATGAGATGGGCTCACGGAGTTGGCCCCCCATCCCTTGCCTTCCCCCCCCCCTGAGAGGGGGAAGGAGAGTTGGTGAGAATCTCTTTAAACTACTGTTGCATGACGGAATTCGACCTGATCCAGAAGTTCTTCGCCACCCAATCGGTGGTGCGCGATGACGTGGTGCTGGGTATCGGCGACGACGCGGCGATCCTTCAGCCGCCGGCGGGCTGTCAGCTCGTCGTGACCACCGACACGCTGGTTGAGGGCGTGCACTTCTTTGCCGACACCGATCCAGTCGCGCTTGGCCACAAGGCGCTGGCGGTGAATCTGAGCGATCTGGCGGCCATGGGCGCTGAACCGGCCTGGTTTCTGTTGAACCTGACATTGCCGCGGCCGGAGGAGTCCTGGCTCGCCGGTTTTTCGGAAGGGCTCTTTGCCTTGGCGCGCGAATTCAATATTCAGCTCGTCGGCGGCAATACCGCGCGCGGACCGCTGACGATCGCCATCGAAGCGCACGGCTTCGTGCCCGATGGCGAGGCGATTCGTCGTGCCGGGGCGCAACCCGGCGACAGCATTTGTGTGACCGGCACGTTGGGCGATGCCGCGCTCGCGTTGGCGCATCGTTCCGGACGTCGACTCTTGCCGTTGCCCGATTACGATGTTTTACGCCCGAGACTCGAGCGGCCTACGCCGCGTGTGCGTGAAGGCAGGCTGCTGCGGCGCTTTGCCTCGAGCGCCATCGACCTGTCAGACGGCCTGCTCGCCGACCTTGGGCACGTGCTGGACGCAAACGGTGTCGGCGCGCTGCTCATGCGCGATCGTGTCCCGTTGTCCGACACGTATCGTCGCCACCTGGATAGCGCGGGCTGGGACCTCGCACTTGCCGGCGGCGATGACTACGAACTGTTGTTTACCGTCTCGGCACGCGCGGGGCGCGAATTCGAACGTTGGCAGTCGCACTTCGGCTGTCCGGTCACCTGTATTGGTGAAATTGTCTCGGGGCCGGGATTGACGGTGCTCGATAGTGCCGGTAACCCGTATCGCCCGGCGCAGTCGGGCCACGATCATTTTTCAGGAGGCTGAAGTGAATAACTGCCCATTGTGTCAGGCGAAGAACGAATCCGTGTTGTGGAGCGACGCACGCTGCCGCGTTATTCAGGTGAGCGATGCCGACTATCCGGGCTTCTGCCGCGTGATCTGGACCAAGCACGTGCGCGAAATGACCGATCTGACCAAATCGCAGCGCGCGTATTTGTTGAATGTCGTTTATGCGGTGGAGCAGACGTTGCGCCAGTTATTGCAACCGACAAAGATCAATCTGGCATCGTTCGGCAATCAGATTCCGCACTTGCACTGGCACGTGATTCCGCGCTTCGACGATGACGCGCATTTCCCCGATCCGACGTGGGCGGCGCGTAAGCGTCCGGGAAATCCGCGCGCAGTGGATCGGGAGAAGCTGACGCAAGCATTGTTCACGCGCCTCGGCGGGCGTAGAAAAAAGCGCGAATAACCGGAGCCGGTGCATACCATGAAGCTGCTCGCGCTCGATACCTCCACGGAAACCTGCTCGGTTGCGCTGACCTGCGCGGGCGATGTGATCGAACGCGTGGAGATCGAGCCGCGTCACGGCGAGCGATTACTCGCAATGGTGCAAGAGGTACTGGCGCAAGCGGGGCTCGCGCTCACGCAACTCGATGCGATTGCCTTCGGCCGCGGTCCGGGTTCGTTCACGAGTCTTCGGATCGGCGCGGGCGTCGTGCAGGGACTCGCGTTCGGTGCGGACATCCCGGTGGTACCGGTCTCGTCGCTGGCCGCGCTGGCGCAAGGCGCGCAGGCGCCGAGGATTCTTGCCGCGCTCGACGCGCGCATGCAGCAGGTGTATTGGGGCGCCTATGTGTGCGGTGACGACGGCCTCGTTACAAGCGTTGCGGACGAAATCGTTGTTGCTCCGGCGCAGGCGCCATTGCCGCATGGTCAAGGTTGGATTGGTGCCGGGAGTGGGTGGGATGTCTATCACGCGACGCTGGTCAACCAGCTGGGTGATGCGCTAGCGGAATGGCGCCCGCAGTTGTCTCCGCAAGCACGCGCCGTGGCGCAGCTGGGAATGGCCGGTGTCGTAGCAGGACACGCGGTGGCGCCGGAATTGGCCTTGCCGGTTTACCTGCGCGATGACGTGGCCGCCAAAGCGCGAAAGTAAAAGTTTAGATCTGCAGTCTGGCTGCAGTACCACTCTTGTGCAGGATCGTAATTGCAATCTCTTCCACTGACTTCGTCGTTGCATCGAGATAGGGCAGGCGCTCGCGCTGGAACAGGTCTTCGGCGTCGCGTACTTCGGCGCGGCAGGTCTCGAGTGCGGCGTAATGGCTATCCGGTTTTCGTTCGCTGCGAATTTTTGTCAGCCGCTCGGGACTGATCGTGAGGCCGTATAACTTTGCCCGATGCGGTACCAGCGGTTTCGGCAGCGCCATGCTCTGGAAGTCATCGGCCGTCAGCGGGTAGTTGGCGGCACGCGCGCCGTATTGCATCGCCATGTAGAGGCACGTCGGTGTTTTGCCCGAACGCGAGACGCCGACCAGGATCACATCGGCCTCGGCGTAGTTAGCCGGTTGCAGACCGTCGTCGTGCGCCAGCGCGTAATTGACGGCCGACATACGCCGCTCGTAAACGATGGCATCGCCGATTCCGTGGGTGAGGCCCAGGGCATGCGAAGACTGGGTGCCGAGCTCGCCTTCCAGCTTGCCAATGAAGCCTGCGAACAAGTCGAAGCACAGGGCATCGGCTTTCTCGATCTCCTCTCGCAGGTCGTCGTTGATCAAGGTGCTGATGACGATCGGCCGCTGTGCCTCTTGGCGCGCAGTGTTGTTTACCTCTTCGCGCGCGGCATGCGCCTTCTCGATGGTATCGATGAAGGGAATCATGCGTTTTCGAAAGTCGACGCCGGGGAACTGGGTGAGCAGAGTTTTCCCCAACACCTCGGCGGTGATGCCGGTTCGATCGGACAAATAGAACACCGTGCGACGCGGTTTCATCGGGTACAATTGTCCGGCATCGAATGGCGGGCCAGTATGCCCGACGCCCAACGGTCAAGCAAACCGGAGATCCTTCAGAATGCCGCAATCGACGAATTACATTGCCTGGTTGGATTCGGTGTCGATGAAGGATGTGGGCCGGGTCGGCGGCAAGAACGCCTCGCTCGGCGAGATGATCAGCGGTCTGGCGCATGCCGATGTCAAAGTGCCGTCTGGGTTTGCCACGACCGCGGACGCGTTCCGCGAATTTCTGAAATTCCACAAACTTACCGATCGCATCGGCCAGCGTCTCGATAACCTCGACGTGGACGATGTGAAGGCGTTGGCCGACACCGGGCGCGAGATCCGCGGCTGGATCGAAGCGGCACCGTTTCAACCGGCGCTGGAAACGGCGATTCGCGACGCTTATGTCGAGATGGTGAAGCGTGCCGGCCATGACATCGCCGTGGCCGTGCGTTCGTCGGCGACCGCGGAAGACCTGCCGGATGCGTCATTCGCCGGTCAGCAGGAAACTTATCTAAACGTGTGTGGTATCGACGAAGTATTGAAGTCGGTGCGGCGCGTGTTTGCCTCGCTCTACAACGATCGCGCCATCGCTTATCGCGTGCACAAAAACTTTACGCATGCAGAAGTCGCGCTCTCGGCCGGCATTCAGCGCATGGTGCGCTCGGACCTGGCGTCGAGCGGCGTGATGTTCACGCTCGATACCGAATCCGGCTTCCGTGACGTCGTGTTCGTCACCGCGTCTTACGGACTGGGCGAGACGATCGTGCAGGGCGCGGTGAACCCGGATGAGTTTTACGTGCACAAACCCATACTGGCGCAGGGCAAGCGCGCCGTGATTCAGCGCCACCTCGGCGGCAAAGCCATCAAGATGGTGTACGCCGACAAGCCCGTCGACGGTCATCCGGTCGTGACGGTGCCGGTGCCGGACGGCGATCGTCAACGCTTCTCGCTCACCGATAATGAAATCGAGTCGCTGGCGCGCATGGCGGTGATTATTGAAAAGCATTACGCCCGTCCGATGGATATCGAATGGGCGAAGGACGGCGAAGACGGTGGGCTGTACATCGTGCAGGCGCGTCCGGAAACCGTGAAGGCCGCCGACGAGCATCGCACGCTCACGCGCTACAAGCTGAAGCAACGTTCAGCCGTGCTGGTTGAGGGGCGCGCCATCGGTCAGAAGATCGGCAGTGGCAAGGTACGCGTGGTGATGGGCGCCAGCGCCATGGAAAAAGTGCAGCCGGGCGATGTGCTCATTACCGACATGACGGACCCCGACTGGGAACCGGTGATGAAGCGGGCGGCGGCGATTGTGACCAATCGCGGTGGCCGTACCTGCCACGCGGCGATCATTGCGCGCGAGCTTGGTATTCCGGCGATCGTCGGTTCGGGCACGGCGACCTCTCTGCTGCGTGACGGCATGGAGGTCACGGTCTCCTGCGCCGAGGGCGATACCGGATTCGTATATGAAGGCATTCTCGCAAGCGAAGTCATCGAGATCCATTTGGACAAACTGCCGACGCCGCCGGTGAAGATCATGATGAATGTCGGCAACCCCGAACGCGCATTCGACTTCCAATGGTTGCCGAATGAAGGCATCGGCCTGGCGCGCGTGGAGTTCGTGATCAATCGCGCGATCGGCATTCATCCGAAGGCGTTGCTGAACTATCCGAACATTCCCGTCGAACTGAAGACCGACATCGATCGGCGCATCGCCGGCTACAGCGATCCGGTGAACTTCTACGTCAGCAAACTGACCGAGGGTGTTGCCACGCTGGCGGCAGCGTTCTGGCCCAAACCCGTCATCGTGCGGTTGTCGGATTTCAAGTCGAACGAATACGCGAACCTTATCGGCGGGCGTCAGTACGAGCCGACGGAAGAAAATCCGATGCTGGGCTTCCGTGGCGCCTCGCGTTACATCTCGACCGCGTTCCGGGATTGCTTCGATCTCGAGTGCCGCGCACTGAAGCGCGTGCGCGAGGAGATGGGGCTTTCCAACGTCTGGGTGATGGTGCCGTTCGTGCGCACGCTGGAAGAGGCGGCGCAGGTGGTCGATCTGCTGGCGCAGAACGGTCTCAAGCGCGGGGAGAACGGTCTCAAGCTGATTATGATGTGCGAGCTGCCGTCGAATGCCTTGCTGGCAGACGAGTTCCTCCAGCACTTCGATGGGTTCTCGATCGGCTCGAACGATCTCACGCAGCTCACGCTTGGCATCGATCGCGATTCGGCCCTGGTCGCCGGCGGTTTCGACGAACGCAATCCGGCGGTACGGGTGCTGCTGGAGCGGGCGATTCAGGCGTGCCGCAAGCACGGCAAGTACATCGGCATCTGCGGCCAAGGCCCGTCGGATCATCCAGATTTTGCCCAGTGGCTGGTGGAGCAGGGCATCGAGAGTATCTCGCTCAATCCCGATTCCGTGCTCGAGACCTGGCTGTTCCTCGCGGGCGTAAAGGCGTAGCGCGTTAGCGCTGTGCGGTGGCGTCCGGGCTGGGCAGGGCCGGGGCCGGCCGGATGCGCGCCATCTCGATCGTGGTGCCGCGCGTGCGCAGGATTTCGACTACGTGACCGTGGATCATGAGGCTGGTGCCGGGTTCGGGGATGTCTTCGAGATATTCCAGGATCAACCCGTTTAATGTGCGCGTATTCTCGGTTGGCAATTTCCAGTTCAGGCGCCGGTTCAGATCACGCAAACTGGTTCCGCCGCGTACGAGATAACTGCCGTCCGGTTCGCGCTGCAGGTCTTCGACGCGTCCGAGCGCGCGCGTGGTGAAGTCACCGACAATTTCTTTGAGAATTTCATCGAGCGTGACGAGGCCCTTCAGGTCGCCATACTCGTCCACGACCAGCGCGATCCGATGCTTGGCCGCTTTGAAATTCAATAGTTGGGTCGTGAGCGACGTGCCGGCCGGAATGTAATACGGTTCAACGATGGCTTCGTGCAGAGACTCCCGATCCAGATTGCCTTCACGCATCAGGTTCAAGACGCGCCGCGCGTGAATGACGCCGACCACATTGTCGAGCGAGCCACGGTAGGCCGGTAACCGCGTATGGCGGCAGGACGTCAGACGGCTCACGATTTCATCCCATTCCAGATCCAGGTCCACCCCTTCAATGCGATTGCGCGGGATCATCACGTCCTCGACCGTGATCTTTTCGAGATCGAGGATGGCGAGCATCATGTCCTGATGCGATTCGGGAATGAGCACATCGGCTTCGCGCACGAGCGCGCGCAATTCTTCGGCGGTGATTTCGGCCGCCGGTTTTTTGTGGACGGACACGCCGAACAGACGCAGCAGCCAGTTGGCGAGCGTGTTGGTGAGCCACACGGCGGGGTAGAGCAGGAACAGCAGCGGTCGCAAGGCATAGCTCACCGGCATGCCGACGCGCTCGGGTTTAAGCGCGGCAAACGTCTTGGGCGCGACTTCGGCGAATACCAGCACCAGAAAGGTGAGCAGGCCGGTTGCGGCCGCCACGGCGTGCTCGCCGTACAGTTGAAGCGCGATCAGCGTCGCGACCGACGAGGCGGCAATGTTGGCAAACGTGTTTCCAATCAGGATGACGCCCAGCAACCGGTCCGGTCGCTCGAGTAGTTTCAAGGCCAATTGCGCGCCGCGATGACCGTTCTGTGCGAGACCGCGCAGACGATAGCGGTTCAGCGTCATCAGGCCGATTTCGGCCGCGGAAAAGAAGGCGGAAAAGACGATCAGAAAAACCAGCGCGGCGATCAACGCGCCTACGGGGATGTCACTCAATGGGGGTGTCGCTCAAGCGTTGCAGGTCCCTGTGGAGGCGCGCGCTGGATTCTAGCAAAACGCGCTCAGGTCCGTCCGAGCAGCACTTCGAGCACAAATTTGCTGCCGAAATAAGCCAATATCAGCAACGAGAAACCGCCCAAGGTCCAGCGCACAGCCGAGCGCCCGCGCCAACCGAGACGCCAACGGCCGAACATCAGCGTTGCATAGACCGCCCACGCGATCAGCGCGAGCACGATGTGGTGGGTAAACCGCACCGGTTGTCCGAACAGCATCTCGGCGAAGATCACCCCGCTCAGTACCGTCAGTGTGAGCAACCCAAAGCCGAGACCGATCATTTGAAACATCAGCGTCTCGGTGGTCTCCATCGGCGGCAGGGCACGGATAAAACCGCCCGGGTGCCGCTGCTTGAGTCCACGTTCCTGTGCCAGCAACAACAGGCTTTGCACGGCGGCCAGACACAGAAGGCTATAGGCGAGCAGCGAAACAACAATATGCAGTGCCTGCCACGGAGAGGACAGTGAGATCGGGTGCTGTGTCGGCCAGCACCAGGCAATTAACACTGTGAGTCCCGCAAGCGGCATGACAATGACACCCAGGCCGTCTACCGGCCGATATAACGCGGTGCCGAGATAGAGCACGGCCACAATCCATGCGACCAGAGAAAACGCTGTGGTGAGCGAGAGGTTGAGTGCCGCGTCGAGCCGCAGGCCGGGGTAAAGCACGGCGATATGGAGCACGATGGCGCCGAGCGCGAGACTCAGCATGCCGATCCTGGCCCCGGTCACGGCTGGCCGCCCTTGGGCCAGTCGCTGCGCGAGCAGGACGCCCGTGATGATATAGAAGCTCAGGGCGAGGAAATTCGTCACGGGATTAGCCATAATGTATGCAGCAGTTTGACACAGGCCGTCCGGTCATAGAAGCGGCAGACACGAATTCTCGGAGACGGGTCCACGACATGAAGGTGCAGATTCTCGGGGCAAGCGGTGGTATAGGCGGACCGGCACGGACCACGTCACTGTTGGTGGATGACGATATTCTGATCGATGCCGGCACGGGCGTCGGCGACTTGTCGCTCGCGGCCATGGAGCGGGTGGACCATATCTTTCTCACCCACTCGCATCTCGATCACGTGGCGTGCCTGCCGTTCATGATGGACAGCGTGGGCGCCGCGCGCGGCAAACCGGTGACGGTGCATTCCCAGGAAGCGACATTGAACGGGCTGCGAACGCACTTATTTAATGGCGTGCTGTGGCCCGATTTTGCACGGCTGCCGACGGTCGAGGCGCCGTTCATGACATATCAAACCGTGGTGCCGGGCGCGGAGTATACGGTCGGTGTGCGCCGCGTGCGTGCGATTCCGGTTACCCATATCGTCCCGGCAGTCGGTTATCTGGTGCGCGGTCCGAAAGGAAGTATCGCGTTCAGCGGCGATACGACGACGACAGAAGAGTTCTGGCGCGTCGTGAACAGCTGCGAGGACGTGAAGCACGTCATCATTGAAGCCTCGTTTCTGGATCAAGACGAACCGTTGGCGCGTATCTCGAAGCACATGTGCCCCAAGCTGCTTGCGGAAGATCTCAAAAAACTCAAGCCCGGACCACAAGTGCATATCACACATCTCATGCCCGGCGCCGAAGAAGAAATAATGGCGGAGATTGCGCGCCATGTACCAAACAATACGCCGCGGCGACTGGTTCGCGGCGATGTGCTGGAGTGTTGATTATTTTGTCCGTTTGTATGAACGGTCGCGGAAAAAATAATTCGCTGTGTTCCTCCCCGGCACTGTGGTAGAAATTCGTCACGTATGTTCGAGAACCTGAATCAACGGCTGCAGGCGACGCTCAAGCGTCTGCGCGGCGAAGGCCGACTCACTGAGGACAACATCGCCGGCGCGTTGCGCGACGTGCGTATGGCGTTGCTCGAGGCCGACGTCGCACTGCCGGCGGTGAAGGACTTCCTCGAGCAGGTGCGCGTACGTGCCTTGGGCCAGGAAGTGCTGACCAGCCTCTCGCCGGGTCAGGCGTTCATCAAGATCGTGCACGATGAACTGGTCGTCTTGATGGGACAGGCGAACGAGAGCCTGCATCTCGCCGTACGCCCGCCCGCCGTGATCCTGCTCGCCGGCCTGCAAGGTGCCGGCAAAACCACTACGGCCGCCAAGCTCGCGCGTTTCCTGCGTGAGCGCGAGAAAAAATCAGTGCTGCTCGCGAGTGTGGACGTCTACCGTCCGGCCGCCATCGAGCAGTTGCGCCGCTTGGCCTCACAGGTGGAAGTCGAATTCTTTCCCTCGTCGCTTGAGCAAAAGCCGGTGGACATCGCGCGCGCCGCCGTCGACGAGGCACGCCGGCGTCAGATCGAAGTCGTGATTGTCGACAGTGCCGGCCGCCTGCATGTCGATGAGTCGATGATGCAGGAAATCCGGGCCGTGCACGCCGCGATCGAGCCGGTCGAAACGCTTTTTGTCGTCGACAGCATGACCGGTCAGGACGCCGTGAACACCGCGCGTGCGTTCAACGAGGCGTTGCCGATCACCGGAGTGATCCTGACCAAGACCGACGGTGATGCACGCGGCGGTGCGGCGCTCTCAGTGCGCAAGATTACCGGCAAGCCGATCAAGTTCCTGGGTATCGGCGAGAAGACCGAGGCGCTCGAACCGTTTCACCCCGAGCGCGTGGCATCGCGCATTCTCGGCATGGGCGATGTGCTGACGCTGGTGGAAGAGGCGGCACGCAACGTCGATCACGTGAAGGCCGAACAGCTTGCGAAGAAGGTTCTTAAGGGCAAGGGGTTTGACCTCGACGACTTTCGCGAACAGATGTTGCAGGTTGAGCGCATGGGCGGCGTGGGATCGATGCTCGACAAGCTTCCGGGCATGGGCAATGTGCCGGAGGCGGCGCGCGCGCAGATCAACGACAGTCAATTCAAACGCCTGGTCGCCATCATCAACTCGATGACGCCCAAGGAGCGACGCGACCCGGAAATAATCCGTGGCTCACGCAAGCGGCGTATTGCTGCTGGCTCCGGCACACAGGTGCAGGAGATCAATCGCCTGCTAAAGCAGTTCGATCAGACGCGCGAGATGATGAAGCGGATGAGTAAAGGCGGCGGGCTCGGGCGCATGATGTCCGAGCTCAAAGGCCGTTTCCCGGGTCGCCCTATGTAATAAACTTTTCCGTTATGTTACAAATGATTGAATCAGTAAGTTCAGAAGTGGTTGAGGTAGAAAAGAGCCGAATTCCCGGCATTAACAGGCGCGGCCGAACCGCGTATAGTCCCCACTAGACGATGCAAGGAAGGTTAAGACATGTGTCCTGCCCGTAGAGAAACTTCCGATGCCGATGCCGCGGCCGATGCCGTGAGCGCCAGCGACCGCCGTGCAGGTAGCCGCGAGATGGTGCGCAAGCTGCTGTCCGAGCGAACCGAAATGTTCGTCCTGTATTGCCGTCTGGCCGGACTTACGCCTTATCAGGGCAAGCCGGTCAAAACCAACGACGTCCACGAGTTGTTGCAGGAGTTTTGCCAGGTACTCGTCGACTACATCGCCGCCGGGCATTTCTCCATTTACGAGCGCATCATCAGCGGCAACGAACGGCGCAAAGAAGTTGCCGACGCCGCCAACCAGATCTATCCCCGCATTGCCGAATCCACCGAAGCCGCTCTGGCCTTCAACGATCAGTACGACACCGACGAGCGCTTTGAGCTTTCCGGTGCGTTCCATGAATCGCTGTCGAATCTGGGTGAACAGCTGGCGTTACGAATCGAGATGGAAGACCAGTTGTTGAAGATTTTGTCTTGAAGCGTTGAACCGCGCCTGACGGCGCAGACGTGTGCCCGATGATAACCGGGTAGGGCGGTAGATAAAAAAAGGGTACGCCAGCGGCGTACCCTTTTTAATTTCCTGGCAGGTTTATTTCTAACAGGCTTGCTTGGTGTTCTGTTTTACGTCCAGCGACAGATATACCTGGCCATTGACGACCTTCACCGGGAACGCGCCGGTGCAGCCCTCGTCAGGCGCGGCCGCCTGGCCGCTGTCGAGATGAATGCTCCAGTTGTGCAACGGGCAGGCAACTTTCTTTCCGTAGACGATGCCTTGCGAAAGCGGCCCACCCTTGTGTGGGCAGTGGTCGCGCAACGCGAACACTTCATCGTCGGCGGTACGAAACACCGCCACATCGCCATCCGGTGTGTTTACGACGCGTGCGCCAAGGCGTGGGATCGCATCGAGTTTACCGACATCAATCCAGCCGTCGGTGGTTTTCAGATCTTGTACCATTATCTGTTTTCGTGTTTCTGTTGCTACGTTCAATTGGTTCGTCATTGTACCTCAGGCCGAAGCCCCGCCTACGGCGCCAATGGCAGAAAATTCGTGCGCATCGGTGCCCGCGGCGCGTTCGGCCCACGGGTCGATCTGAGAATATTTCTGCGATTCCAGGAAACGGCGATGGAGTTCCTTGCGTCCGGCTTCGTCTTCCACGACGCGCTGTTTGACGTAGCTCAAACCGACGCGCTCGAGATCGGA
>Ga0209515_10008053_pt1 | contig 12464 bp, 9 predicted proteins | sample Subgroupgradi54m_FD_187454 | JGI IMG/M metagenome (GOLD analysis project Ga0209515, IMG submission 187454) | Subsurface groundwater microbial communities from S. Glens Falls, New York, USA - GMW60B uncontaminated upgradient, 5.4 m (SPAdes)... ... | reverse complement strand
GCAAATATCCTCCGGCCGCCTTCCACAAGGGCCGCATCCAGGGCCTGGCGCAACTCTTCGACCAGATGGCGGCAGGCCTTGGGGATTTCGGGTCCGGAAGCCGGCAGGAAACCGATTCCGGCGGGGTCCTTCAGAACCCGGCCGATCCCTGCCGCCAAAACCCGTTCCGCCAGGAATTGCTGAGCATGAAAATACGGCCCGAAATGGATTCCGGTTTCCGCCAGCAAGGGTTCCCAAAGATTGTGGCATCCGATGGGAATCAAACTGCCGCCCACGAAGGCGGAATGGCATCCCGGAAGCAATGCGCCGATGAGGCCCATGGCATCCACGATGAGATGCCGTGCGCGGGGATCCCGGCTATGCAGGGCGAAGCCCTGAGGCTCCAGGAGCCGGTGGAACCGCTCCACCTCGCGCAACTTCCGGGGAAAGATGATCACGCCGGAACGGTTCATGAGCGCGGGCAGACCCGGCATGAGCAGGACAAGTTCGCGGTAATGCAAGGAGAGGAATGCGAAGCGGGAAATGCCCGCCGGTTCCGCGCGCGCGTCCGCTCCGCGTTCGAGAAAATGGGCGGCCTTGAAATCGAACCCGGTCACGATCTCCGTCTTCGTGAGAGACCCGAACCGCTGCGCATCCATCGGACTTTGCGCCTGGATCCAGGCAAGGCCGTCGAGCAGGCGCGCCCCCGCGCCGCCGAAGCGCCGATACCTGCGGACGGCTTTTTCCGAAAGCCTGCCGCTGACAAGGACCACGGGCAAACCTCGTTCACGGCACACGGCAATAAAATGGGGCCACAATTCCACTTCGTACAGGCAAAGCCCCACGGCATCGTGGGACGCCAGGAAACGGCGTACGATGTCGGGATGATCGAAGGGTGCGAGGACGGCCAGGAAGCGGGATTCCGGGCCCTGTTCCGCGCATCGGGCCTGGAGAAACGCCGTACCTTCCGCCGTTGTCGCCGTCAGGACCATGGCGAGGGACTCCGGCAGGCATCGCGCGAAGGCCCACAATCCTTTGGCCTCTCCCAGGGAGGCGCAATGCAACCAGAGCTTTTTCCCGGGCATTTTCCGGCCGCACGTCGAACCTGGAATCCCCGACCCGTCATCCTGCCCTGAAGTTTCGGCCGCGGCCCGCGGCCATCCGTAACCCAGACGTTCCGTAACATTCCAGTTACGGGGAATGAATCCCCGGCCGGCCGGGGAACCAGGCGGACCGTCAAGGCGCGCCAGCAGTTGCACCAGGGGAAGCAGCACGTTCCAGGCCCAACGGTAAATGGCCAGGTAAAAGCGGCTCATCGACCCAGAACGGAAAGGGCCCAAAGCAACCCGGCGCAGGCGGCGGTCTTGCCCAGGTTGGCCCCCTGTCGGCTCCAAACGCCGAAGAGTCCGCCGGTTGCCGCTGCGGCTTCGCACGACTCGTCGGTTTCGGGGGTGGCCGCACCGTCGGTTGCCGCATCCGCATTCTTTTCCGCAATGGGCGCGCCCAACCATCGCGGCGTGGCGCGCTGGTATCTGCGATATGCTTCTCCGCGGGTGCGCAGCAGGAAAACCTCCTCAGCCCGCGCCAGCAGAACATGATGGGCAACCGCTCCGAGCCACACCGCCAACGCGGTCCACAGGGACAGGCAATTCGCGAAAACGATCAATCCCGCGATCACGGCCAGGTTCGAAAGATAAAGCGGATGCCTGCCAAAGCGGTATGGGCCGCCCGTGGCCAAGGCATCAGCGGCCATTCCCAGGGAATTGCTGTGTCCGGGGATAAAGCGGCCAGCCTGGAACCGGTATGCCGCGCCCAAGGCGACCAGCAATAGACCGGCAGGAAGCAGAGGCGCCGCCGAAGTCCAGCGCGCCCAGGCCAACATTGCGAACAGCGCGCCCAGGATCCAACCGCGCCAAGCATACTGGAACGAGGCCATCAAACTACCGCTCCCACCGTCCGGATCACGTCCATTTTTACGGTGCGGGAACAAAACTCGCCGAGAAAAGGTTCATGGGAAACCAAAGCCGCTCCCCGCCGCAGTCCGCGCCCCGTAGGCCGTCGCCAGAATGCCAGCAGGTCCCTCAGGATTCGTTCCCGATCCCCCGCGGTCAGCCACGTGGTCGGTTCGTCCAGCAACAGGAACGACGCCTCCGACGCGAACACCCGGGCCAGGCACAGACGTTGGCGCTCTCCGCCGGACAAGCCTTTGGATGCGCCCGCCTTGGACAGAATGGCGCTCAATCCCAGGATGCCGTCCAAGACCTCCCATTCCGCCGCGTGTTCGGAACGATAAGCACCGACCCAAGCGTTCCAATCCGGTTCCAAAAAAGCCTTTTGCGGCAGATAGGCGAAACCGGCTTCCGGCCATCCGGCCGGCATGAGGATGCGGCCGGCCAGCGGTTGTTCTATGCCGGACAACAATTTGAGCAAAGTAGATTTGCCCGCGCCGTTGCGGCCGGAAATCCACGTCAACTCCGTGGGATCGATTTCGAGATCCAACCCGTCCACAACCAGGGATGCATTCCGCTCCGCAGCCACCGCATAGCCGAAGCGTAAACCTTCCAGGAGAATGGATCCGCCCGGGGAGGTTTCCCGCGGAGCCCGCAATGGAAAGACTTCCAGGCCCGCGAGCAAGCTTTCCATCGACAACCAGGCCTGGTTCCCCATCAGGTAGATGGGATAGTTGCGGGCCCATTCCCGGATGGGGCGGTACATGAGCAGCAGCAAAGCGCCGAACGGCAACAGTCCCAAGGATCCGACGGGAAAGCCCGCGCCTTGCGCATGCGGACCGCCCGCCTCGCTGGCGAAGAAAACCAGGGCCGCCAGGGCCATGAAGAAAAACCATTCCAACGCCGGAGGGAATACCGCCTTGGCCGTTTCCCAGGCGCGCGCACGCTTCGCATGGCGTTCCAGCCCGTCGCCCAGGAACGCCGCGGCTTCCGCTAGGCGTCCGTTGCCCGCGTGGGCTTCCAGCCCTTCCGCGAAAGCTTCCGTCTCGGTCGCCAGTTCCGCCTTGGACTCGCTCCAGCTTTGGCCAGATACCGCCAGCATGCCCGCGCGCAGGCGGCTCGCGAGCACCGCGGGCAAGGCCAGGGCCAACGCCCCGGCGGCCAGCTTCCATGAGAACAGGAACAACAGGGGCGCCATCACCAATGTGTGCGCAGCCGCGGCCAGGCAGCGGAAACCCGCGCCTATCCCATGGGCCAGATCCTCCAGTCCGGTTTCGACCCCCGTAACCAGGGTGTTACGCCAGGGATCCCGGTAGGCCGGGAAGGCGCGTTCGACGGCGGTGCGCAACAGGCGGCCGCGCAGGCTTTCCAGCCAGGCGAACACGCTCCGCATTTCCAGGCGCGTCGCCGCGATCTGGGCCAGGGTCCGCAAGGTTACGATCACGGCCAATCCGAGCAGGGGAATGCTCCAGGTCTGCCACCGGGCTCCGGTCACGGCGGACTTGGCCACCAGGATGAAAAGGCCTTCCAAGGCTCCGATCACGAGGCTGGCGGCAAAGAGCAGCAGCAGCAGGGATTTCCGTTTCCGGGAGAAGGTGCGCAGAAGCATCGATTGAAAAGGTCGAAAAAATATCCGCAAAGGCTACCTGCATTTTTCCAAAATTTCCCCAACGTCGTTCCATCTTGGAACAGCTATGACCCGTTTAACCGGATTGACGCCACGTTATGCTTGATTCGAGGGCCCAAAACCGCTATATTGTGGCCACATTCTTAGCACTCTGGCTCAGAGACTGCTAAAAACAACTTTCAACGTCTCTTCAATCACTCATCACCCCTATAAAGGAGAACCCTATGAACGTGAAGCCTCTAGCCGATCGGGTCCTTGTCGAAGCCCTCGAAGCCGCGGAAAAAACCGCCGGCGGCCTGTATGTTCCGGACACCGCCAAAGAGAAGCCCCAGAAAGGCCGCATCGTAGCCGCCGGTCCGGGCAAAGCCTCCGACGCCGGCGCCCTGATCAAGATGGAAGTGAAAGTCGGCGACACCGTCCTGTACGGCAAGTACTCCGGCACGGAAGTCTCCGTGGAAGGCAAAGACTACCTGATCATGCGCGAAAGCGACGTCCTCGCCGTCATCTGAAACCGAAGCGGTTTCTTTTAGAATCGCTGCGCGATTCTAAACGGACCGGGTTTTCGAACGGATTGGGAATGACTTTTTGAATCGAAGCGATTCAGTCGACGAAACAACGAAACAGAAAATTTTACAGGTAACAAGGAGAGACATCCATGGCAAAGCAACTCGTATTCGATACCGCCGCCCGCGCCGCCCTCAAGCGGGGCGTGGACAAGCTGGCGAACGCCGTCAAGATCACCCTCGGTCCCAAGGGCCGCAACGTGGTCCTCGCGAAGAGCTTCGGCTCCCCCACCTCGACCAAGGACGGCGTGTCCGTCGCCAAGGAAATCGAGCTGGAAGACCCGTTTGAAAACATGGGCGCGCAGTTGGTGAAGGAAGTCGCGTCCAAGACCTCCGACATCGCCGGCGACGGCACCACCACCGCCACGGTGTTGGCCCAGGCCATCGTCACCGAAGGCCTCAAGAACGTGATCGCCGGAGCCAGCCCCATTGAGCTGAAGCGCGGCATCGACATCGCGGCCGACGCCGTGATCGCCGAAGTCAACAAGATGGCCAAGCCCGTCACCACCAAGGAAGAGTGGGCCAAGGTAGCCTCCATCTCCGCCAACAACGAGATCGAAATCGGCAACTGGATCGCGGAAGCCATGGCCAAGGTCGGCAAGGACGGCGTCATCCAGATCGAGGAAGCCAAGTCCGCCGAGACCAATCTCCGCATCACCGAAGGCATGCTCTTCGACCGCGGCTACGTTTCGCCCTACTTCGTGACCAACCCGGACTCGATGGAAGCCATCCTCGAGAACGCCGCCATCCTGATTTACGACAAGAAGGTCAGCTCCATGAAGGACCTGCTGCCCATCCTCGAGAAGGTCGCCCAGAGCGGCAAGCCCCTGCTCATCATCGCGGAAGACGTGGACGGCGAAGCGCTGGCCACCCTCGTGGTGAACAAGCTGCGCGGCACCCTCAAGGTCGCGGCCGTCAAGGCCCCGGGCTTCGGCGACCGCCGCAAGGCCATGCTGGAAGACATCGCCATCCTCACCGGCGGGCGCGTGATTTCCGAAGAGACCGGCCTCAAGCTGGAAAACACGACCTTCGATGACCTCGGCAACGCCAAGTCCATCAAGATCGACAAGGACAACACCACCATCGTCGACGGCGCCGGCAAGGCCCCGGACATCAAGGCCCGCGTGGCCCAGATCCGCCGCCAGATCGAAGAGACCACCTCGGACTACGACAAGGAAAAGCTCCAGGAGCGCCTTGCCAAGCTCGCGGGGGGCGTGGCCGTGATCGAGGTCGGCGCTGCCACCGAGACCGCCATGAAGGAAAAGAAGGATCGCGTGGACGATGCCTTGCATGCCACCCGCGCCGCCGTCGAATCCGGCGTCGTTGCAGGCGGCGGCGTGGCCCTCATCCGCGCCGGCAAGGTGCTGGACGGCCTCAAGCTGACCGGCGACCAGGCCATCGGCGTCGCCATCGTGCGCCGCGCCATCGAAGAGCCCCTGCGCCAGATCGCCCTCAACGCCGGCGAAGAGCCGTCCGTGGTGGCGAACAAGGTGAAGGAAGGCAAGGATGACTACGGTTTCAACGCCCGCACCGGCGAGTACAAGAACCTGATCGCCGACGGCGTCATCGACCCCGCCAAGGTGACCACCACCGCTCTGCGCAACGCCGCGTCCATCGCGGGCCTGTTGCTGACCACCGATTGCCTTATCGCCGAGAAGAAGGAAGAGAAGTCTTCCGGCGGCGGCATGGGCGGCGGTATGGGCGGCATGGGTGGAATGGGCGGCATGGGCGGCATGGACGGTATGATGTAGTCGTCCCGGCCCTGGAAAACCGGGGCCATCATGCGCCCCCGCGCTTCGTGTGCGGGGATTTGCCTTTCTCAGTTCCGTCCCCTGGCGCGATCGCGTGCCAGGGGACTTTTTGGTTCAACCGGCTTCGGCCAAGGGAACAGGATTGTGAACAGCCCCTTGAATCCCCGGCAGAAGCAGGTCCTCACCGCCATCGTCGATCATTACATCGTCAAGGCCGAGCCCGTTTCCTCCAAGGTGCTCAGCGTCAATCCCCTGCTCCAGGCCAGCAGCGCCACCATCCGCAATACCATGGCGGAACTCGAAGACCTCGGGTTCGTAGAGCAGCCGCACACCTCCGCGGGACGCACGCCCACAGATCGCGGCTACCGCACTTACATCAACGAGCTGATGCACGTGGATCCGCTTTCCGCGGAAGACCGCCGCGCCATCGAGGCCGAAATCGACGAGGCCCATGACGAACAGGAATTGATGGCGCATACCGCGCGTATCCTGGGCAACCTCACCCATCAGCTTGGCGTCGCCGTCTCCCCCTCCGTGGAAGAGTCCCTGTTCAAGAACCTGTCCCTGATCCCGGTCGATCAGAACAAGGTCATGATCATCCTTTCCGTCTCCGAAACCGTGTTCCGGACCACCTTGGTCGATTCCGGCATCGACACCTCCATTTACCGGCTGGAGTCCATCGCCCGGCGTATCAATGAGCGCATGCAAGGCAAGCCTGTTTCATTTTTGAACAGCTTTTTGAAAAATCCGAAAGAAAGTTCCGCCTCCGAGGAGGAAAAAAAGGCATTTTCCTTCTTTGACCGTTCTATTTCGAAACTATTTAAATCCCAACAGCATCAGGACGTGCAGATTTCCGGGACCAAGAACATCTTCTCTCGGGTGGATTTCGAGAAACTTGAGGATTTGGAGTCGATTTTAGACCTCCTTGATTCCAAAATGGCACTGGTACACTTCTTGCGCCAAAGGAATGAAAAACAAGGAGTCCATGTCACGATAGGCGAAGAGCATCAAGAGGGGCATAAGCTGAGGTCCGTTTCCATCGTCACCTCCGCTTTCAGCCTGGGCGGCGCGCACGGAATCGTGGGCGTGATCGGGCCCAAGCGCATGCCTTACTCCCGGCTCATCTCCATCGTGGACCATACGGCGAAGACGCTCAACCAGCATTCCCAGGGCCGCAAGCCGGACGCTTGAAGACCCCGGAGGCGGAAGGAGCCGGATGAAGTGGCCCAACTGGCCTGGCAAAAAGTCAGGCGCAAACGACAAATCGGCAAACATGCCGCGGACATCGGAACTCGAGGAACCAGACGTGGAAAATCAAGATCAGCAGAACCAGTCCAGTGAATCGGCCGCCGAAACCGAAAGGGAAGGCGCGGAGATTTCCGAGGGCCTGGAAAAGGAATCCCGGGAATACGACAAGCTGCAGGACGAGGTGCAAGATGCCAAGGACAAGCATCTGCGCCTGCTCGCCGAGTTCGAGAATTTCCGCCGCCGCAGCGCCAAGGAGAGCTTCGAAGTGATCGCTTCCGCCAACGCCAAGCTGTTGGGCAAGCTCACCGAGGTCCTCGACAATTTCAACCTGGCCTTCGACCCCAAGCATAAGACGGACAAGCCGGAAGAGATGGAAAAGGGCATGCGCCTCATCTACAACAAGTTCAAGGAGATCCTCTCCGACGAAGGGTTGACCGAGGTCGACCCCCAGGGCGAGGCCTTCGATCCCAACCTCCACGACGCCCTGATGCAGCAGCCCAGCGATACGGTTCCCGAGAATCATATCATCCAGGTGCTCCAGAAGGGGTACAAGGCGAAGAGCAGGATTCTGAAGCACGCGAAAGTCATCGTATCGACGGGGACGCCGTAAAGCCCCATAGGGCGAACGGCGGACCACAAGCAAAAAGTTTCTGAAAGGGCACAACCATGGGTAAGATCATCGGCATCGACTTAGGCACCACCAACTCCTGCGTGGCGGTCATGGAGGGCGGCAAGCCCACCGTGATCCCGAACGCCGAAGGGCATCGCACCACGCCGTCCATCGTGGCGTTCACCAAGGGCGGCGAGCGCCTGGTGGGCCATGTGGCCAAGCGCCAGGCCATCACCAACGCGGAACGCACCGTGTACTCCATCAAGCGTTTCATGGGCCGCGTCGGCAACGAAGTGACTTCGGAACGCAGCCGCGTCCCCTACAAGGTCGTCGGCGCCAACGCCGAGCCCGTGGCCGTGGAAATCGACGGCAAGAAATTCACGCCTCCTGAAGTCTCGGCCATGGTCTTGCAAGCGATGAAGAAGATCGCCGAGGACTACCTGGGCGAAACCGTTACCCAGGCCGTGGTCACGGTGCCCGCGTATTTCAACGACGCCCAGCGCCAGGCCACCAAGGACGCGGGCAAGATCGCGGGCCTGGAAGTCCTGCGCATCGTAAACGAACCCACCGCCGCGGCGCTCGCCTACGGGTTGGATAAAAAGAAGAACGAGACCATCGCCGTGTATGATCTCGGCGGCGGCACCTTCGATATCTCCATCCTCGAGATCGGCGACGGCGTGTTCGAAGTGAAGTCCACCAACGGCGACACCCATTTGGGCGGCGACGATTTCGACCAGGTCATCATCGACTGGATCGCCGCGGAGTTCAAGAAGGACAACAACATCGACCTGCGCAACGACAAGATGGCGTTGCAGCGTCTGAAGGAAGCGGCGGAGAAGGCCAAGATCGACCTGTCCGGCAGCAACAGCACCACCATCAACCTGCCGTTCATCACGGCGGACGCCTCGGGACCCAAGCACCTGGACCTGACCCTTTCCCGGGCCAAGTTCAACCAGCTGACCCAGGCCCTGGTCGACAAAAGCATCGAACCCTGCGCCCAGGCCTTGAAAGACGCGGGCAAGAAGAAGGAAGACATCGATGAGGTGATCCTCGTCGGCGGCTCCACCCGCATCCCGGCCATCCAGGACAAGGTGAAGGAATTCTTCGGCAAGGAACCGCACAAAGGCGTGAATCCTGATGAGGTCGTGGCGGTCGGCGCGGCCGTGCAGGCCGGCGTTTTGGCCGGCGACAGCGCCGTGAAGGACGTGCTGCTGCTGGACGTGACCCCCCTGTCCTTAGGGATCGAGACCCTGGGCGGCGTCATGACCAAGCTCATCGAGCGCAACACCACCATCCCCTCGCGCAAGAGCCAGGTGTTCTCCACCGCGGAAGACAACCAGCCCGCCGTGAGCATCCACGTGCTCCAGGGCGAGCGCGAAATGGCGCGGCACAACCGCACCCTGGGCCGCTTCGAGCTGACCGGCATCCCGCCGGCGCCCCGCGGCATGCCCCAGGTGGAAGTGACCTTCGACATCGACGCCAACGGTATCGTGCACGTTACGGCCAAGGACAAGGCCACCGGCAAGGAGCAGAAGATCAAGATCGAAGCCTCTTCCGGCATCTCGGACGCGGACATCGACCGCATGGTGAAGGAAGCCGAAGCCAACGCCGAGCTGGACAAGAAGGAAAAGGAAAAGGCCGAAGTCAAGAACCAGGCCGAGCACATGATCTACAGCACCGAGAAGCTCATCAAGGAGCACGGCGACAAGATCTCGGCGGAAGACAAAGCCGCCGTGGAGGCCGCCGTCGCGGAGCTGAAGAAGATCGAAGGCTCGGACAACCTGGAAGAAGTCCAGGCCGCCATCAAGAAGGTGGAAGAAGCCTCGCACAAGCTGTCGGAAGCCATGTACAAGGCCGCCGCGGACAAGGCCCAGACGGACGGAGCGCAAGGCACACCCGGAGCCGATGGCGCGGCGGGAGCCCAGCCCGGAGCCGGCGACGGCAAAGGCAAGAAGGGCAAGGACGACAGCGCGGTCGACGCCGACTTCGAAGTCGTGGAATGACCCACGGGGCCGCGGCCCCGGATTTTTTTGAAGGCCCGCATGTCCGCAAGGGGATGCGGGCCTTTGCGCGACCGCGCCTCACGTAGGGGCGGCGGAGCCGGATTGGATGCAACGTTTGTAAGGGATGGCAATGGCGGCGAAGAAGGATTATTACGAAGTGTTGGGCATCGCCAAGGACGTGGACGTCGCGGCCATCAAATCGGCCTATAAGAAACTGGCCGTGAAATTCCACCCGGACAAGAATCCGGGCAACAAGGAAGCGGAAGAGAGCTTCAAGGAAGCGGCCGAGGCCTACGGCGTGCTGAGCGACGAAAAGAAGCGCGCCCAGTACGATCGCTTCGGACACGCGGGCGTCCAGGGGGCCGGCGGCGGAGGCGCCGAGGGCTTCAGCAACTTCGAGGACATCTTCAGCGCGTTCGGCGACATCTTCGGCGGGGACTTCTTCGGCCGCCAGGGCGGAGGCCGCGGCGGACGCGGGCGTTCCGGGCCCCCGCGCGGGCAGGACGTGCAGATTGCATTGACCGTGACCTTGGTCGACGTGGCCGCGGGCGTGACCAAGAAGGTCAAGCTCAAGCGCCTGAACAAATGCGGCAGTTGCGCGGGCCAGGGTGGCACCGGCAAGCAGGGCTGCAACGTGTGCGGCGGCCAAGGCCAGGTGCGCCAGGTGCAGAGCTCCTTCTTCGGGCAGATCGTCAACGTGACCACCTGTCCGGAATGCCAGGGCATCGGGACCTTGATCAAGACCAAGTGCGCCACCTGCCACGGCGCGGGCCGCAACCAGGAGGAAGTGACCCTCTCCATCGACGTCCCCCCGGGCGTGGAGGAAAGCAATTACCTGACCCTGCGCGGCGAAGGCCATGCGGGGCCGCAGGGCGGGCCCAGCGGCGATCTGATCGTGGCCATCAAGGAAGCCGAAGACGACACCTTCGAGCGGCGCGGCGTCGATCTGTACAGCCAGGTGGAAGTGCCGTATACCACGGTGGCCCTGGGCGGGGACATCCGCGTCAGGACCATCGACGGCGAAGTGGATCTGAAGATCCCGGCGGGCACGCAGAGCGAAAAGCTCATGCGCCTGCGCAGCAAGGGATTGCCGGACATCAACGGCTCCCAGCGCGGCAGCCAGTACGTGAAGATCCACGTGCATACGCCGGAGAACCTGTCGGCGAAGGAAATCGAAGTGCTGAAGGAATTGGAAAAGATCCAGGAGAAGGATCACCCCAAGTCCTTCTTCCAGAAGGCGAAGACGTTTTTCACCTGACGCGGACTGAGGCCCGGCCGCGCCGTCCCGGTGACGGGGAGCGCGTCCGGTCCCGAAAGCGAATGCCATGAAGATCTTCATACTGGACAACGACCCCGAGTTGAAGAAGGAAGTCTTCAACCATTGGTCGATCCCGAATACCGAGATCATGGAAAGCGGCGGAGGCCAGAACGCCATCAAGCTCCTGACCCAGGGCGGCATCGGGGCCATGTTCCTGTCCACGGAATTCCTCACCATCGACAACCTGGACATCCTGGATCTGGCCAAGGAGAGCAATCCCGGCATCGAGGTGTTCATCCTGGCCACCGTGCGCGACACGCAGAAGGCCGAAGCGGCCGTGCAGCGCGGCGCCCATTCCTTCCTGATCAAGCCCGTCAATGTGAAGCTGCTGGAAAGCCTCGCGACCAAAGCCGTCAACCACAGCGTCACGCGCAAGAACGTGCGCGCCATGGAAGAACGCTATCTGGAGGATGTGCTCGGTTCCTCCCCCACCATGAAGAAGATCCTGAAGACGGTGACCAAGGTGGCCCCCACCAACAGCACCATCCTCATCTCCGGCGAAAGCGGCACCGGCAAGGAATTCATGGCCAACATCATCCACCGGTTGAGCAACCGCCACGACGAGAATTTCGTGGCCGTGAACTGCGGGGCCATCCCGGAGAGCCTAGTGGAATCGGAACTGTTCGGATCGCGCAAGGGTTCCTATACCGGATCCGTGGCCGATCGCAAGGGCCTGTTCGAAATGGCGGACAAGGGCACGCTGTTCCTGGATGAGATCGGCGAACTCTCCCTGCAGACCCAGGTGAAACTGCTGCGCTTTTTGCAGGAGAAGGAAATCCGCCGCGTGGGCGACAACGAGAACAAATACGTGGACGTGCGCGTCATCGCGGCGAGCAACAAGGACCTGCACAAGGCCATCGCCAACGGTTCCTTCCGCGAGGACCTATACTACCGCCTGAGCATCTTCCACATGACCTTGCCGCCCCTGCGCGACCGCCGCAGTTCCATCCCCGGGCTCATCCGCACCTTCGTGAAGAAGTATGCGGCCGAGAACAAGAAGGAGATCAACGGGATGGCCAAGAACGCGGAAGCCCTGATCATGAACTACGACTATCCCGGAAACATCCGGCAGTTGGAGAACATCATCGAGCATGCCGTGGCGCTGTGCGAAGGCGAGAACATCATCCTCGACGATCTGCCGGAATACCTGGTGAAGTCCCAGGGCGGGCCGGTCCTGTACGCCCTGCCCAGAGGCGAGGATGTAGCGCCGGACAACAATCCCAACTCCCTGCTGACCCTGGCGGAACTGGAGAAGAACTACATCCGCAAGGCGCTGGAGATCTGCAACAAGAACCATACGGAAGCCGCGCGCCGACTGGGCATTTCGCGCTCTACCTTGTGGCGCAAACTCAAAGAGCATGGTCTGGAAGCCGCCGCTGCCGCCCCAGGCGGCGCATCCTCCGCTCCTGCCGCGGC
>Ga0209515_10008052_pt1 | contig 12464 bp, 8 predicted proteins | sample Subgroupgradi54m_FD_187454 | JGI IMG/M metagenome (GOLD analysis project Ga0209515, IMG submission 187454) | Subsurface groundwater microbial communities from S. Glens Falls, New York, USA - GMW60B uncontaminated upgradient, 5.4 m (SPAdes)... ... | reverse complement strand
CGAGCGGCCGTCCTCGTGGCCGGACGTGCATGGCGCCCTGATCACCTACCTGCGCGACGCGCTCGCCGAGCGCATCGCGCCCCGCTACACGGCGCGCCACGGCGAGCGCCTCGTGGTCGATGCGAAGCCCCGGCGCGTCGTGATCCCGGACGTCTCGATCAAGAAGACCCGGCGGAACGGACCCGCGCGCGGGGCGGGCACGGCGACCGCGGAGGTCGAGGGAGCCGCTCCGGTCATCGTCCGGCTTCCGGCGCTCGAGGCCCGCGAGACGTTCATCGAGATCCGCGACCCGAAGTCCGAGAACCGCATCGTCACCGTGATCGAGATCCTCTCGCCCGCGAACAAGCGCGCCGGCTCGGACGCGCGGAGGAAGTACCGCAGGAAGCAGCGCGAGGTCCTGCGGTCGCGCGTGACGCTCGTGGAGATCGACCTCCTCCGGGGCGGGAAGCACACGGTCGCCGTCCCCGAGGACTGCCTGGCCGACGTCGGGCCGCACGACTATCGCATCGTCACCCGGCGCAGCCGGCGGCGAGAAGAGGCCGAGATCACCCCGATCCGGCTCGGCGACCGGCTCCCGCAGCCAAGATCACCGTGGCCGCGCCCGTCACGGCGTCGCCTCCGGCGTACACGCCCGGCCGGGACGTTTCCGCCGTGTCTTCTCGCACCACTAACCCGCCCCAAGACGTCGTTTCCAACGCGCCTCCCCTGGTCAACAGCCGGTTCGGACTCGTGCCGACGGCCACCACCACCGTGTCCACCGGCAAGGTCTCAGTCGGAAGATCGTCCGGCACGGGCCGCGCGCGGCCTGAAGCGTCCGGCTCTCCCAATTGCATCGGCTGGCATTCCAGCCCGGTCACCCACCCCGCCTCGCTTCCCACCACCCGAACCGGATTGGACAACCAATGAAACACGACGCCTTCCTCCTTGGCGTGGATAAATTCCTCCTCCCGAGCGGTCATTTCCTTTTCCGACCGGCGGTAGACGACATGAACCTCTTCCGCGCCCATCCGAAGGGCGCTGCGCACGGCGTCCATCGCGGTGTTGCCCGCGCCGACGACGGCCACGCGCTTTCCGATTTTAAGAGGCGTGTCGTATTCCGGAAACCGGAAGGCTTTCATCAGATTGATCCGGGTCAAAAATTCATTGGCAGAATACACGCCGTTGAGATTTTCGCCCGGCACGCCCAGGAATCGCGGAAGACCCGCCCCCGTCCCGATGAACACCGCTTTGAATTTCATCTCTTTCATGAGCTGATCCAGAGAAAGCGTTTTGCCAATGATGATATTACACACGATCTCCACCCCCGAGGCTTTCAACTCGGCGATCTCATCGTCTAACACCGATTTCGGGAGGCGGAATTCCGGAATGCCGTAACGCAGGACCCCGCCCGGCTCGTGCAACGCCTCGAACACGGTGACCCGATACCCCCGTTGGGCGAGCCGACCGGCCGCCGTCAAGCCCGAAGGGCCCGATCCCACGATGGCGACTTTTGGCCCCTTCAACCCCCTCACCCTTGCCTGATCGGCCACGTGGAGACGAGAGTCCACTGGACTCTCGTTCGTATGGGGCCCCCGCCCCACCTCTCCCACCAGGGGAGAGGGTGAAAACCGGTGATCGCGCGCCCAATCCGCCACGAACCGCTCTAAATGGCCGATTCCCACGGGAGAATATTTGAGGCCGCTGGGACCTCCGAGCGTGCACTCCTTTTCACATTGGCTTTCCTGGGGACACACCCGGCCGCAAACCGCCGGGAGACTGTTGGCTTCACGTATCAAATTAAACGCTTCCGCCAACCGGCCCTCCGCCACGCATCCGACGAAGGCCTTGATCGGCACGCGAACGGGACAGCCGCTTTCACAACGGGGGTCCTGGCATTGCAAGCACCGGGAGGCCTCGAAGGCGGCCCTCGCCGGGGTGTAGCCCAAATTCACTTCCTCAAACGTGCGGGTCCGTTCGGCCGGCGCTCGATGGGGCATCGCGGTTTTCGTTGCGGGCTTAACCGGCATGGACCACCGATTCTTCTTCTATATACGTTTTGTTGCGCCGGGTGCATTCCGCAAAATCCACCGCATGGCCGTCGAAAAACGGCCCATCCACGCAGGCGAATTTAACCTCGTTATTCACCGTGACGCGGCACCCCCCGCACATGCCGGTCCCGTCCACCATGATGGGATCCAACGAAACCTGGGTGGGGACTTTGAACCCCTCGGTGAGCGAGGCGACCGCCCTCATCATCGGCATGGGACCGATCACCACGACTTCGTCCACCGGCCCCGTCTCTTCCAAGCGTTTCTTAAGTTGATCGGTCACGAGACCGTGAAATCCGTAGGAGCCGTCGTCCGTGCAAGGCCACACTTGACGGCACCAATGTTGGAGTTCTTTTTCCACGATTAACAGTTCCTTGGTCCGGGCGCCGATGATAGCTTCGGTCTTTGCCCCCTGTTGGTTCAGCGCTCTGAGCAGAGGCAGGAGCGCCGCGGCGCCGAAGCCCCCCCCGATGCCCATGACCGTCCCTTGCCGTCGTAAAACATAGGGCTCGCCCAGCGGACCCGCCACATCCATCACTGTCTCCCCTTCCGCCAAGGCGCCGAAGAGACGCGAAGTCCGCCCCACTTCCTGAACCACCACGGTGATCGTGCCCTGATCGGGATCAAAATCGGCCAGGGTCACGGGAATCCGCTCCCCCTTTTCATGCACCCGCACGATGACGAATTGACCTGGGCGGGCGGCCCGAGCCACCCATGGCGCCTCGATGACGAACCGGTTCGTCACCGGCGTCAACGACTCTTTCATAATGATCCGGAAGGATTGATTCATAGATCCGGGTGGGCGTGCATGGCTTTCAGCCGCTTCCAACGCCTCTCCACTTCCGCTTCCAGCGCCTCCACCACCTGGGTATGTCGCGGATCCGTCAGGTGTTTAGTTTTGCCCATCATACCGAGCCATTCCCGCACGGGCCGTCGCCGACCCAACGCTTCGGGATCGTACGTGATGACCGTCTTCCCTTTTTCAACCTCATACAGGGGGAAAAACAGGGAATCCACCGCGGCCTGGACGACGGAAACCGCCCCGTCGTCGGGCGTTTTCCAATTAAGCGGACAGGCGGACAGGATCTTGCCATAGACCAGGCCCTTTCGTTTGGCGTACCACTGGGCCTTGGCGGCTTTTTTCATCAAATCGTCGGGAAATCCGTCCACGGCGCTGAAGACGTAGGGGAGATGCGCGGCCGCGAAGAGCTGAAGGGTGTCTTTGTGATGAAACGCTTTTCCGGAACTAAACGAACCGACCGGACTCGTGCTCGTGTGATGCCCCAGCGGCGTGGCATACGAGAGTTGACTGCCGGTGTTCATATAGCCTTCGTTGTCGTACTCGAGAATGATCATCCGATGGTAACGATGGGCGGCCCCCAGCGCCGACCCCATGCCGATATCCATGCCGCCGTCCCCCGTCACCATCACAAAGGTGGGCTCGTCCGCCTCCGAATGGGCTAGCTCTCCCCGGCGCACCCGCTCGTGGTACATTTCCACCAACCCCGAGAGCGTGCCGCCCCCGTTTTGAAACAGGTTGTGGATGTAGCTCACGCGGTGCGCGGTGGAAGGATACCCCGTCGTCACCACCATGGCGCACCCCGTTTGAAACAACACCACCACCGGCCCATCAATGACTCGGAAAAATTGCCTGAGCGAGGTGAAAGCGCCGCATCCGGGACAGGCTCCGTGGCCCGGCGCAATGCGGCTGGGCGTCGGCGCCATTTTCCAGAACGGGTCCAACGTCACCAAGAGCCGGCCGGTCGCGACGTCGACGGTGACATGGGCGTGATGCCGGGTCACTTCTTCCACATGCAGAGGCGGAGCGGCCCATTGGACGGAGGGCGGAATCACGTCTGGCGGAGAACCGGCCGTCACGCCGAGATAATCGAACGACACGGCCGCTTGGCCACTGGCCGCCGCTTCCAAACCTTCCTCCAACAAATGCTTCGCATCCTCCACGGTAAATTCCTTTCCCCCGAGACCATACACCCGGGAGAGGCACACCGTACGGTTGGCGGGATCGTCCTTCAAGGCCGCTCGGACTTCCAAACTCAGGTTGCCCCCGCCCGCCCCATAGGAATCTCCCCGGTCGCCGATCACCACCGCTTTCACGCGGCGCAGCGCCTGGCGAAACGCCTCGGCGGGAAACGGCCGCAACACCGTGGGCGCCATCACTCCGACCTTACGGCCCTCGCGCCGCAGGAGATCCACCGCTTCCTTGGCCGTCTCGGACGAAGAATTGAGAAGCACTAACGCCGTCTCCGCGTCGTCCAGACGATACGCGTCCATCATCGGATACAGGCGCCCGGATAATCGGCCATACTCCCGGAACAATTCCGGGATCACCGTCGCGGCGGCGTCGAACGCCAGCTTCAATTGATATTTGTTATTGATGAGGTCCGGATCATTCATGTAGGGACCGATCGTGACCGGCCGCAAAGGATCCAACGCGTCTCCGGACGGCACGAACTCGCCCACATACGCGCGGACCGTCTCCGCGTCTCGGAACACGCGGACTTTCCGCTTTTGGTGGCTGGTAAAAAACCCGTCATACGCGACCATGACCGGCAGGCGAAGGGCGGGATGCTCCCCGATCTTCACCGCCAGCAGATTCAAGTCATACACCGCCTGGGGATCTTTCGCCAACAAAATGATCCACCCGGCGTTCAACGCAAAATACAAATCCGAATGATCCCCCCGGATGTTTAACGGGCCGCTGACCGCGCGGGTCGCCAAATTCAACACCATGGGAAACCGGGTACCGGATTGAACGGGAAGCTGTTCCAACGAATACAGTAATCCCTGAGAACTCGTGGCGTTAAGCACGCGCCCTCCTCCCGCCGCCGCGCCATAGCAAATCCCCGCCGCGCTATGTTCCCCGTCGGCCGGAATCATCACGATCCCGTGATGACCCGCAGCCTTCATTTCACTCAACCGCTCGGCCACTTCGGTCGAAGGGGTAATCGGATAATACCCCATCACGTGATAATCGATTTGGGAAGCGGCCAATGCCGCGAGCTCGTTACCGCTTTTGAACGCGGTCTCCTGTGGCGCCGCAATCTCCTCGCCTGCCGGGGCCTCGAGGGTACCTGCCCTGAGCGGAGCCGAAGGGGTCACCGCAAAAGGGTGGCGAGGGCGGCGGCTTGTTGCTCGGGGGTCCCTTCGATCCGCTGACGTCGCCGTTCGGGGGTTTTCACCCGTTTCAAGCCTTCGACGCGGGTGGGAGATCCGGTCAAACCAATCAGGGCGGTATCCACATCAAGATCCTTGAGGGTCCATTTCACGAGGGGAGTCGTTTGAGCCCACACCATCCGCTCTTCGCTTAAAAATCTGGGGGTGGAGGATCCCACGGTGACTGAGACCACGGCGGGAAGATTCACTTCAATTTGTTCCTCGATCGGGCCCAGTTCCCTCCAGGCGATGAGCCTCCCCTCACCCCTGCCCTCTCCCGCAAGGGGAGAGGGAGATAAGGTCAAGGTCTTACAATAGGTCACCTGGGACCAATTCAACCACTCGGCGATGCCCGGCGGCACCTGAGCGGTCGCGCCGTCCGAAGATTCCTCTCCGCACACCACGAGATCCGCGCCGAGTTTTTCAATCGCTTTGGCCAGCGTATAGGAGGTGGCCAACGTATCCGCCCCCGCGAACGCGCGATCGGTAATGAGCACCGCCTGGTCCGCCCCCATCATTAAGGCCACGCGCAGGTAGGGTTCGGCCAACGGGGGGCCCATGGTAATAACCATCACTTCCACCGGCTGATTCATTCTCTCTTTCATGGAAATGGCTTCTTCCAGCGCGTAAAAATCCGGCGGATTCATCATGGAACGCACGTGTTCGCGGGAGAGGGTCATGGTGGCCTCATCCACTTTGACCTCCTCGGGGCGGGGCACGACCTTGACGCACACAATCACCCTAAATTCTGACTTCTGACTTCTGACTTCTGAACTTTTCATGGAATCTTCACTGCGGAAAGCTCTCGTTGGAGGGCGGTCATAACAGCCACGGCGTCACCCACGACGATGTAATCCGCCTGATCAAACATCGGCGCGCCGGGATCGTTATTCACGGCGATCACGGTTTTCGCCTTTTCGATCCCCACCGTGAAATGGGTGGCGCCGCTCGCCCCGAACACCACGGCCGTTTCCGGCCGCGTGACTACGCCGGTCTGGCCGATTTGATACTCGCGGGTGATCCATCCCGCGTCCACGGCCACCCGCGTGGCGCCCACGTCGCCGCCCGTCTGACGCGCTAATTCGTGGAGCAAATCAAACCGCCCTTGCACGCCGCGCCCGCCGATCATCAGGACTTTCGCTTGGGTGATATCTTTTTGTTCTTTGCGATGCCGCTGAAGCACCTTCTCCGACGGGTTTACCAGAGCGCCCACTTCCACGCGTTCAAGCACCCCTTCTCGGAGGCCCAGCTCGCCGCCTGTGGCGTGCCTCGGGGAAACGGGAAACACCCCCGGACGGACGGTCGCCATTTGAGGCCGGTGCTGGGGGCACACGATGCACGCCGCCACGCCTCCGCCGAATCCCACCACCCAACTTTTCAGGAGGCCGGTAGCCGGATCCAACTCCAAATCGGTGCAGTCCGCCGTCAGTCCGGTTTTTAACCTCACGGCCAAGCGTCCCGCAAGGTCGCGCCCGTTGTGGGTGGCGCCCATCAGCAGGATTTCCGGCCGACGCTTTTGGATCGCCCACGCCATAAGCGTCGTGTACGGCGTGGTCGTATAAGGCACCAGACCCGGGTGGTCCATCACGAGCACGCGGTCGGCCCCGCCACGGATGGCCTCGTCCGCTGGCCGGCTTAATCCGTGGCCCATGACGATCGCCGTGACCAACATCCCGGCCTGATCCGCCAACCCCCGGGCCTTGCCGAGCAATTCCGCCCCGACGGTCACCAAGGTCTCGCCATCCATTTCCAACCACACCCAAATCTCCGCTTTCGGAGAGGCCTTCGTTTTAATCTTCAGGGGAATGTCTTTCTTCCACACGACCTTTCCCGGCGCCTTTTTTTTCGGAACGGCGGCCTTCATATCTTCGGGTTCTCCCCAAGGGCTTGGGCCGCCAGTTCCATCACGTCCATGACTTGAAGCGTGGACCCTCCCACTTTGGCGCTGTCTTCAAAATGGGTGACGCACAGGGGACACGCGGCCGCGAGCACCTCCGCCCGGACGGCGTCGGCTTGGCGTACGCGCACATCCGCCAGTCGTTCATTCGGAAGGGATTCTTGATACGCGCGTCCTCCGCCCCCGCCGCAGCACCAGGTGAGGGTTCCGTGATCCGCCATTTCCACCAGACGGAGTTTCGGGATCGCCTTGAGGATTTCCCTGGGCGGCTCGATCACGCCGTGGCCTCGCGACAGATAGCAGGGATCGTGGTACGTCACTGTGCGAGGGACGGGCTTCGTGAAAGCCAACCGGCCCTGGCGAATCAGCTCGGCCACATACTCCGTGCCGTGGAGCACGGTAAACTCGGCCCCCAGGCCGGGGTAATCGCGTTTCATCACGTCATAACAATGGGGGGAAACCGTCACGACGGTTTTGACCTGAGTGGCTTGGATTTTTCGAATGGCGTCCCGGGCTACTTCTTCGAAATAGGCGCGATGGCCAGCCATTTTGGCGGCTTCTCCGCAGCACGGTTCTTCCTCCCCCAGCACGCCGAAGAGCACCCCGGCCCTCCGCAACACTTTGACGAGGGCCTTGGTGATTTTTTGGGCGCGACGATCGTAGCTCGCCGTGCACCCGACATAGAGGAGGATTTCGTCGGTTTTTTCGGTCGTGCCGATGTTCAAATCCCTGGCCCACGCCATGCGCTGGCTTGGCGGCAAACGCAGGGGATTGCCGTCCTGGTGGATGCCCCACAACACGTTGGAAAGGGCGGCGGGTTCGCCGCGAACTTTCCACGCCTCGCGCCGTAATTTCAACACGGCGTCCACGATGGGAATCCCGTGGGGACACGACGCCTCGCAGGCCCGGCACGTCGTGCAACGCCACACTGTCTGAAGATCCACGGGCTCTCCGAATTGGGCGGCCCGCACCAATTCGCGCACCTTCATCGATCCCGGAGCGATCACACCCCACGGACACGCTGCGGTGCAAGTGCCGCATTGAAAGCAAGGATCGGCCTCGGCCGCCCGAGCCCCGACCGCCGTTTTCTTTTCCTGCGTGGCGGTCGTCACGCGGGGACCGCTCCGGCCGGAACGGCCCCGGCCGCCGCAGCCGTTGCTGCTCCGGCGGAGGAGGCCGAATGTTTCTCCACCACTTCGTGCATTTCCGTCATTTTTTTGGCGAAAGATTTTCCTTCGGAAGCGGACACCCAATGAAGTTGGAGCCGCTCGGGCGCGATGCCTTGGCGCTCGAATTTCTTCTTCCACATCCCGAAGCGTTTTTCCGTGTGATGATTGGCGTTGATGTAATGACAGTCGCCGATGTGGCATCCCGTCACCAGCACGGCCCCGGCCTGTTTCTCAAACGCGCGCGCCACAAACTTCTGGCTCACGCGTCCCGAACACATGGACCGGATGATCCGGGAAGAGGGCGGATAGCTGATTTTTTCCACGCCCGCCTGGTCCGCCCCCGCGTACGAGCACCAGTTGCACGCGAACACCACCACTTTCTTTTCAGGTTCCTGAACCAACGCGGCGTCAATCTGGGCCAGGGTCTGGTCGTCGGTAAAGCTGGGCGCGGTGATCGCGGAGAAATTACACTCCGCGGCGCACGTGCCGCATCCCATGCAGGCGGCGGTGATGACCTGGGCTTTCCCTTTTATCTTCTCGCCGTTCGCCGAGACCGTCGGTTCCATCATCTGAATGGCGTTGAACGGGCACACCCGCGTGCAGAGCGAACACCCCGTACAGGTTTCCGGATCCACCCACGCGGTCAAGGGCTCTTTTTCGATCGTCTCGCTGGAGAGAAGAGCCGCGGCTTTGGACGCCGCCGCCAAACCCTGGGCGATGGATTCCTCCACGCCCTTCGGACCCTGGGCCGAACCCGCGAGAAAAATGCCCGGCGAGCTCGCCTCGACGGGCGCCAGCTTGGGATGTTTCTCAAATAAGAATCCGTCCCCGCCCAGCGTCACTTTGAGTTGTTTCGCCAAACCCTGATCGGCCGGCTCCAGCCCCACGGTGAGAACCACGAGGTCCGCTTCTATCTTTTGGGATCCGCCCGACAAGGCATCTGTGAAAGTGAGGTGGTGGCCCTCCACCTTCACGCTCTCCTGAGAAGGAAGGTCGGGCGCGAGGCGGGTAACTTTGACGCCGTCCGCCAGGGCTTGGGTATAAGCTTCCTCCGCGTGTCGCCCGAACGTGCGAATTTCCCGCAACAACAAATGCACCTCATTCCCCTGGCGCCTCAGTTGGGCGGCCTGGTGGACCATCGCGGAACAACAATAACGCGAACAACCCCTCGCCTCTCCACGCGACCCCACGCATCCGATGAACGCCACTTTTTGGTTTCGGATCTCGGGTAATCGGGTTTCCAATTCGAAATTGGTGATGACCCTGGGGTTTTGGCCGTAGTCGAAATGTTCGGGAACAATCGGACGGCTTCCCGTGGCCAGCACCACGGTTCCCACAGTGAGCTCTTCCCCCGAGGAAAGTTTGGCATGGAACTGGCCCACATGGCCCCCGATGTGCTCCACGGTGGTGCCCGCGTGCGCCTTCACGCCCGACGTCTTCATCACGTCCACCGCGGAGCGCAAAAGAGCCTGGGCATCCAAACCGTTCGGCGGGAGACTCCGGCTGGATTTTAATTGGCCGCCCCACTCGCGTTCGCGTTCCACCAGATGCACCTCGAATCCCTGGCGGGCCAGGTTGGACGCCGCCATGAGGCCGGTAATCCCACCGCCGATGACGAGCGCCCGTTGGACCATCGGCTGAGCCAATCCTTGAAGGGAGGTCAACCGCCTGGCTTTTTCCACGCCCATGGCCACCAAATCCTTGGATTTTTCCGTGGCGCGGGGATGATCGTGCTTATGCACCCAGGACGCGTGGTTGCGGATATTCGCCATCTCGAGGAGGTAAGGATTCAGGCCCGCCTTCAAGCAGGTCCGACGGAACGTGCCTTCGTGGGTCTTGGGAGAACAGGCCGCCACCACCACCCGGTTCAACTTCAACTCCCGGATGCGTTTGGCGATTTCCCCCTGGGTATTGCCGGCACAGGAAAATTTATTTTCCTCGGCGTACACGACCCCGGGCAGGGTCTTGGCGTACTCGACGACCTTCGGCACGTCCACCACGCCCGCGATATTACTGCCGCAATCGCACACGAAGACGCCCACGCGCGCTTCGCCGTCCGTCGGGAGGGGCTCGCCTTCCTCGGGTTTCCCCCACGCGCGGGTTTTCACCCACGCCAGCGCTTCCGCCGAAGCCGCCGAGGCGCTCGCCACGCTGTCGGGAATATCCTTAAACCCGTTGGCACACCCGCACGCGTACACGCCCTCGCGAGTGGTGGCCGTCGCGCCCCCGTCTCGAGCGTCGGCCTTGAAGAATCCGTCCGTGTCCAAATCGACCCCGAGCGTGTTCGCGAGATCGGGCAGGCCCGAAGCCGGAAGGGCCGCCGTGGCCAGTACGACCAGATCCAATTCGTGAGTTTCTAATTTCCCCCCGAGGGTATTTTCCACGCGCACCGCGAGATGGCCATCTTTCTGAGCAATCCGGGCGGGTCTTCCCCGCACAAACTTGACGCCGGCCGCGCGCGCGCGATCCCAAAACGCGTCGAATCCCTTTCCATAGGCCCGAAGATCCATATAGAAAACGGTGACGTCTTTCACCCCGTGATCCACCGATTGAATCGCGTGTTTCAGCGTGTACATGCAGCAAAAACGGGAACAGGCTTTTTGGAATCGGACGTCCCGGGATCCCGCGCACAACACGAAGCCGACGCGGTGGGGATGGCTCCCGTCGGAGGGGCGGAGAATCTCCCCTCCCGTGGGACCCGCCGAAGTGAGCAGGCGTTCATACTCCATGCCGGTCATGATATCGGGGGACGTACCGTATCCGTACTCTTTCAGAAGATGCGGGTCCAACATCTCAAAGCCCGTCGCGACGATCACAGATACGGCCTCCCGCTCCAACGTTTGGACGGCCGGGCCGTCGAACGAAATGGCTTTCACGCCGCACGCGTCCTGGCACCGGCTGCACGGCAGATAGATCGGCGGTTCGTTCACGCACGCCGCGGTATCCAACACGTAAGGCCCGGGCACCGCCTGGGGGAACGGCGTATAAATGCCCTTGCGGACCGCCATCCCCTCGTCAAATTCGTTGGGCAACACCGTGGGGCACGCGGTGAAACAATCGTTGCACCGGGTGCAATCGGACGCCACCCACCGGTTCTTTTGGCGGATGGTCGCGGTGAATTTCCCGGGTTCCCCGGTCAGGTTGACGATTTCCGCCAACGCCAGCACTTCGATGTTGGGATGCTCGGCCACTTCGGAGAGTTTGGGCGCCTCGATGCATATGGAGCAATCGAGAGTTGGAAAATTCTTATCCAGCGCCGCCATCTTCCCCCCGATGGACGGGCTCTTTTCCACGATGGTGACTTGGGCCCCGGCGGCGGCCAGATCCAGCGCCGCTTGGACGCCGGCGATCCCGCCGCCAATCACCAGCACCCGATCCCCCGTTCGCGGGGTCGCCATCATCCGGGGGACCCCACTTTCCTGATAATGTCCATCAGCATTTCGGATTCATCTTCCGGTTCCTGCCATTCGTAGCCTTGGCGGAACGCCTTCAAATTGACTTCCACAAAACTTTTCTTCACCGTCGATTTGATGGCTTCCTCAATCGTGGCTGGTGAAATACCTTGATCCAGGGGCTCGAGGAAATGAACAAGCGCCCCCACCATCACCATATTGGCGGAGAGTTTATTCCCAAGCGACTCGGCCATGGCGATCGCGGGCAGACCCGTCGAGCCCGCCCGATGTTTCCATTTCACCATATCCCGCTCGAAGTACACGTGGGTGGTGCGATGCACCATCGGGGCATACGTATCCGCCGCTTCCTGGGAAAGCACCGCGAACGTATCGAGCTGGGTGAGAGCGGGATACAACCCGGGTTCCCGCATAATGACCACGTTGGCACTGCAGGCGCCGCCCCGGGATTCCGGACCGTAGCTTTGGGTCATCGTCGCGTAGCGGCCGCCGTACAACGAAGCGGCCTTGCCCAACACGTACGCCCCCAGAATAATGCCCTGGCCGCCGAATCCCGCCAGTTTGATCTCCGTCCTTGCGGTCATTTCACCGCCCCCGTGTACGGCCGCTGGATCACGGAATCATAGCGCTCCAAAAATGTAGGGCGAACGCGATCCACTAAGACGCCCACCTTCAATTCTTCATGTAATCCGATGGCCAGATCCTCCGGTTTGACTTTCCCCGTGATCAGAGCATTACGCGGCAGGAGCTTTTCCAGCCTCCGGTAATACGCCATCTCCTCCACCCC
>Ga0209515_10008049_pt1 | contig 12467 bp, 2 predicted proteins | sample Subgroupgradi54m_FD_187454 | JGI IMG/M metagenome (GOLD analysis project Ga0209515, IMG submission 187454) | Subsurface groundwater microbial communities from S. Glens Falls, New York, USA - GMW60B uncontaminated upgradient, 5.4 m (SPAdes)... ... | reverse complement strand
CGTAGCGTCCTTCGCGACGGTCGTATCCTTAGCCACCGTTGCGTCCTTGGCCACAGTGGCATCCTTGGCCACGGTTGCATCTTTCGCAACAGTCGCATCTTTCGCAACAGTCGCGTCTTTCGCCATCGCTGTATTCATCTGGGCGAGATCCTGCGCAATGGACCCTGACGCTGGCACCCCAAGGCGGGCATACAAACTCGCCAGCTGGTCATTCAGATCTTGTGCGGAGAGCGTGCCCCATTTCGCCACGAGCGCTTGCGTATCAGTCTGCACCTGACTGATGAGCATCTTCACTTGTGTCGCCGCCGTATCGATGAGCGCAAGCTTCGGAATCACTTCGTTGTCGATCTTCGTCTCAAGAGCCGTCAGCGCTGTCTGCAGCGAGCTGACCGCCTGCGCAGTCGCCACTGGAGCCCGCAACGTCATCACCAGATTATCCACCGTCCCATCGGAGATGCCGGATGAGGACGCGGCCTCTGACACCACGACGCTGTATTCACCAAGCTGCATGGCCGCATCAAAGGTCTTGGAGAATTGGTAGAGCCCCGCTCCGTCGGAGATCATGGACACGGGACCTAACGTGAAGCCTGGTCCATAGATCGTCATGGTTGGCACGGTGGCTGGATCGCCTGGCGCGTAGTGAATCGTCACCGTGTCGCCTTGCTCGACGTTCGTTTCGCGGTTGAGGATGTGACCTTTTCGCTGGGCCTTCAATTGATCCTTCATGGTGGTTTGATTCGCCAGCACCTTTGGCAGTCCGGCGGTGGGATCCTCGAGATACGTCTTCACGCCGTTAATGGCGGGGATCACCTCAGCGCTGATTTTATCGGTTTGGGTTTTAATCGCTGTGGTGTCGACCTTGACCGCATCGACCTTGCCACCCACTTCCAATATCGCCGCATCCACGGATCCTTGGATGGCGGTTTGCGTATTGGTGAGCTGCTGTGGCAGGGTCGTTCTCACGGCATTCTTGACGGTGTCTAGTGCCGAGCCGGGTCCGACAGTCGCTGCCTTGATGGCTGCGACATCCGCCGACACGTCAGGGCCGCTGCTGCCCCCACTGGTTGCTGTGCTCGTCAAAATCTTCTTCGGGATCGCCATCGCCAACGCCTCACCACTCGTCAGCGGAGAACCGGCGGTCGTCGTAATCGTCGCTTTGGCAAAGTACGACACATCAGGATTGACCGGATTGCCCGCGCTATCAGTCAAGTCCCACGTCAGACGGAAGACCCCCACTTTATCGGGCGTGGAGCTCGTCAGCGTTTTGATGACCTGATTGTTATCCGCCCGAATCTCGATGGTGATCTGACTGACTTGGTCATAGAGGAGGCCGCGCTTTTCCAGCCAGCCGGTGATCAGGACATTCCCCACCGCAGGGGCCGGGAGCGGCTGGAACTGGAAGTTCTGTCGGACATTCCACGGTTGCTGCTTGTTCACATCGAGATCGAGGAAGGCTTTCTGAACGATCCCATCCACCGTCGGGTCGATGACGCCGTCGCCGTTGAAATCGACGAGCTGGGAACGATCTGCCAGCCAGTTTGCCGCGACATACGCTTCGGAGGCCCCCTGTTTGGTCCACGTCGTCGTGTAGGTGTCGGTGGCGTAATAATGGAGAATACCCGGCGGATCCCCAAACGGACTGTTCGGAATGAGTGAGTCATCGATGACATTCCACGTCGTGCCCGAGGCTGAGCCCACTTCGAAGGCGCTCACGCGGGCGAGTGGCGTTTGGTTCGTCAGATCCTTCACCTGCCAAATCACCTTGAGGTAGATCACGCTGAGCGTCTTGGCATCCTCAATGGGCACGTGGTTATTAGAGGTATCCACGGCTTTCACGATAACGGACTTCGGCTGGTAACCGCTCGGGCCGGCGTCGTGAGACATGACTGGATCGATGACCTTCCAATTGAAGCTGCCACTCCAGTTCAAGCTCGGGGACGTGCCATCACACTTGCCGCTCGCCGTGTTGCACACGACCCCATTCGGCTCTGGCGTTTGCGCCATCGGGAGGAAGGTGGTGCCTCCATCGATGGAATAGAGCAGCTGTAATTTGTCGATGAGGCCCGTGATGTTCCACTGGACCTTCCGCGTTTCGTTGGCAATCCAGGGCGAGGGATCACCCAGCGTGAAGTTAAGACCCGGTGTCACCACGATTTGAAATACGGAAGACTGCGCCGCTGGATGCACAGGTACCACCGCGCTGACATCGATCGCCCGCAACTGGAGACTGGCACTGATCGCATCCGAGGGAATCGCCCAGCCATTGAAGGTGCCGGTCGCCGCCGAGACGCCATTGAGCACCGGACCATCGTGCCAGTTCGACGCCGTCGTGCAGTTGTTGGCGCAGTACTGCAGTTTGAGATCCGTGATGCTGCCGGACCGCTGCCACGCCACGTTGATTGTGTCACCGACAGCATACGAGGACTTCACCGGCGTGACGCCCGTAATATCCAGTTTCCCGATAATCGTCAACAGACTAGATTCTCCGAAGACGGGTCCACCATGGTCTTTCACCTTCACCTTGACGCTGGTTCCAATGGCATCCGGGATCGTCCACGAGTAGCTCCCACTGGCCCCTGTGGTCCAGTTGGTGATGACGGTGTTTGGATAGGTCGTGCCCCCATCCGTCGAATAGAAGATGTCCACCGCATTCCCGGAGAGATTGGTTTGATCCCACGCAATGGTCGTCGTGCTCCCCACCACGTAGTTCCCGGCGAGCGGCTGTCTGACACTGATGCCAATAATGGCAAACTGTGTGGAATCATCGCACGCGTTGAGATCGTTGTTCGCGAAATCGGCGTCGCAGATCCGCAGCTTCACCTGGGGCATCGGCTGGCTCGGGGTCCAATTCGGATAGGATCCGCTGCCTGTGGAGTTATCCACATTGGCCGCGAGAGTCGTCACCTGACCATTCGAGAGATCCACCAGATAGAGCGAGACCTTTGGCACGGTGGGATTCGGTGTCGTCCACGTAATCGTAAATGGCTGATTGACCCCAATGCTCGCTGGCGGATCGGTCACCTGGACCTGGCCGTAGACGCGGAACGGCTGGGGCGAGCGAAAGATGGCGCCATTGGCCGGGTCCGTCCCATCGCGAATTTCAATCTTCCCATGCGGGGAACGCGCACCGGGTGGCACGGACCAAGAGTAGCTGGTTCCCGTTTGACCTGAGGCGATAGGAGAAAAACTCAGCCCATCATCTGTCGTGTACCAGAGGTCCACTTTATCCAATCCGGTGCTGATCCACGTGATCGTCGCGGGTTGGTTGATCGGTAAAGCATCGGTCTGAATCGGTGCAGTCACATGCACTTCACTAAAGACCACGTCCGCAAATTTCTCGGCGGCTGGATGGCCCACCGTGACATCGACGACTCGGAATTGCGAGCCAGCCGATGGCGAGCTTGGCGTGAACGGATCGACAAATCTCGAGGTGAGATTGTTGCCAATTTTTGGCGCATCGAGGTAGAGATCAAAGAGTGTCATCACGCCCACGGTGTCCCATTCGACTCGCTTGGATTTCCCGACCGGCCAGCGCGGCTTGCTGTTGGCATAGCGAGCATCAGCGATGGGAGTGATAAAGTTCAACTGACCGATAATGTTGAAATCATTTCCTGGGGCCCCAGTGGCCGAATTGCCCGAATATCCCGCAATTGCCGAATTGGACGCATCTGTTACGCGAATCTTCGCTTGTGCACTAATCGCATCGAGCGGTACGGACCACGAGAAGTGATACGGTGGAGCTGCCTGCGGGGGAGTGTCCAGTGTGGGATCAAAGTTAGAAATAATCGTCTTCCACGTCGGCGCTGGGTCATCCGCGTTCGTCGTGTAGCTGATGTTCACTTTCTGCCCGGCTGATCCGGCCGGAGACCACTGGATCTGCTGTACCGTTAGCACCTTCCAATTCACGGCAGGAGAGGTCGCTGGCTGGATAACCGAGTAGCCCGAGAGCATGTGCATCGCAGATGGCACCGTACCTGTTAACGCCCCGGAGACACTCGAGAGCGTCACCCCTGATGTTGCACCCGCAGTCCCAGAAAATCCGGAAGGCATCACGAGACTGATTGTCATATTGGCACCCGGGGCTAAGTTGACGTTCCCCTTCAGGGTAAACTGTGCGATGCTTCCCGACGCCACTGTCAAACTTGATGTGGTGGCCACGATGGAGGTGGCGTTCACAGTAAAGGTCGTACTGACTGGTGTGCCATCTTTGATAAGTTGTAGGGCGGCCGGGTCGATATCCGTCGTGGCAAGGTTCGCCAGTGTCAGCCCGAACGTGATACTGGGAATGTTCACCGTTTCTCCGGTCGGCGCCAGCTTGAACCTGAAGAGCTCTGCGTTAGTCACCGTCGGAAACGTCGTAAACGCATTCGCTGATTGATCCAACCCCGCAATGGTATATTTGTCCAACGTCAGAAATCCAGCGATCTTGAAGAACCCGCTGGCGGCCGTCACGGTCTGTGTCCCTGGGAGATTCTCCGTTCCGGTCAGTCGAATCATGGTGTTAGGAGTCACGACGTCACTCACTGGATTCTTAGGTGTCGCAACCGCAGGATCTGTCGTGCAGCTATTGGTCGCTCCAAAGACGCAACCGCCGTTCCCCGTGAAGTCCTTCCACACTTTCGCGGGATCATTGGCGAGTAGCGCATCGACGGAATACTCGAATTTCGTGGGCTGACCGACATTGGAGGGTGTCCAACTCATCGTCAGCGGCGTTTGGAATTTCACGGCCTGGCCTGCGGTGGGTGCGGTGAACGTATACGTCGAAACGGTATGCGTCATGGACGTAATAGCCCCACTCACGGTTCCAGCGACGGTACTCAAGCCGATAAATCCTGAATCCACCCCATCGAAGCTGTGCGCATTCATCGTCAACGTCATCTGATACCCAGGCTGGAGGTTGATGAAGCTGCCTTTGAGGGTATACGTCTTGGCTGACGCGGCTCCTTCAGTGATCACACTGGTCAGGCTGGTGAAGTCTGCATTCGCCGGACAGGCGGCTCCAACTGGTGGACACGCTTTTGTGACCAGCGCAGACGCGTTGCCGCTTTCAAAGAGCTGCAGTTTCGTGACGTTGCTCCAAGACATTCCGCCACTAAAGGGCGAGGCGCCATCAAACTTCAGGCGGGTGACTTTGACCGATCCGCCGCCAGCTTGGAGTGTCACTTTGTAGAGATCCTTGTCATTGATAGATCCGGTCATTAAGAAGGCGTTGGGAACCGGTGGGAAACTTCGCGCCACGGTCTCAAGAATTTGGAGCGGCGCGGTTGAGCACCCACGGATGTACGCGTAGGTAGCTGAGGTTTCTCGGATACACACTTTCGCGGTCGAGGATGCCGAACCACTCGATGGCACGGGCCAGTTGTTTGCGGCGCTGGTAAAGGCCGCGATCGTTTGGGCCGGCGTGGCGTCGCTGCCCAAGTGATAAAATTCAAACGTCACGTTGGGATCGGCCGGACTGATCGGGGTCCAGCCAACCGTCGCATTCTTCCCTGCGATGAGTTGCGTCAATCCAACTTGTGGCGCAGCCGTAAGATTCGTAAATCCTGGGCGGGTATGCGTCACGGCCAGGGCGGTTGCTGTCGTCTTGAGTCCATTGGTCACAACAGCGGCATTTGCCACATTCAACGAGGTCACGCTGCCAGTCGCCACCGCAATAGCCCCCGCACTGGCATCGATCTTCACCGATTCCCCACCGTTGAGTACTTTGGTCACCGTCGACGTGAGGACGTAATCCGTGGTGCCCTTCACCGCCACTCCGCTCAATGTCACCGTACTGCCGACGACGGTTCCGGATGTGGTGCTTCCGTCAGATCCGATGAGGGTCCACGCGGTGAAATCACCCATCGCCAGTCCGCCACCCGGAGTGATGGTAAACACTAGATTAGTCGCAATGTTATCAGCGGGAACGCTACTCCTCAAGCCATAGGGAATCAGCTTCAGTCGGAACAGGTTCACATTCGTCAGGTTGGCGTTGCGCAGCGCATTATCTGCTTTATTTCCCGTCGGATTCGACGGTCCATCGGGGTTCAATTGACCCGAAGTGTGGTCGGCAAGCTCGAGGACTTCGGTGACCGTAAACGTCGAGCTCGTTTTGGTCACGGCTTGCCCATCGCCATCGCTCCCTGAAGCCTGAAGCCTGACGTTGGTGCTTGCGTGAGATGCAGTCGGAACCGTCGTGGTGCAGGTATAGGGAGCTACGCCGGACACTGAACAGGTAAACGAGAGTGGTGCATCAGCATCGATGAGGGCATTAAACGTGGTCGCACCACTGATATTAATCGGCGTCCACTGAAAGCTGAGGGGGTTGTTGAAGGCAATCGTCGTCGGAAGTCCCGTCATGATGTAGGTCGCCACGGCGTGGAGCTTCGCCGTCACCGCCCCTCGAATGGCAGCTACTGGTATCGTTACGGTCGTGAGATTTACTCCGGAGGCTCCGGTCGCGACGATATTAGAAGCCACGCCTGACGGCTCAAGGTCAATCTGAAGCTGATCAGGAATATACGTCGCGCCCACTAAGGGGACCGCCAGATTGCTGACGGTCGCTTTGAGCGACAGATCATACGTGGTGTCTTTCGTGAGCAGCTTGCCGGCTGAAGAAAATTTCACGGTCATGCTGCCCGTCCCGCTCGCCGGATCAATCGCGGTGCTCCAGGGGGTCACCGGGTCGAGTTCTGCAGCGGGAACTTTCACCCCGTTCATCCACAACTCCAACCCACTGATGTCAGCGCTGGTGATCCCTTTCACGCTATCGAGACGGAACTTCAAGGAATTCAGTGAGACGTTCCCGCCCTTAGGTGTCAACCGAGCCCGGAAGAGCTCGCCGGCGGCAGACCCCGTGTTCAGAAACAGGTTCTTCGCTTGGCCAGCACCCGGCTCATCGAGCAACAGACTCTCCACCACCTGGAGTTGTGGCGGATTCGCCAGACTGACATCAACGTCTTTCGTCGTATCGGTGTCCTCGAAGGTATTCACCTCGACGGTGAGGGGTTGCGCGCCGCTCGGCACCACTGTCCCGTCATAGCTCAGCCCCAAACTCGTGATTTGGAGCGTATCGTTGAAGGTCAAATCTTTGATGACGTTCAAGTAAAGCGCCTTCCCATCAGCGCTGTAGCCTGGGGTAGCTTCAAACCAACCGGCTGCACACCCACCCTGCACCCCGCTGTGAGACAGTTTGTTCTTGGGATCGGCCAACGTTTTCACTGCAGTTCCACTCAGACACACCTTGCCGAGATCCCATTTCACCCCGTTGCTGGGCAGGGTGATGGCAATCTCCTTGTCGTTGATCGCATCGCCGTCGTTATGCGCAGGACTTGGCTCGTCCGCCTGAATCACACCAGCCGGATCAGTAATCGTCAGGGTCACCCCTAAATCCGTCGTGGTGCTGGAGGAGGGGACGGCCACTTGAATCGGGCCGGGAGCCCCGCTGACACTGAGCGTTGGGACTACATAGGAATTGACACTCATGCCGAACGGGACACTTTGATCAGTGGCGATCAGTTGCCCTGTTGAGAGATCCTGACTCTGCGCCTCCACCCAAGGCTTGCTCCACCGTGAGGCTTCGGTGGCAATGCTCGCATCGTAGAGGAGGTTGTACAATCGGAAGACGGGGCTTGATCCAGTGTTAGTATTTTCAGAGAAGACCACTGAGGCGACGGGGAGATTATTGAATGAAGCCACAGCGAATGACAACTCCGGAACGTCTGAAAAGAAGTTGCCCGGATTGGCATCAGACTGTGATAGCCATTGACCAGTCGTCGCAGGCGGAGTGGGCGGGATCCATTTGGCGTAGTCCAACCCTGACGAATGCGTTGACGCGGTTGTTTTTTGTGCCCAGAGCAACAGCGCCGTCCCAGAATTTCCAGCCCAGGCTACGCTCATACGATCTGATCCATTCACGGATACCGCATAGACATCTGAAATCGAGTCGTCGAGCTTAATCATTCCCTCCCAACAGTCACGCATGGCTTGAAGATCTGCTGCGGTTTGCCCCGTTGGAACCGGCACACACCCCGGAAGGGTATCATCCCACATCGCTCCCCAGATCCCTTCACCTGAGCCGGTTTTCATCATCCCTGTAGCGATTCGCCCGGTGTTCGGTTCGCCAGCGAGGCTCAGCATGTCTGGCTTCTGTATCAGACTGGGGTCGATGTACTCGACTTTCGTCTTCCAGCCGTGGTTTGCGACGACCGTCCTGTCATAGGTGCGAAAACCGATTTCGGAATTCGTACCTCGAATGAACGCTGCGAGGAAGTAGGCACCGGTTCTTCCCTCAAATGTCCCATCAAATGGTCGTTGGCTGGAGCCCACCAATCCGAGAGTGAGCACGCCATTGGCATCGAAGGCTGTGGGAGCCGTATTCGATTCTACTTCCTTCACGTCGGTGCTTAGATTCAACCAGTCATTGGTCAGGCCCCGCCATAAACGCGTGGGAAGATTCCCATTACTGTCGGAAGCCATCACCATGATCTCATCTGAATTAGGACGTGGGACCAACTTGACCCACCACATCTGATTCACATTATCGACGCTGGTGAGCGTAGTCTTTAAGGCATCCGCGTCATTACGGCAAGGTCCGGGAGGAATGGCTGCGCCTTCAAACGTTGCGAACGAGCCATCAGCATCATCAATGGTCGTATTACAAAACGATGCCCAACTACTCCCATCCCACAGGCGGTAGAGGAGGTAGGGCCGATACGCTGTGCCTGGTCTTACATTGGGGTCGGCATAGACCACTAAGAACCGTCCACTGCGTTGTTCAAACGCAAGATCAAAGTATCGAATGGCATCCTTGCCATTGCTATTTCGTAAGAAAACCGGGAACCCGGCGATGGGCTGCCAGGTGCCATCCCCGGTTGAACGGAACAGGTGCAACTTCACTTGTCTGTTGGTGTTCGGACCGAAGGAGTATTGCACCCCAAGAAACTGCTCCGTTTTCCGAGGGTTTGACCGAATCACCACAAACTGAATGGCGGCGGAATCACTACTCGTGACGTCCGGCAGAAAGGGAAGCCCTGTGGCGCTCCAGTTCTGTGAGAAGTGCGGATCCGGATTGGGATTGATGTAATCGAAGATCTTCTGGGCGGCGATGTTGTCTGGGGTGCCATTATCAATCGCGTAGACCACCTGACTGTCATTAAGATCGAGGGCGGCATGTGCCGAGGAGGCGCTCAGAATGAACAGCAGGCTTGGAAGGCTCATACCGACAACGGCACTCCTAAGCCAGTGGCCTTTTACGACAGTTTGTCTTTGCATCTCACAGGTTCCTCCGGGCTGCCGGCATAAAAAATGCCGAATCACCGAAGAAGACTCGTCCCTCACCCATCCGTCTCTTTCGGCAACCCGGCGATCCTAACGTCGACCTGCCCTATGCTTGACACTGCTGGCGCTGCGTGATACGTTTGACGTGAACGCATCGAAACTAAAAGGAGCGCATGACGATGAAAACCATCACACTGCCCAAGCACATGGTTGAGCGGATGTTGCGTGTCACCATTGCCTTTGAAGATCTGCGCGAGGAGCTTGAAGATTATCTGGTTGCCCGCCAACCCCAGTTGCTGAAAAAACTGCGCGCAGCTCGACGCGAGCATCTGGCTGGAGATGTGCATCCCTTCGTTCAGTCGCGTTAGGAGTGTTGGGTGACCTACCGTTTGCAAAGCACTCCAACGTTTGATCGTGATTTTAAGCGGCTGGACCCATCGACGGCCCACCCCATCGCTGGAAAGTTTCGCTGGCTTAGCGAACATCCCGAAGCCCTGCATCATGCGCTCCGCCATGTCCCTCGTGATTTGCAGGGCTTGCAGAAATACCGTATTGGCGACTGGCGCGTTTTGTTCTGGGTAGACCACACGGCTCATGTGATTACGCTCTATGCTGTCGAGCATCGCAGTCGAATCTACAAACGCCTCTAGGTTGCCTTCCGCTCTTATCTTACAAAAACGCCGGCTCACCGAATAAGACGAAACCTTCACACTCTCGTCTCCTTCGGCAACCCGGCGATCCTACAACCGATAGGGGCACCCGAAGACGAGCGCCCACTGTTCCTGCCGTTTTACACCTTCGGCAGCTCGGCCATCCTCGTAGGACCCGTAGCTTTCCGGCCCCGGATTACTCCGGGTGTGGCTTTCTCGGGAGTGTTGCTGGCCTTCCTAGTTGTCAATAACAACCATTACCTGATACGCCGGCGAACGTCAAGGTCACCGCGCCGTGACGTGCGGCGGATGTCGTCACGCCGTCGCACGCGCACCGGAATGGGCTGGGCCATCGGAAATCCGAGAAGACGGGCAAGCTCTCGCAGGAGTCGGACCACAAAAAAGGCGCCGAGGGATGGCGCCAGATTCTGAGGGCTTCGTTTCATCGATCTCCTTCGGTAGCCCCGCTATCCCCCGCGTGGGACCGGTAGCTTTGCGAACCCCGCTTACGCGGGGCGTGCTCTTCTCGAGAGAATCGACCCGGGACCTCTCCCGAATCGCTTCAACTATACCTGATGGCAGCGTCATCCGTCAACGGGACCAGGGAGTTTTTGACCCTGAAGAGTGCACGCAGCTTTCTGTCTGTAGGAAGGCTCCAGGGAAGCGGAACGTCACCCGATGCTGAGAACCAGTTCAGGCATGACGTGGGTTGTGTTGTACAGATCCACGCCGCTTAGCCACCATGGCGAGGATCTGCTCTCCAAGATGACTGCCAGATTCGGCAAACGAACCCATGATCTTCTGGCGAATCACCCCCTCCTCGTCAATCAGATAGGTCACAGGAAACGCGTTCACCTGATAGAGAGCGACCAAGTCGACTTGACCCCGCACGGCCGCTTGTTCGGCGGCAATGATCACCGGATAGGTGAGATGTCGCTCCGTAACAAATTGCTCTACCACCGCGTGCTCACGATCCAAGCTCACGGTAATGAACTGCACCTCGGGATTGTGGCGAAATCGTTCGTACAACGCTTGGAGTTCTGGGGCATCCGACTGGCAATGGGGACACCAACTGATCCAAAAATGCAGGATGGTGATCGCGTGTGGCGGAGCCCCAAGGACCTGTGGTCGGCCTAGAAGATCCTGCACGGAGAACAACGGGGCTGTTGAGCCTTTCACTAATGGTGTCGGCAAGGGTTCGCCGTTGATCGTCTTGATGCGACCGCGAGGAACGGCGATGAGGACCGCGTCATCCTCCACCCGGAGAACATCACCCGTCAGGTTCGTCTGATCATCAAGGCGGATAGAGGCGGCTTGTGCAGTTGGCGTAGCGCACCACGCCAGGAAGAGGAACGTTGTCGCTTGCACACCTTGTTTGATGACGGTGGAGAGCGCAGTGGGTGTCATGCTTCAGCTATATCGTATGTGGCGCTCATCCGTCAAGAGGAGCGCAGGCGCAGTTCGCTCACGCGCGCGATCAACAGTTGAGATCGGCGTCGTTATTGAGTGAGCCACTGCCAGATAAGCTGCCAGCCGCTTCGAGGATAGCCCTGTTCTTTCGCCGTCGAACCAAGCGCGGTGACCACCAAGGGCCGACCGGCTGGCGCTCGGGCCGCGTGATACGCCGCTTTCTCTCGATTGTGGACGAAGCGGCTGTAGAGAAAGGCGAGCTTGCCGTGAACAGCGGGATTATCTTCCCACTGAAGTGAGCGTTCAAACGCTTCAGCGGATTTCGGATACTGCGTGGTGGCTAAATATGATTCCCCGAGGTTGCGATAGAGTCGCGCCGCCTGCTGCGAATTCAATCCAGTGGGGAGTGTTCGCGTTGCATCAGCCCCATCAACCCGAGCGCGATAAGATGAGGACGCAGTGGACGCGGGAGCCGAGTCGGCACTGCGTGTGGCCAGCTCTTCATAGGCGTGTGAAAGCTCTGCCAACTGCTCTTTTCGCTGATCTTCCGCGCTGTGCTGCTGGGCCAACGCGTCGGTGAGCTGTTGTAATTCGTTCGGACTCAGTGAGCGGATGGCCGCTGCATGTACTTGGGATTGCAGCGCGGTTCGATCGGATGCCGTCGAAGCTACCTCTTGTTGGAGTGCCGCGATCTGTTCTTGGAGCAGCCGCTGCTCGTTTGAGGAGGCTTCGAGGCGATGCGCAAAATCGCTCCGTTCAGTGGAAAGGGTCGCGAGTTCCGTCGTCATCTGTTTGGAAGTGTGGGTCAGCGTTTGGAGTTCTTTGTCGCTTTCGGTCCAGCGCGTTTTCAGCGCCTCGTACGCGTCCGACAGCTTCTGTCGCTCCTCCTCAACCAGCGTCAGCGAATTCTGTCGCTGGGCAAGCTCCACCTTGGTCGAAACCAGGCGCTGCCGCATATCTCGAGACCAACCGTACCCTTTCCACCACAACCATCCAACACCGCCCATAATGAGGAGGAGCAGAAAGAGCAGGCGCAGGCGCGCAAGAAGCGTGGGCATGCTTAGTAGCTGTTTCATCATAGGCTCGTTACCACAGAGGCACAGAAGGGCCACAGAAACACAGAGCATATCTATCAAGACGCCCTCTGTG
>Ga0209515_10008047_pt1 | contig 12467 bp, 9 predicted proteins | sample Subgroupgradi54m_FD_187454 | JGI IMG/M metagenome (GOLD analysis project Ga0209515, IMG submission 187454) | Subsurface groundwater microbial communities from S. Glens Falls, New York, USA - GMW60B uncontaminated upgradient, 5.4 m (SPAdes)... ... | reverse complement strand
GCGCCTTAGCGGCAGGTATGAGGCAAAAGCTGTTATTGCCTACCGGGCATTAGTTAAAACTATGGCAAACTTAAAACGCCTCGGTTTTATGATGCTGATAGTTGTTGGAGTTGTTCTCGTTAGCGGCTGCCTGCAGCAAACTAAATACGGCCAACCCCTGCCTTCTCCCGCGCCCTCACTTCAACCAACTGCTGTTTTCGAACCACCGTCTGCCAATCAGCCAGTTCCAACAACACGGAACCCAACCGTGCTACCTGAATTGAATCCGGGTGGCAGCGGCGTTCCAGCCAGGGCAACGCCCTCGAAGCTGCGCGTCTCTGGCAACCGCATCCTCACCGCAGGCGGGCAGGAGATCCGGCTGCGCGGCGTGGTATTGGGAGACCCTTTTCTAATGGAGAAAGACGACTTCAACGGGGACGGCGCGCCAGACCACCATTTCTCAGAGAAAATCGCGGACGATTTCGCGCGCGTCAAGGCACTCGGCGCCAACGTCGTCCGCCTCATGGTTTACCCCGGGTACTATCGGCTAGTCGGCGGGGAGAGTTACCTGGCAACCTACGTCGACCGCATGGTTGACCTGGCTGAGGAAAATGAACTCTACGCCATTATCGATTACCACGTGATCGGGCGGCCCGGCGGCTGGTATGACTCGCCGTCTGACGCGACGCTGTGGGAATATCCTACCAAAGTCCACTACGCGGATTCCGAGATGGCGGTTGCATTCTGGGATGCAGTTGCCGCCCGATACGGCCAGAGAAAGCACGTGCTCTTTGAGATTTACAACGAGCCTGCCGACGATACCGCCAATTTCACGTGGGCCGACTGGCGGCCGACGGGTCAACTCCTCATAGACACGGTCCGCAGGCATTCAGGCAACCTCATTCTAGGGTCCGGCCCAAAGTATTCCAACGACCTCTCGGAAGTGCCCAGCAATCCATTCAATGACTCTAACCTGGCGTACGTCGCCCACGTCTATCCTGGCTCTGTCCCAAAGGGGGACGACTTAGTTTCCGCGTGGGAGAGGCTTTTTGGCTTCCTTGCCAAGAGCTATCCAGTGATTGTCTCCGAGTGGGGTTACAGCAACGGCGGCGATGAGACGACCAACGGCACCCTGCAAGGCTACGGAAGGCCCCTCCTCGATTACCTCGACCAAAAGAACATCCACTGGACGGCGTTTGTCTACCATCCCCTGGATGCGGGGCAAGGGCAGATGCTGATAGAAAACGACTGGACGACCCTAACCGAATTCGGCGAGTTTGTCAAGCAACGCCTGCAACGCCCTGCCAAAGCCATTTCCGAGGGAGGCGCTAACGCAGGCAAGAGACTTTGAGAATCGCCTCGCATTGCCACACTTGGAGTTTCAAGACCATCGAGGCGGGCAAGCGGATAGAGTTTATGGCAAAATGAGCTTGCAGTACGGCCGCGTTTGTGTTGCCTTACGCCGTTTGTGCTGCCGCGTCAATTAACGAGTTTGCCAAGCGGCACGCGCAGCAATAAACCCGTCACCCCCCTTAGTTTTTAACAAGGGACGCCATTGTAAGCACTAGCCTCGCTTTTTGGCGGTGATTCATTTGCCAGACGTCTACAAGCACGGAAACGAAACCCAGCCTCTAGGCGACCAGTCACTTCGGTCGGCGGCAAAAGCGGTTACCTACAGGCTAGCCATAATAGTATTGGATGTTACTTTCATCTACTTCCTTACTGGAAAGTTCGAGACTGCCTTGTGGTTCATGGTAGTGAGCAACGTCTACACTACGTTTGCGTACTTCGCGCACGAGCGGGCATGGGACAAGATAAGCTGGGGAAGGAGGGTAGAACCCGCAAAGCGCAAGCCCGCCCTCAGCAAAGAAAAAAAAGTAATTCCTAGCTTCAAGCGTTTTTAGAGGGGGGTTGGGGTGCTAGCACTTCAACTGCAAGCGCCTTGGGCGGGTTATTGGCCAAGCCCCTTGCGCCGCCAAGAAAACGGTTATATATTGCGATAGTTTTCTAGTGCTATGAGTTACAATCTGTTTGCAGCGTTTCTTTTCGTTTCGCTTCTCATTGCAGGATGCCTGCAAAGCAATTCGAATCCCGCCGCTGCCACGGTGAGCGTCTCACCATCAACTCAATCGCCGTCCCCTTCCTCTGCTGTTTTGCCATCGGCTTCCCCTGGCTTTGAAGTTAAGTGGCATGACTCGGCCCGGTTCCGCGCAGCCTACCCTGCCTCTTGGAGCGTTAGTGAAGGCCAGGGGTTTGTCCTATTCCAGTCACCCCAGCAATCAGCTTCCGACAAAGTTCAAGAGAACATTAACGTGGTAGTTGCGCCAGTTGAGGCGCAGGCAACGCTTCAAACCTATGTAGAAGCCGCCCTTTCATCTTCAGTTGAGTCTGGCGCCAAGCTGCTTGACTCCGCCGACCTTTCTATTTCTGGCGCGCCTGCAGTGAAAATCACTTATGTTGAACAGAGTAAGGCCGGTTCTTTGCAGTATATGCAGGTGTTTGCGCTCAAGGGCGGGCTCGCGTACATACTTACTTACACTGCGACTCCTGAAACTTTCTCAAAGTTTTCTGCACAAGCCGAGAATGCAATGAAGTTGTTTGAAATAAAGTCCAGCCAAGGCGCCACTGCCACACCCGCCCCACGGACAGAATCTTCCACTGCGCCCGAACTAGTGCGCAAGTGGCGCGTGTACTCGCAGTCAATCTTCTACGACGCGGGCGGCTCCAATTTTTTGAAAACCCCTGCAACCACCTTGCTTGACTTGCGTGCTGACCAGACTTGGTCCTTTGGCTCCTCGAGCGGAACTTGGAGCGTTCAAGCCATTTTGGAACAGGACTGGGCCAAGTGGGGGGTTTCTTCCTACGGCCCAAAGCGCAAACTAGTTTTAAACAACTGGAATGGCGTGGGAGCCGACGGGCCAATAGACGAAACTGAGGGCCGCGTTGACTTCGCGTGGGCCATTTACCGAGTGGGCCCGCCGGCAGTCGAACGGCCTGCCCAGATTCAAATGAAGTTCGGCCAGACTTACTCTTAAAAACTTTTTTGCGGATGCAACCAAAATGCAACTCTTGCGCGCTTTAACGCTTCTGCTGTTTTTTGGCGCGCTCGCCAACGCAGTTTCCTTCCAGCTCTCCGTTTCAACTCAAGGAACTGGTTTTGTTTCCTCCTACCCCTCCGGCATATTGTGCGGCGCAGCTTGCGCCGAGTCATTCGATTCGGGGCGGGAAATCACTTTGACTGCCACTGCGCAGGACGGCGCGCAGTTTGAGGGCTGGGAGGGAAACTGTTCGGGAAGCCAGCTTACTTGCACTTTCGTCATAAGTTCTGCCAAGAGCGTGGCCGCCAGATTTTCGGGCGCAACGCTTTTTGAGTACCTGCTTTCAGTTTACAAGTCTGGAGACGGCAGCGGCACAGTCCAATCAGACCCCTATGGAATTACGCTTGGCACAATTGCCCCCTACGATTCCTCGAAGTTTGCAGCAGGCACTCGAGTAACCCTCTTGGCCTCAGCTTCTTCCGGCTCTCGCTTTGACGGCTGGTCCGGCGATTGCAGCGGTTTAAACAAAACCTGCGCAGTTGCCTTGAATTCTGCAAAAAAAGTTACCGCAGTTTTCTCCAAGTCCGGCAGCCCAACTCCTTCCCCTGCGTCCTCGCCTGTTGCAAGCGCTTCTCCCACCTCTTCGGCGCCTGCCGGCTCTCCAACGCCAACTCTCAAACCAGTTCAACAGGATTTCACTCTCGTAATTACCAAGGCATCAGGCCAGGGTGCAGTGCGCGTCTGGCCCATTGGCAGGCAGGAAGATTTGTGCGGGTCAAGCGACAAGGCATGCGTGTTCACCTACGCGGCGGGCACTTCAATTACCCTCGACGTGGTGAGCGCGCCCGGAAACGATTTTAGGCAGTGGAGCGGCGACTGCAGCGGCGAACTCATATGCAAGCTGGTTTTGGGCAAGAACAGGAGTGTCCAAGCCGCCTTCGAAAATACTGCGATCCGTGGAACTGGCCAAGGCGGCGTTGGCGGCGCGCCCGGGCAGTCGTTGACTCCCACTCCTGTTGCCACCCCCCGCCCAACTCCATCCAATAACCCTATTTATCCACTGCAGGTTTTCATCACCGGGCGGGGTTCTGTTGACTCCGGCGATGGAAGGATTGGCTGCGGGGAAGAAAGGCAAAAATGCGAGGCAAAATACTCTCGTTACGAGCAAGTGCCCCTTTCAGCTAGGCCCTACGCTGGCTGGAAGTTTGTTGGCTGGGGCGGCGAGTGCAGGAATGCCGAGAGTGAGCCGTGCGTTGTTGCATTGGACGTCTCTTCCTTGTTTGTTTCAACCACGCAGGTGCGCGCAGTTTTCGAGCCCCTCCAGCATTTCGTGAGCGTTTCAATTCAAGGCAGTGGTTACGTGACTGACGGAAGCAATCGCCCGCCTCAAACCGGGCGCGCCAATATTGTAGAGCCGACTAGACTTTCCCAAATAAGCTGCGGCGGGCAATGCGCAGCGCAATACCCAACTGGCTCTTACGTTTCCTTAACTGCCATGCCAATCGGCGAGTCAACTTTCGAAAAATGGGAGGGCGATTGCACTGGCACTTCCAGCAACGTTTGCTACATTACTGAAGTTACCTCTTCAAGGCAAGTGCGCGCAATATTTTCGGGCCCACCAGCGCCAAACAAGCTCAACGTTGAAATAGTGGGCGATGGAGCCGCGGATGGAGGGGTTGAAGTGCAAGCAGTAGGCCCCGGCGGCAAGCCAGTTGAAACAAAGGCCTGCAACTCCAATTGTTCTTTTGAATACAAGCAGGACGTTCAAGTTGGCATCCTGCATAAAGCAAACGGGCTTGCCGTATTCGAGGGATTCGGTGGAGACTGCCTTGGGGAAGTTTGCCCTTGGATGCACATGGACAAGCCACACAAGGTGATGCTGCAGTTTTCAAGGGCTTCCTTCAAGCGCCTAACGGTAGTGAAGCCCAAGGCTGGCACTATTTACTCGCAGGATTACAAGATACAGTGCGGAGAATACTATGGCAATTGTTCTGCCGAGTTTGACAACCGATCTGTTGTCCACCTGAAGTTCAGTTCATGGGAGGAAGGATTATTTGAGAAAGGGTGCAGTGCAGTTTTCAAGGAACTTGACCGCAATGGCTACACTCCAATTGACGTTTGCTACGTCGACATGAGGCAGGGCCGCACTGTTGAAACAAAGCTTTCCCTCGCGCAGGAAAAATCAGTTGCCCGCTACGCTTTGGAAGACGCATTCAACCGCCCCGACTACCCTGGGCTAAAAGAGTGGGTGCTGCAGGAAAACGGCGTGGCCTTCCAGAGAACGCTCGTTGAGCTGCGGGCAGGAAAAACAGGCTATAATTCAAGTGAAGTGGCTAAATGGATTTCCGGCAACTGGGATTTGTACCTAAAAGAGCTTGGCGTTGCAAAGTGGATGGATGATTACGACACCAACGTAGTGCGCACCACGCTCTACTCAGTGTTTTTTGACCAAGCAAGCAAAAATCGTGCGTTGGCCGACTTTCTTTACGACAAGTCAAAGCCTCCTTTCCGCACTGCCTTGCAGGAATTCCTGGCCCTCCACAAGCAAGGCGAAGCCAAGTTCAGGGAATACATGAAAACAAGGAAAGATTTTTACCTGCAGGAGGCGGGGGTTTACGAATTCTTGAAACCCACTCCAACGCCAACCCCCATTCATAGGGAAAAGAAACCGCCTTACATCCGCAGCATACGCCCCCAAGACTCGCAGGTTGGAAAGCCAACTGAAATTTTTGGAGACGCCTTCAATACAGTGACGCAAGTTACCCTCAACAACGACGTAGTTGACTTCCAGTTGTTGCCTGACGGCAGGACAATCAGGCTCCCCAGAGTTCCGTGGGGAATGGTGCTCGGAGTTGACGCAGGCCACCCTGCCAAAGTAACCGTCACCAACCCCGGTGGTTCATACACTGAAAACCTCGTCACTGCCAACGGCGCGCCTGTTACCAAGAACGCTGACGGCAAGAACGAAGAGTGCTTTGGGGCAGTGGGCCCGGCCTGTACGGGGTTGTTCGACGCAAAACCCGGCGAGGCAAGTGATATTGCCAACCGCGCAGGCTGCAAAGCCCCGGCAAATGGGGTGCGAGTCTGTTGGGTTTCAACTGGCAGCATACGCCACGACAACTGTTGCGTGCGCTATCCTGCAGGCAAGTTCTGCGGCGGCCCGGGCACTGACGGAGAGCCCGCGAAAGAATTCAACCACGATGGCAACTGCGCAATAGAATGGGGTGAAGCAACCGGCGACACCTTCTGGGCCCGCGCCTGGACTGAAACGTTCGACGTAAGCAGGCCGACTGACCTAACGCCTTTCGGCACCGTACGCGACAGGTACCCCCAGGGCGAGACTGCAGAAACCACTCGCTTGTGCGCCCCACGCGGCCACGAAATGCGTTACTCCATCCTCGACAAATTCTGCTGTTCAGGAAAACTAGACTCGTGGAAGAAGTGCGAGTAACTTGAAGCGCCTTGGGCGGACGCCTAGATGAGATGTATGGCGCTTTTCATAAGCCGTTTCTAGCTGATTTTTTTAGATGCTTTGGCAAGCCGTCTTTCAGTGATGCTGATTCGAGTTTTTCCTTCCATTTTTCTTGGAAAGCGCTTTTTTCTTTTTCACTCAAGTAGTCTTCGGCATTTTGCTTAGCTTGAACGAGGAATTCGTCGCTCAAGCCGCATTTGTAGAGTAGTTCTGCAATTTTGTTCGATGCCAAAGGCGTTTTTTCAAACAAGCCTAGCAAGTCTTTGGCGTCTTTCCATAATTTACCCTCTATCCTCAAGCGCTCTCTTTCAGTGGCAATGGAGAGGTTAGCGGCCCGGCCTATTAACGCGCCTATTTTGTAAATGACCATCAGCTCTGGCTCTGCAATCCAGGCGTGAACATTTTGGGCGAAATAGTGTTTTCGCTTGTATTTTTCGGCCAAGCCCCAAGGAATGGTCAGGGCAGTGCCGTTTACAACTACTTTGCGGTCGGAAGAAACGGCGTCAATTATCATTTCAACTTCGCGTCCGTTGCTTGTCTTGCGTGTTTTGTAGAATTCGTAGTCGAAAAAACTTGTTTTCCGCTCATCGTACCCGTTTACCTTAAAGTATTGCAATAAAGTTTGCTGCATCGCACCACCTCCCGGAAACACTACGTCAATGTCTTTGGAGCCCAGTCCGCCGTGATATGCGTAAGCAGCCCATCCTCCAACGATCAGCGGCTCGTGACCCAACTTGTTGTACCAAGAGATGAATTCAACAAGTTCCTTGAGAGTCTGGTCAGTAACTTCAGATGTGTAAAGCATCGAGTAATCCTGCATTTCATCCCCTTCCCCACATTTTCTTTATGAGTTGGTCGGCAGCGTAAGAGCGTTGGCTGCAAAGCAAGTCAACGATCGTCCTAGTTTTCTTCGTGACCAACATTCTTTTGTCCTTCTCAAAATCGCTTTCTTGCTTTAAATCATCATCGTACACCGTAATTTTAGTCCTGCCCGGAGGAAGTTGTTTTAGTCCCTCCACTAGCTTCGAATTCCCGTAAACGTGAATTGCTGGATCCCGGAAATAGTCGTCGTATCGCCCAAGCGCGGTTGTAAGGCACAATACTGCATTGTTTTGCGCAAGAAGTTTGGCAAGTTCCCCCTCGCTTTCATTAACTTGAAACGAGGCAACTGCCAGTTTTTCCATTCGCCTGAACAGGGCAAGCGACTCGGCAAGCGCTGCGGGCGCAATAAGCTTGTATCCGCCGAGCCGCCTTGCAGCATACTGGTGGTCAACCATCCAGTTAACTACCTTATTGACCCAGCTGAAGGCAACTCCCGTAGCGCGGTGAACTTCTATTTGCTTGAACTCGCCTTTTTCCAGCGCAAAGCGAATTACTTTATAACACTGTGGGCTTGTCAACTTCATAATATCACTATCTCTTAATAACAATAATATCTGTAAATGGAGATATTAATACTTTTGCTTGGCAGTGCTGCTGGGGCTATGCAAACCAATCAACCAAAAACTAGGCGCCGTACATCATGTCTGAGCGCCTTGGGCAGGACTCGAACCTGCGACCGCCTGATTAACAGTCAGGCGCTCTACCAGCTGAGCTACCAAGGCACGGTTTTTCTAAAATTAGCTCTTGCTGTCTAATATTATTTAGTGGGCAATGGTTTTTATTCACTATTTTTGGGAGTTTAGCCAAGCACTATTGCAAGCAATTCCGGCAGCGAGCGTATTTCAAAGTCTGCCTTGCCTTTGCAGGGCTCCATTCCCCCGTAGCCGTAAAGCGCGCGGCAAGTCATGCTCCCTGCAGCATTCCCGCCAATTATGTCGGCGCACCCGTCGCCCACAACAAGGCAGTCCACTGGCTTTTCTCCAAGCATTTTGGCAGTTTCCTCGAAAGGCTGCGGGTGCGGTTTGCCTTTGAAAGGGTCGTCGCCGTAAACTAATGCCTGGCAGTAAGGGTCGAGCTTCATTTGCTCGAGGATGTAGTCGGTGCTCTTGCGGTAGCGCGCAGTGACGATGCCAATTTTAACGTCGTTTTCCTTAAGCGCCTTGAGCACTTCCTCTGCCCCATCAAAGCCTTTCACCAAGTGCGTGTTCTCGTACTGGAATTCCCTGTGGTGCTCTACAAGCCTTTCGACGTCGCCGCCTGGCGCAATCAGCGAATAGCACTTGTGCAGCGGAATGCCTGCAAGCTCTGCCATCTTGCGCAAGTCAATGCGCTCAAAGCCCTGTTTTTCGAGCGCGTAGTTGAATGCGAAGAAAATGTGGTCGCGCGTGTCAACAACCGTGCCATCGAGGTCAAAGAGCACTGCCTTGAATTTAGCCATGGTTAAAATGGGTAAAAAAGCTATAATAGCTTTGTCAAGTTTAGTTTAAGTCAGGTTATTTTCAAAACGAGTGAATTAAAATGGCTGAATTGAAGATACGGAGCTTTGGTGCACAGCACGGCACGCCTGCTCATTTGAATGTGGTGATGCCGCAAAAGGTTTTTGCAAACGCCAAGGCACTGGCGGACTATTCGCAAGAGCTTCTGCGCCACCCGCAATTTCCAGGCTATGCACCCCATGCCCTCTTGTTTTCAGAAACTCCTTTCCCGCAAGATTACTTTCCAAAGCGCCTTGAAGTGAAGAAAGCCGTTGCAGAAATGCAGCACTTTCTTGCTATAAACCACCCTAATTCAGTGATAGCCTTCAGCGTAAACGAGGGGCTCAAAAGCAGGAGGGCGTTGATTCAAGGCAAGCGGATTGATCACGCCGCCCATTCGAACACAAGTTACCTAGTTTCGGCTGCAAGATACGCTGCCTACTCCAAGCTTGAGAATGCAACGAACGACAATGACAATATGGAGCGGCGCAACCCTGGTTTGGTGGCTTCAGTGGCAAGAGACGCAGGTGGCCAAACTTGGCATCAAAGAGCGCGCCGCTTTAAGCGAAAAACAATTCCATTTCCGCAGTTAACTCTTTCAAGCAGGCACCAAGTGCAGTACCGTAACTGCCTTGACACTATAGTGCGCAAGACCGCAGCTCCAATCACGCTTGTATCCGCAATAGGCCTTCCAATGAATTATATTGAAGAGCTGGCGAGAAGAACAGAACTACTTTTTGTAAATGACGGCCATTTTGCAAGAAAAGCATTTTTGCATGGAAACCAGGTGGTATACTTGCACCTAGATCCTAGCTACATGCGGCAAGACGCCGAACCTCGCTTAAAGGCCCTTGAAAAGGAACTCGCAGAGAAATTTGTCCGTGTACACATAGTGGACTAGGCGCGCGATAGTTACTGGAAAACTAGTGGCGTGCTCTGGCAACAAACGGCTGCTTTTTGCCAGAAACGATGCCCTTGCTCCTCTGCTTCTCTTCGATGCGCGCAACTACGTCCTTTCTCTCCAATTCCTTTATTGCATTGGAGGCAATCCACTTTGCGGCAGGCGAGTCAATTTCGCCTATTTCCTTGGCGCACGCCAGCGCCTTCGAGTGCAATTTCTTGTTTCTCTTGCCTATCTGGCGCAGCGCCCAGTTGACTGCCTTTTTGACAAAATTCCTTTCGTCAGTAGAGGCTTTCTTGATTTGCGGAAGGAAGTCGATGAACTCCTGGTCCTGCTTGTCTTTGCCAAAAGCCGCAAGGCACGCGATGAGCGCAAAGCCGGTGCGTTTTTCAAATTCTTTTTCCCTCTCGCACCACTGGCGGGCACGCCGGAATGGATTTGGCATTTTTGAGTAAACGTTTAGGCAAGTCTGGTCAACCAAGTCCCATGAGTCCATGTCCTTTAGCCAGGCTTCCGCCTGTGCCTCTGATACTTTTTTAGGCTCTTCAATGATTCCTGCAAGCAGGCGCGCCTCGTGAACGCCAGTTGACCAAAGCTGCAAGGCAGTTTCGTGGTGCGTGCCAAAATCGGTTGCCAGCAATCTTAATTCAGTTACGCTCACTCCAAGCATGTCGGTGCCTGAAATGCCGAACTTCCTCATTCCTGCGGCGCCGCGCTCGCTGGCTTGTGAACGCAGCTTGCGCATAATCCAGCCGAAATCCCGGTTTGCAACTCTCTTCATTGTAAAAACAGCTCTAGTTAACTTAGGTTAGTTGCTTTAGAAATAGCTTTGTTTGGCTAGGGGTAGAGGGGCACCGCGTAAATGCCTAACGCATTTACGGGGCCCAGTTGATTTAAACTCAACTAGGGCGAGCAAAACGGAGAGGAGCGCAAACCTGAATGGTTTGCGTCTCTGACACAAAGCAAAGCTTTGTGCAGACCTGCGAGGTTTTGCGAAGTCCCCCTAGGGCAGGAAGTCCTGTGCCTCGATTTTCTCCGGCAAGTAGACTTTAGAGACGTATTGAAGCGACTTGCTGCTTAGCGCTTGGATTTCTGCCTTGATTTTCTTTTCAAGGAACTTGTTGATTTCAGTCTGCCACGCTTTTTGCTTGAACCACTCGTACCCCTTCATTTCTTCGGCTCGCTTCAAGTCCACGTCCTTCGCTTTAATGGTTACGCTGCGCAGGTCGTAGTGCTCGATGTCTGAAATGCTCATGCCGATGAAGTGCGCGTTGGGGCAGCCCAGCCTGTCGCTTTCGTGCGCCAGCGCCATTGAACCGTACTTCATTGTGGAGTAAATGTACCATCCGTACGGGTCTGCGTCGGTGAGTATGTAAACTGGGAGGTTCAGTTCGTCACTGAGCCTTTGCAAAAAGCGGCGTGCACCGCGCGCGGACTGCCCGGCTGTAGTCATGATGATGCACTTGTTTTTCTTCCAGTAATCGTCTTCGTTCAACCTGTCAAACAAGGCGTTTTTTTCGGCAACCAGCACGTATTCGGCGCCTACGTCCTTGAACTCGATTTGTTCGACTATGGATGGCACTGCCCAGCCGCCGCTGCCCATGTGGCCCAAGTCAATTGTGTCAACCTTGTCCCTTACCCTGTCGGTAATGACCATGTCCCCGGCAAGCCTTCCCTTGGGTTCAGCCCTCAAGTGCAGCTTTTCGCGGAAAGTATCGAGGGCAACTTCAAAGTCAACTATTGCCAAGTCGCTTTCCTTTTGCTCGTCAATCGTGTCCTCCTTTGTTCCAGGAATAGTCCTTTTCTTGGCGTAGTAGAGGTCCCGGAGCGTGGCAGTCAAGTTTTGGTCAAGCAAGTCCTTCTTGACGTAAGATGCTACAAGCATTGTCTGCATGAATTTGCGTGCGTGCCCCACGTTGAACAAGTAGCGGTGCGCAATTTTTTCGCCTAAGACGATTTTCTTGGCTTCCTTGTCGAACTCGACGTTGCGGCTTCCGCGCACCGGGATTGCAATGGAGGGGTTGTCTTCCTTGTCTATTTGCCCGACTAGCTGCATCGAGAGCTCGAAAATCCTCTTTGCAATTTCTTCCCTGCTTTCGGCAAGCGATTGCTTTGTCGGTGCCTTCTTTCGCGGTTCCTTGTTTTCAGCCATGATAATCACTTTTTGCTCCAATTATGCTTAACAAAAACTTATTCTTCTTTCTCTTCGCCGCTTTCCTTCATTTCCTTTTGCGCCGCCTTTTCAATGTGGTCTAACTCCTCTTCTTCCTCGTCGGCATCGGCAGCTTCGGCAATGGCAGTCCTTTTTTCAGCAATCTTTTTCAACTTGTCGGCAAGTTCCTTCTGGAGTTTCCCAGTTATTTCAGCCAGTGCCTGCGAGATTTCAGGTATGTAGCGGAAGAAAAGAGTCCTTCTCTCTTCCTGGTCTTTTGCCCTGCGCAGCGTGCGCAGGTAACTGGAAATGCCGCGCGCGCACTCCATCAAGGCATAACGGATTTCGGCAACGATTTCCTCTTCCTGCGCTATTGCGAGCTTGCCTGCGCCAGTGTAAGGGACGTATACGGATGTGAAGTTTACAAAAAGGGTTACCGGCTGCTCCTCCCAGTTCTTCAAATCATACCTATTCCAGTCAATCGTTTTTACTGCTTCAGTGATTGCGTCTGCGCCTGCGTCGAACAAGAGTGGAACGCGGTTGGCAAACCTCATGAGCTCCCCTTTGG
>Ga0209515_10008046_pt1 | contig 12468 bp, 10 predicted proteins | sample Subgroupgradi54m_FD_187454 | JGI IMG/M metagenome (GOLD analysis project Ga0209515, IMG submission 187454) | Subsurface groundwater microbial communities from S. Glens Falls, New York, USA - GMW60B uncontaminated upgradient, 5.4 m (SPAdes)... ... | reverse complement strand
TTATTTAAGAATATAAATAATATTTTATCTGTTTATGACTAATTCATTAATAAAAGTATTCCTTGCTCATTGTAGGGCCCTGCCTTATACATATGTAGTTTCAAATCACCTTATGCAACAAGCAGCACAAGGTAAACAAGATGTTCAGTATGATCCAGGCATTGTACTTGGAGAACTTAAAGGTACAAGTGGAGTATCACAAAGATTTTTGCCAGTTAATGAACAAAGCCTTTCATCTCTTTCAAACACAGTTGCTGTTCAATTAGGATGTTTTGACTTTACAGATGTAGTTGAAATTAATATAGGAGATAAAAAATACTATTTAAACAAAAAAACAATGCTACAAAAAGCACAGAAGTTAAATAGTATTTTAGAAAGATTAACACCGTTAGCTGATGATGCAGCTAAACTAAAAGAACCTTTAGCCGATATTGATAGATTTAAGAATGCAGTTCTAGGCAGTACAGATGATGGACTTCCTTTTAAAGCCGAGACTGAACTCTTATTTAAAATAATAAATGAAAGCTCCTCTGTAATTAAAAATCAAGTGGCAGAAGAGTTTAAAGGGTTTACAAGATTGCCACTGAATAGCACTGAACAAGCTGAACAATATTTTACAAAATACTTTGAACTAAAGCAAAAGCTGATATTACAATTTTACAATGGTGATACAAAAGCTCTAGGATCAGGTTTATTAAACAGACTTTCACTAAGTAATATTGATAGCACTATAGATGAAGCTAGAAACTTCTTTACTATTAGTAATCCTGCAGAAGCAACTACTACAACTGATTCAAACTTAGATCATGAAAAGATAAACAGGTTTAGAAAATATTTTCTAGCTAGACTAAGAACACTAAAAGAATTAAGGCATACTTCTACACAATCTGCAGTTGAATCTACACTTAATGGATTAAGTGAAATTGATGGTGAGACAGCTACTATAAAAGCAACCAAAATAATATCAGGTGTAGTTGTTCCCAGAATAACCAGATTCATTCGGGAAGAGGTAGTAGAACAAGATTATGAAACTTTCAAAAGAAGAGCCAGTACATTCTGCAATGGTGAAATACCACATGAAGACACTATGAAGCAGGTCTTTCAAAGAATAAAGGAAGAGGCACCAGGGGCAATTGAGGGAATTGAAAAAGAAGCTGTTGAGTTAGCTAATAGAAATGTGGTTACTGGTGATGAGATTAAACAGTACAAAAAAGATTGCATCCAATTAACTTCTCAAATTTCTAATTTAGTCATTTTATACACACACGGATTGAATGATAATTTACGTCAAGCAGTAAGGGAAGAGCTTGTAGAACTTCCTAGTGCTTTATATACATATGTTCAAGATTATTCTCATCTTATTGCAGCAGTCCCTTTAATTGGACTTTTATCACATATTTCTAAAGATTCTTTTGATGCAGCTAGTTCCCTTGTAACTGCAGCAGCAAATGGAAATGATATAAACTCTGAAGTTATATTACCAATTGTAGCTCAGGTGCTTGGAGACATTCCGACCTCTGGCTATGGGCAGATTGTAAATGTGGGTAATAGAGTGTTACAGAGCAAAGCAGTAAGAGAATTCATTGTAGGCAGCACTGAGGTTCCTGAAGATGTTTTAGAAATAATTCAGAGAAACGGAAAGATAGCTGAACAAATGGCTTCCGAGCCAGCAGTTGTAAATTATTATAAAAAATTATGTAAGCATATAGCAGATAAAGGATTATTTAAAAAAGAAGACATAGCTAAAGCAGCAATGGAAGTAGCAGCAGATATTCCTTCTTCAGAATATGGACAATTAGCAAAACTAAGTCTAAGTATTTTGCAAGATGCAGATATCCGAAAACTCATTTCAGATAAAGCTGACATACCTAAAGAAGTTTTAGCAATTATTGGAAACAGCGGAGATTTAATTGAACAAATAATATCTGAACCTGCTATGGAATCATTTAAAAAATCAATATACACTCATTTAGCACAAAAAGGTACGATAGAAAAAAATGACTTAATAAAATGTGTAAGCGAATTAGTAAGAGACATTCCAGTATCAAGATATGGGCAACTTGCAAAAAGAGGTACCAGTATTTTACAAAATGAAAATACAAGAAAACTTATTGCTACTAAAGCTGATATACCTGAAGAAGTTTTAGCAATTATTGGAAGCAGCGGAGATTTAATTGAACAGATAGTTAATGAACCAGCAATTGGAAAGCTACAACAAAAAATATGTAATCATTTTGCAGCAGGTGGCTCATTAGAAAAAGAGGATTTAGTAAAACTAATCGGTGAAGAAGATGTTGAAGGTTTTATTAAAGTGCTTTCAAAATATCCAGATATTTTTCTTAAGATACTAAGTCTTCAAAAGGTAAAAGACGGAATCACTTCCAGCGTACCGTCAGAGATATCACAGGAAGCTGTAAAATCATTGTTAGAAGATGAACAGGTCATTAAAGCTATTATAAGTAATCCATCGCTGCATAAGGTTGTAAAACTAGCTGTTGTACATTCACTCCTAAAGGAGGGTGAAAAAGATATTAGTAGCATTTTAAATGGTATTGAGCAGAAAGATGTTTCAAACTTATTAGGATTAGTTTACAAACATCAAAAACTTAAAGCCTTATTACCTAATGATAAAAAAATTGTATGGGGTGGTAGATTAGCTCACTGGGCATTAAACGGTACTTTAAGAAATGTTGCTCTTGGAATAATAGGACTTATATCATTAGGAGGATTATATCTTATTCGGGATGACCTTACGAAAGGAATACTTAATGGAATTGGAAGCCTTGGTTTTGGAGCCACGTTAGCAGCATTTGCAAAAAGGGCACTTGTCAGTAAATTTTTAAATATGGAGTTTGAGGATGGTTGGTTAAGCAATAAAGGTGGGTGGGGAGTCGCTGGTGCAAGTGCATTACTTGGAATTGGATCATATGCTGTATCAGAACACAAATTTAAAGGATTACTTCCAGCCTTTGGTTTTGGGATTTTAGGTGTAGTTCTTGGATTATCAAGTAACACCTCATCATCAATAGTTGGATTCCCTTCTAAACTTAAAGGTTACTCTGGAAATGATGGATTAGCATTTCAGATTTTAAAGAACAAAGCTGCTGAGTCTTTTAGGAAGACATAGGTAGCACTAGTGCAGCATCAGTGAAATAAATAAAATGCAAAACAAAATATTGTTCCAATGGCAATCCCGCTATTACGAACATATAATCCGAAATGAAAATGAATTAAATTCCATTAGGAAATATATTACAAATAACCCATTACAATGGGAATTAGATAGAAACAATCTCCAATCCTTAAAAAGTCATTAATTTATAATTTTTTCTTACCCTTCTTTTTTCTTGGGACTTTCTTTCGATTTTTTTGTCATCCACCAGTCAAGGTAGAAGAAACCTGCCGGAAAAATAGAAATTAACACAATGCCTATGATTATGTTAGTAAATGTTTCCATATATTAATTCCTTGTAAATTCAAACCCTCTCTGAATAAAGATTATACCAAGTACAAAGAGTATGCCTGCAGTAATTATATTCATGGGACAATTGTCAGCTATTGCTGGAAGTCCATGTTCAATAAAGCTTAATACTAGTCGTCCTAGTGGTGTAAGCAAAGCAAAACCAGCTATTTTAAATACTTCAGCACGATATTTGTTTTCTTCAAAAATCATAAATTAGATTTTATTTTGTAATCTCATTCTTAATCAAGACCTATATTAATTAACCTTTATTAATCTGATACTCTGGGTTACATTTCTATTTCTATGTAACCTACGGTTACATGGAATTTAACATTCATTGTGCATAATGAATGCAAATGGATAACCAATTATTTAAAGACAGATATCGAATCAAATCAATACGATTACCGGATTGGGATTATGGTTCAGATGGAGCATATTTTATAACCATATGTGTGAAAAATATGGAATGTGTTTTAGGTGAAATTAAAAATGGGGAAATGCAATTTTCATCAATTGGTAAAATGGTACAAAAATATTGGTATGAAATTCCACAACATTTTGAAAATATACAATTGGATGAATTTGTTGTAATGCCAAATCATATTCATGGAATTGTGGTGATTTGTAATGAACGTTATGTGTATTGTAGAGACGCGATTAATCGCGTCTCTACGGGCAATGATAAATGTAATGTTGGTGGAATTACAAAACATCATAACCCGATGTTGTCAAAATCATTGTCGACGATTGTACGGTGGTATAAAGGGCGATGTAAATTTGAAATTAATCAAATGCAAAACAAAATATTTTTTCAATGGCAATCACGATTTCATGAACGAATAATACGTAACAATAAATAATAAACAGCAATATATCATTAATAACCCATTGAAATGGAAAACGGATGAAAATAATCCTCAATCCTTAAAAAATTGTTAATTACAATTATCTTTAGGTTAGTAAACCCCTGAAAGTTGGAATGAAATCATTGTATTGGCTCTAAAAAGCAGTAGTTCTTTTGGCTAATGTGTGATTTCTCTTTGGTTATTATAATTATTAATTATGGATTTTAACAAATTAACATTAAATTCTCAGCAAGCTTTAGCGGCATGTCGTTCTTTGCTTGAAAAATATGAACACACTGCACTTGAACCTGAACATATTTTAATTTCATTAATTGAACAGACAAATGGAACTGTTCCTCAGATTTTAGAAGAGCTTGGTGTAAACAAAAGAAGGACTATAGAAAAACTTCACGAGTATTTAGCTAAGCAGCCAAAAGGTAGAGCTTCTGTAAGCTCTGGTGAACAGCTTTATCTGGGTTCAAAAGCAAACACACTTTTAGAAAAAGCATTTGATGAAGCAAAAAACATGAAAGATGAATATATAAGTGTGGAACATATTTTGCTTGCATTAAGTGATCCACAAATTAAATGTGAGGCACAGAAGATCTTGCGTGAAGAAGGTGTTACAAGAGAGCAGATTTTAAAGGTCTTAAGCAGGATTCGTGGGAATCAAAGAATTACAAGCCCTACTCCGGAAGCTACTTATGATGCACTTGGTAAATATGGAAGAGATCTCACAGATATTGCAAAAAAAGGAAAGCTTGATCCTGTAATCGGACGTGATGAAGAAATTAGAAGATTAATTCAGGTTTTATCGAGACGTACTAAAAACAATCCGGTTTTAATTGGTGAACCTGGAGTAGGCAAGACTGCAATTGTAGAAGGTCTTGCCCAGAGAATTATTAGAGGTGATGTGCCGGAAGGATTAAAAGACAAAAAAGTAGTTGCACTTGATATGGGTGCACTTATTGCCGGGGCAAAGTTCCGTGGTGAATTTGAAGAGAGATTAAAAGCGGTTTTAAAAGAAGTACAGGCTCATGAAGGTGAAATTATTTTGTTTATTGATGAATTGCATACTGTGGTGGGTACAGGTACTACTGGTGAAGGTGCTATGGATGCCGGAAATCTTTTAAAACCAGCACTTGCTCGTGGCGAATTGCATTGTGTTGGTGCGACTACATTGGATGAATACAGAAAGCATATTGAAAAGGATGCAGCGCTTGAGAGGAGATTTCAGACAGTGCTTGTAGATGAACCGACTGTAGAAGAAACCATTTCTATTCTAAGAGGTTTGAGAGAAAAATATGAGGTACACCACGGTGTACGTATTAAAGATGCTGCTTTAGTAAGTGCTGCAGTTCTAAGTCACAGATATATTTCAGATAGATTTTTGCCTGACAAAGCAATTGATTTGATGGATGAAGCTGCTGCAAAATTAAGAATTGAAATAGATTCAATGCCTGTTGAGCTGGATGAGCTTGAAAGAAGAAGGGTTCAACTAAGTATAGAAAGAGAAGCACTAAAAAAAGAAACAGATCCAGCTTCAAAAGAAAGACTTGAAAAATTAGAAAAAGAATTAAATGAACTACAGTTCAAAGCAGATATTTTGAAAACCCAGTGGCAGAAAGAAAAAGGCGGGATTTCTGTTATAAGGCAGATAAAAGAACAAATTGAAGAAACAAAAAGACAGATAGATCAGGCAGAGAGAGAAACAGATCTTCAAAGAGCAGCTGAGCTGAAGTATGGAAAACTAAATGAGCTGGAAAAGAAGTTAAAGCAATCCTCGCAGGCGGGGTCTCCTGAAAAAAATGGCAGGATGTTGAAAGAAGAAATTGATGAGGATGATATTGCAGAAGTAGTTTCAAAATGGACTCATATTCCCATAAGCAAACTTCTTGAAAGTGAAAAACAAAAACTAGTTAAACTAGAAGATGAAATTCACAAACGTGTAATTGGTCAGGATGAAGGTGTAAAAGCAGTTTGTAATGCTATTAGAAGATCCCGTTCTGGCTTAAGTGATCCTCAAAAACCAATCGGATCTTTTATTTTCCTTGGACCGACCGGTGTAGGAAAAACAGAACTTGCAAGAGCACTTGCATATGTTTTGTTTGATGATGAACAAAATATGATAAGAATTGATATGAGTGAATATCAGGAAAAGCATACTGTAAGCAGATTAATTGGTGCACCTCCGGGATATATTGGCTATGAAGAAGGTGGACAGCTTACTGAGCAGGTAAGAAGAAAACCATATTCAGTTATTTTGTTTGATGAAATAGAAAAAGCACATGCAGATATTTTTAATGTTTTGCTTCAAGTACTGGATGATGGCAGATTAACTGACTCGCAGGGCAGGGTGGTTAATTTTAAAAACACCATCATCATAATGACCAGTAATATTGGCAGTCAGATGATTTTAGAATATCAACTAAAGTTAAGTGTAGAAGGTAGTCAGTCGGAGCTTTACTATGAACAAGTAAAAGAAAAAGCATTTGGAATTTTAAGAGAGCATTTCAAACCTGAGTTTTTAAACAGGGTTGATGAAATTGTAGTGTTTAATCCGCTTAGAACCGATGAGCTTAAGAAAATAGTGGATATTCAGCTTGTGAGAATAGCAAAGAGATTGGAAGATAAAAAGTTAAAATTAGAACTGACAGAAGATGCAAAAGATCATTTAGCCAGAATTGGCTATGATCTTACATTTGGCGCAAGACCTTTAAAAAGGTTAATTCAGAAAGAGCTTGAAAATGAACTGGCTAAAGAGCTTTTAAACGGTACGTTTACTGAAGGTGACACGATAAAAGTAGATTATGATGGGGATAAGGTAATTTTTTCAAAGGTAGCCGAGAAAATGAAATCACGATAGAGAAATGCTTCATGGGGCGTCTTTACGAAGCTTTTTTAAGATTTTCTTGTTCTTTTTTCTTTTCTTCTTGTAATCTTTTTCCTATCTCTTCTCTCAGTGGAGCAGTTTGATAATATACTTTGTTCATAATTTCGCCAAGTAAATTTCCTAATTCATTTAATGTAAGTTTTGTTAGATCAGGTAGTATTAATTTTTCCATGTTTTACTTCTCCCATCAGTGTCTATTGAATAATTGTTTCCATTTGCTGTATGAATAACTACATACAGTGGATCAAGAGTTATCATCTGAGCTGTTTCACCATAATATTGTAACTCAAGAATCTTAGTTACCATTGCTTCAAGTTGTATTTTAGTAGCCATAATATGCAAGATTTTACTTTTATCATGTTTTGTGGTTTTAATCTTGTAAGACCAAAAATGATTAAAGATATTTTTATAAACATGATACCTACAGCTACATTTAATGAGAGAATGTAGCTATGGGTTACATAAAACAGCTTTCAGAAGATTTAATTAAAAAAATTGCAGCAGGTGAAGTGATTGAAAGACCGGCATCTGTAATAAAAGAACTTCTAGAAAATTCTATTGATGCTGGTGCTACAAAAATAGAAATAGAAATTGAAAGAGGCGGGAAATATATAAAAGTCTCTGATAATGGCATGGGCATTGAACCTGATGATATTAATTTATTATTTGTAAGACATGCTACCAGTAAGATTAAATATTTTGATGATTTGTGGAATATAACTTCTCTTGGTTTTAGAGGAGAAGCTCTTGCTTCAATAAGTGCTGTAAGCAAGGTAGCATGCAGATCAAAGCATATTAATGAGGAATATGGTTTTGAAATAAAAATAATTGACGGAAAAATTAATAAAAAAAGTTCTGCAGTTGCAATTGGTACAATTTTTGAAATAGATGATCTTTTTTACAATGTGCCGGCAAGACAAAAGTTCTTAAAATCAGAAACTACTGAATATGGACATATCTATGATGTTATTGTTTCACTTGCTCTTTCTCATCCTAAAACAGCAATCACCCTACAAAATAATAAAAACATCACTTTAAAATCAAGTGGTTCAAATGATTTAAAACAAGTTATTTCAGAACTCTTAGGAGACGATCTGCAGAATAAATTAATTCCTGTTTCAGGTAAAAATGATTTTTTAACTTTTGAAGGATTTGTTAGTGCACTGGAAATTTTCAGGTCTGATCGTAAACCCATTTTTGTTTTTATAAATAAGCGCCCTGTTAAATGTCAAATTATTGCCAAGGCTATTTTAAGTGCATTTGAGGGTTTATTGCCATCGGGTAAGTTCCCTGTAGTTGTTTTAAATTTAAACTTTAAACCAAAATTTGTAGATGTAAATGTCCATCCGGCTAAAAAAGAAGTTAGATATACTCAGCCAAACGATGTCTATAACCTGGTTTTACATTCAATACAGGATGCAGTTGCAAAGTATTATAAAGAACAATATAGGGAAAAGTCAGTTTATGCTTTAGAAGAAACAGTTCAGAAATCTGAGTCAAAAGATATGTCATTCAAAGGCGGACCAGCCTCTGACTGGCGCAGGAATGACAACCAAATTTACACAGGAGTAACATTTGAATTTTATGCATCAGATTACAAAAAACAAGACATAGAAGTTGAAAATAAGGACTCAATCCTCAATGCTCAATCCTCAATCCTTTTTTCAATTCCTTATTTAAAAGGCAAGACCATTCATTCTGATAAACCAATTGCTAATATGACAAAAATTGGAAATAAAACAATTTTTGAAGTGGGTTCGATTTTTGAAAATAATCTTCAAATAGTGTTTAGTGGTGAAATAGTTGGTGAGCAAAATTATCAAACGGATTTCTTTAATCACCTGTCAAATTTGGCTAATTCAATTTATAAAACATACTTGAGTGATAAAGCTGTTATTCAAAAAAAAATAGTTAATAAAGATTTAGAGGATGAAGAAAGTAGAGAAAAAGCCCGTAAGAAACCTCCAGACTCAATTCTTTATAAGGTTTGGGAACGGGATAATTGGACATGTGTTTATTGTGCTAAGCAACTTCTTGATCCAAAAGTGACAAAGAAAATAATTCCTGAAGCAGAAAATGCATTTGTAAGTTATATAAATAAAAACGGTGAAAAGATTACAACTCACATAATAAGAGAGCATGTTGCTTCTTATGATCATTACTTGCCTGCAAGTAAACTTCCACAATTTAATTTTGATGAGGAAAATCTTTTTGCTTGCTGTATTGAATGTAATAAGAAAAAACTTGATTCGATGGAGTTAGAGTCATGGAAACCAATAAGACAGAATAATTGGGATAAACCACTGGAAATTGCAGGAATCAGATTTAATATGCCTAATGCTTATACAGAAAAAGTAAACATTAAAAAAAATTAATTTTAAATATCAATGTAATTAATCATTTGTTAACTATCCTTGCTTAATATGCCTGAGTTAGTGGTAGCTCAAGTTTGGTTATTTATGGACTTTAATTGTGATTAATTTTATTGGTTTGTAGTTGAGGTTTTATACAATGTTCCTATTCAGCATAGTTCCAATAGGTCTTAGGGGTGCATTAGGCGATGAGTCTAATGATGAAGTTCACAAGTTAGAAAACCAAATTAAACAGCTCGAAGGATTTTATACTTCAAAGCTTTTGGGATATGATTTTGATGCAGATCTTTCTGCCCCAGGAATACAGAAATTGCAGATTGAAGGTCTTGACCTTTCTAATATGGATGCTGTAAATAATGAACTTGAGAAAGAAAGAAATCAGGAAATAGACTTAATTCAAAAAATTGGTTTTACGCTTGATGAAGATCCAAATAACCGTTTGTTGGAGATTCAAGCTAAAATTCGGGTTGCTGGGCAAAGGCTGGAAAATTTAAATGGACTTAAAAATGCTTTAAGTCTTGGTAATGCTAATCCAAATACTGCTGGTATACAAGTAGTATCTGGTCTGAATACACCGTTAAACCCAAATGGATCAAAAGATATAAATGTGGTAATGGAACAGATTAAGGTTACTGAAGCATATGAGAAGATGCTTAATGATGCTAAGGATTTCTGGAATAAAATTTTAGATGCACAAAATAATAATGGAAGTGGTGGATATAACAGATTGCTGGAGTTTGAAGGACTTTTAAAACATCTTGAAAATGGTGGAAATGGAAATCAATATGATATTGATCAGAATGCAAGCGGTATACAGCTTATGCAGGGTGTTACTAACTTAAACGATAAAAACGAAATTAAGGATAAGATTGTTAAACTAAAAACAGAACTTCTGGATAAAGTCCCAGCTATAAAAAATGATGCGTGGTTTAAGAGCTTTATCAATGGCTCTGGAGATTCTTTAGCTAAAATGGATGGAGAAACACAAACACTTCAGAAAAAAATAGATGATTTAAACCAGGCTTTTATTTCAATAATTTCGGGAGAATTAAGTGAAGTAAATATTGGAGGAGTTCTATATAAAGATATTTCCGGAATCAAGGATCAAATTTTTAAAACCACATCTTATATGCAGGATCTAAGCAGCTACAAAAGTTTTTTAAATCAAATTAAAAGTACTTCTTCTTCTGACATCGATAAAACGGTAGAAGATGCAAAGAAAAATATTCTTTTAGAAGCTGAAAAATCTTCACAAGCCGAGAAGGTAACCTCTGCAATGTATAGAACAATGGAATTAGAAGGACTGCTTACAAGCTTAAATACAGCGAGACAGGCATCTTATTCAGTAGACGGTGTTGACAATTCTGATGCAGATGCAGTATCACAGGCTCTTGATGAAGCAAAAACAAATGAAACAAGATTGAGAGAGGAATCAGGCTTAACTTCTCAAAGCGATTCATTGTTTAACTTAACCTTTGCAAGAAAAATGAATGAATTAGTAGGTGGCAGAATTAATGACTTACAGAGTGTTGAACAATATCTAACACAGGTAAGCCAAAAATTCTATAGTATAACAAAAAGTCTGGGATCTGCAGCTCCAGGATCTTTTTCTTTTGAAGATCCTACTCTGGTTGCAGTTAGGATGGAGCTTCAAAGAGTTGAAGAGTATAAAAAAGGAACAGATGAAATTCAGGCTTACTGGAATAAGATTATAGGAGACAGTAATAAACAAACTGAAACACCACAAACAAAACCTAAAACAACCACGACACAGGATATTGCTAAAACTCTGGCTGCGAGTAATGAAAGAAAAATCAGCAGCTTAAAAGAAATATTTGATTTTCTAAGTGACAGTAACAGTGTTGAATCTCTTCAATCCAGAGAAGTTTCAATAAGACAGGAAATAGAATCTCAGATAAAGAAGTTAAATGGACTAATTAACAGCTCTCCTACATTTACATCAGATAAACAAAAAACATTTGATATGATTGGTGAATTGAGATCTGTGTTAAGTAGCATTATTCAGCAAAAGTCATATTCACGTCTTATGGGGCAGATTGGAAACTCAGTAAAGGAAACACTTTCAAGAGAGTTAATTAATCAGGGGATATATTCAGGATATTCTTAAATATAGGCATTATGTGCTATGCGTCACCTGAACAATGGTGATGTATATCTCTTTCTAAGTTTTTTGTTTAATAGATCTTAATTGAATCTAGATATAAATATAGTGTAGTTAATCCCTGAAAGGAATTAATAGATGTTTACGTTTAATATGAACTTTGATTCTAAAGAAAAAGAAATATCATCTGAAAAATTACGTAAGCCTGGTGATTTAAATAATGATGGGGAGATTGATTTTGAGGATGTTTTGATATTAAAAGAAGTTCTGGAAGGGAAACGTAAGCTGGATCAAAAAGAGCTTGAATATGCAGATTTAAACCGTGATGGTGTCGTTGATTATAAAGATCTTAATTTGATGATTAATATTGTTATTGAATCAAGAAAAGCAGAAGATCGTGTTATGGAATTACAGGGTGTTTATGATGCACTTCAAATGAAACAGGAGCAGGGTTTGGCAAAGTCAGGTATAGATAAAGCGAGAATTGATACTGTAAAGGCTGATCTTGAACAAGCAATTGCAGATTTTATTCTACAAAGTCATGATTCTACAGTCTTTCTTTAATTTCCCTGAATGTATTAAGGCGAGCGTGGGAATGACATTGGTAGGGTCAAAAACTTTTTTATCAGACGGATCAGTAGTGGCAAAGACTATTAATTAAAACTTCTTAATTACAATACGGTAAATGTATTAGATTTAGAGATAACAATACTTAAATGAGCAATTTTTAATCTTCAGCATATTGAAAACAGAAGTTGTTTGATCAATAA
>Ga0209515_10008044_pt1 | contig 12470 bp, 9 predicted proteins | sample Subgroupgradi54m_FD_187454 | JGI IMG/M metagenome (GOLD analysis project Ga0209515, IMG submission 187454) | Subsurface groundwater microbial communities from S. Glens Falls, New York, USA - GMW60B uncontaminated upgradient, 5.4 m (SPAdes)... ... | reverse complement strand
GTGCTGGAACAGGGTATAAGGTAACGTATTACAATTGCTTTGTCATCCCTAGCCCACAAGATTCGCGAGGAGGCATCCTTAAGACACTTGGACAGATGGTGGAAATTATGTCGCGCGGCGGCGGCGTAGGCATAAATCTTTCCAGTCTTCGCCCACGTGGATCACGCGTCAAAAAAGTCAATGGCTTTTCTTCCGGCCCATGCAACTGGGCAGAGCTTTTTAGTGTGGCAACCAAAGATATTATTCAACAAGGGGGATCTCGGCGGGGCGCCCTTATGCTTATGCTCTGGGACTGGCATCCGGATGTGGAAGAATTTATCACCGTCAAGCAAGATCTTTCGCGGATTAATGGAGCTAATTTATCCGTTTGTGTATCGGATACTTTTATGGAAGCAGTGAAAAATGACGCTGATTGGGACTTGGTATTCCCTGATAAAGACGATCCGGACTACGATACGAAATGGGATGGGTATCTTCCAAATTGGCTTGCTCTTGGGAAAAAGCCTATTGTGCATAAAACGGTCAAAGCACGAGCCATCTGGGATTTGGTTGCGCAGGCTGCCTGGCGAAGTGCGGAACCGGGCGTCGTTTTTATGGAACGGTATAACAAATGGTTTAACAATTATTATTGGGAATACGTCAATTGTGTGAATCCATGTGGCGAAGAGGGACTTCCAAATTGGGGCGTATGTAATCTCTGTTCCATAAATTTAGCAGCATTGGTTGGTGAAAACGGTGAGATGGACTACAAGCGCTTAGCAGAAATTGCCAAAATCGGCGTACGATTTCAAGATGATATTGTTGATGCTGATTTTTATGTTTTCGATGAAATTAAAAAAGTGCAAAAAGAAGGCGAGCGCCGGATTGGCTTGGGGACGATGGGGATTGGTGATGCGCTGATCAAAATGAAACTTCGCTACGGATCAGCTGAAAGTTTGCCGGTAGTTGATAAAATTTATCGGACGATTCGTGATGCCGCCTACGAAGCATCGGTTGAGATTGCCGAAGAAAAAGGGCCGTTTCCCAAAATTGATATTGAAAAACACGTGCAGGGATATTTTGTCAAGCAACTTCCTGAGCAGATTATTAAAAAGATGAAAAAGCATGGGGTGCGAAATAGCGTGGTTTTGCAGCAGGCACCCACAGGAACCACGTCCCTTTTGGCAGGAGTAAGCAGTGGAATTGAACCCGTCTATGAGTTTGAATTCATCAGAAAATCTCGGCTTGGTGAGCATTTGCTTCGTCATCCTTTATATGATGCATGGTATGAGGATTTCAAAAAAAATCATGGGAGAGAGCCGAAAAAAGAAGATCGACCAGACTATTTTGTGTCGGCAAATGATCTGACCCCAGAAGACCACGTGTATATACAAGCGACGATTCAAAAATACGTGGATGCCAGTATCAGTAAAACCGTCAATGCGCCGAATAGTCACACAGTAGAGGATGTGAAGCGACTCTATACCTTGGCCTACGAACAAGGATGCAAAGGAATTGCCTACATGCGCGAAGGAAGCAGACAAGGAGTATTAAGTCGCAAAGAACCCGCCGACGCTAAAGCTATGGCGGGCAAGGAAGAAGAAAAACCGGCAGAACAACCTCGGCCCGAAGTGAAACCGCGGCCCATGGTGGTGCATGGGTCCACGTATCAAGTGGAAACACCGGTGGGCCAAGCCTACGTGACGATTAATACCAACGGCGGCATGCAGCCGTTGGAAGTATTTATTAATGTTGGGAAAGCGGGAAGTGACGTGACGGCAATGGCAGAGGCGATGGGGCGACTCATCTCTCTTACCCTTCGGATGGCTTCTCCCATTCCGGCTATCGAGCGAGCGCATAAAATTGCAGCGGAACTTATTGGTATCGGCGGCGCCCGAAGTTTAGGATTTGGAGAAAATCGCGTACGAAGTCTTCCAGATGCAGTGGCAAAAGTCATTGATCGGCATTTTGGATTTTTCACAAAGCATCGTTTAAGTGACGCGGCACCAGATGCATCAAATGGTGGTACGGTGGCTGATCAAACATCAGCTCTGCCCGCACAACAACTTCCTTTGCCACAAACGCAACCGCAGCGCATGGTGACGGTTGACTTGTGTCCCAGCTGCGGCGAAGGCAGCTTGGTCTTTGAAGAATCCTGCAAGAAATGCTACTCCTGCGGCTACTCCGAGTGTTAATATATGCCTATTTATACCCGTACCGGTGACACAGGAACGACGTCTCTTTTTGGTGGTAAGCGCGTGCTCAAATGTGAACAGCTCGTAAAGGTCTACGGATCCATTGATGAGCTCAATAGCTGGGTGGGACTCATCGCTTCGCAGATTACTGTTCCTGATGTCCAACAATTTCTCGCTACGATTCAATCTGATCTTTTTACGATTGGGAGTACGCTTGCTGGCTGGAAAGGGGATCTTGGCGGGCTCAATGATCGAGTAAAAGAAATGGAAGCACGGATTGATGGTATGGAGAAGAAACTCCCGCCGCTGAAAAACTTCATTCTCCCCGGCGGCTCCACATTAGGAGCATATACACACATTGCAAGAGGCATCTGTCGTAAAGTAGAGCGGCAGGCTGTGGCTCTTGTACAAAAAGAACTGGTTGATCCACTGATTATCAAATATCTCAACCGGCTTTCGGACTTGTTTTTTATGCTCGCACGGTTTATAAATAAGCAGACAAACCAGCCAGAGGTTATTTGGTCTGGTATTGAAAGAAAGAAAAAGTAAATAAATCAAAAGCTCCGAATCCCGTGAAACTCGGGAACTGTACCGCAACGGTTATAGTCCGATCGTAGGCTTTTGATGCACGCGTATCCTTCGAGTGAGAGGAGAGGCGACATACAAACTTCTCACTCGAGAAGTTTTTTGATGGAGAAAAAATATGGCAGGAGCTGAATTTGGCGAATCAATGGGATTTGATATGGGCATGTTCATGGTTGGTGGTGCTGATGGAGGACAGGCATGGCGCGGAGGCCACGAGTTTCATGCTGGCGCTGCTATGTATTCATTTAACCACTTTATTATTCCCGATATCACAGAACAACATCCAGAGTGGACGTCCCAACAAGTACATGAAACAGGTATCCAGGAGTTAACCCTTCGACTTTCTCAAGATCGTGTCAAAGATCAACAAGAAAAAGATCGCAAGCCCGAAATGGTTACTCAATGGGAAATGACAGAAACAGCACCAGGGATGTATGAGCTTACCACGGAATATGGAAGTGGGCGCACAAGTTTACGAGAACTATGGGAGCATACCTATCAAATAGCAAATGATAAAAGCAACCCCGCTACTTATAATCCTGCCGCTTACAATAATCAGGAAGCCAAAGCGCAGCTAGCAATGCAGGATGCGCTTATTACAGGCGAGATTATTTCTTTTGTCAGTGTGCTTTCTCACCCTGACAGTATACGATATGCCAGCGTATGGGAAAAGACAAACGATGGGGCAATTATTTCTAAAACCATTGATATTGGTTTGGTTGCTGGTCGCGATTTATCGATGAAGGAAGCAACCACACTAGTCCATCATATGGCTCAATTCAATATGGAAACGGGAAAAGAAGTTTCAGAAAGTGAAGCAAATTATCCGCATGTTATGATGGCCCGTGGGACAGTGAGTTCCGGAGAGATTAAAACACTTGTCCAAGCACAGACATATTTTCAAGACAAAACTGTCGAAACCTTAAATGCGACGCGATCGAGTATACAGGCTGATGTGGTTGCGGCCACAACAAAAACAGTTCATGATGCGGTCCATGCGGTAGTTCGCGAGAGCTCTATATCTGCCCATGCAATGGGGATGTTCGTTGCGTCTGAATTTCGTCGAGGTAGAGTAAATGATTTTGTGCAACAAGAAGACAACAGACATAAACCTCTCTTTCTTCAGTTGTTAGAAGGAAAATTAGATATAAAGAAGGTCTTTGCATCTGTTAAGCCGATTAAGCCCGAAGCACATGTTATCCTTGAAAGAAAAAGGGATATTCAAGTAGATGCGTCACGGTTGAAAAGAGCTGACAAAAAAGATGCGAAGAAATTTTTTGGTCGAGATGCGTCTATACTTACTCTAGCAACAAAAATTAATCTTGGTGATATTTCTTTAAAGGTTCAGCAGATGCCAGAACGACAAAAAAAAGAACTAACAATAAAACGGGAAGAAGCAAAGAAGAAAATTAGGGAGAGATCGAAGACTTTCTATCCATTTATAACAATGGAGAAGCGGGAAAAAGTGAAGCGATTACACAAAGAAACTAGAAAGCATCATACAGAAAAAAAGCGAGGAAGAAACATATTTGAGACGGGCGTAAAATTACCTCAACTGGTGACAGAAGATAGTTTGAACACAATCATCAAAGAACGGAATCGTATTTACCGAGTGATACATAAAAAAGAGCGAAAACTATGGCATATACTTCGAAAGTTAGCGAGAAAACAAGAACTATCTGTGAAGCAAGAGTTAACATTACGTAAACCAAAAAGATTAGGTGAGAGGAAAATGTCTTTGGTTGAACGCCCGGTGCCGCGTAGTCAAGAAAAGAGAAAAGAAGCAATTTTTCGTGTTTCATTTGCCTGGACACTGTGGCTGCTTTTGAAATTATCAGCGTCTCTCGAGCAACCCAAACTGACAGGACAAACGAAGCACATCGATATCTTAACTACAAAAGAAGTAAAGCAGGAAGGGCTTATTCAGAGTGAACCAGGCCAGTGGGTGCTTTTAGCAATCATTTGGTATCTCGCTATGATTCGCGAGCAGGGAATGAGCAATAAACCAATAAACCAATATGGCAATACTACCAATAAACAAACAAACACGCCTTTTTTCCAGAATCAACAATTCTTACGGCATGGTGTCATATTTGCTTTTGCCCCAGGTAATTCGTGATATGATAAATCTATGAATACCTCTGCCAAAATAGTTTTTGACGATTCGCAAAAAGGCGTGAGCGCGCCGGTTGGGGGAGTAACACTTGGCGGAAAAGAGAAAGAAGCGGTTTCTCTTGGTGGCGAGTTTCCGCTCATACCCGTGGGGCAGGAAGTGGAGCTACCTAAAGAAGTAGCTGCAGCTGGCGTGAGTGTTCGTCCAACGAATGTCCCGATTCCTCCGAAAGTTTTCCAGATGGGAGTAAAACCGTTGGGACAAAATATTTCTGCCACGCCATCAACGGGCACTATAACCTTACCGCTTACGGATGATCAGATTGCCCAAGGGATGCGGCAAAGTGCGGCCAGTTCTTGGCGATGGCTTGCCGAGTGGTGCAAACGACGCTTAATGCAGATTCATGCTCGATTACGAGGAAATTAAACAATTCTTGTCACTCCGCATCATAAGAATGTGCGGAGTACAGAGGCCACTGGGCTCCCGCTTGAGAAAGCGGATCGCCTGTGGACACTAGTATGCCGGATATTTTTTTAGACCTTATCTATCGATTGGAAGTCATTACCATAAGCCTTCTTTTTTTGGCCATACTTCTTGGTGGTCTGGCAGGTTTGGCCTACATCATTTTTCTCTTTTGGAAATATCGCGATCGGGAAGAACGATCCCTCGACTATGTGCTTTTGCAAGTTGCCGTGCCGCGCGATAATGAGATCAAAATTGACGCAGCGGAGCAATTATTTGCCAGTCTCCACAGCTTGTATCATGGTGGCTTTTGGTCATTTCTCAAACCCCAACCGCATGTATCGTTTGAAATTGTTGCCAAAATAGAAGATATTCGTTTTTATGTGTCTGTGCCCAAAAAGCTCATGGATTTAGTAGAAAAACAAATCCACGGCGCCTATCCGGGTGCGGATATAAAAGAAGTAGACGAGTACTCGATTTTTTCTCAAACTGGAAAAGTGGCATTTGCCGCGCTACGGCTGAAATATTCTGATTATCTTCCTATCCGCGTCTATCGCGATTTACCCACCGATCCATTGTCTTCTATCACTTCTGTCTTAGCCAAAATGCAGCGGAATGAAGGCGCGGCCGTGCAAATTCTCATCCAGCCCACCGGTGGTAAGTGGCGGTCTTTGAGCCGCTCGTATATTTCCAAAACCAAAAAGAATGAAGCAAATCCCGAAAAGGCAAGTTTCAAGGTCGATCAAAAAAGTTTGGAAGCCATTGAGCAAAAAACGAGTAAACCTGGGTTTAAGGCGGTGGTGCGTTTAGTGGTTTCTTCAGATAGTGGCGAATCGGCTCGCATTCATTTAGAAAATTTGCTTTCTGTTTTTGAGCAGTTTTCTTCGGATTCTAACAATTTTAAAAAAGTGCGCTTGCCTTTTAAGCAGTTATTTATGGTGGATTTTATTTATCGCTATTTTCCTTTTTTTAATTTTCCATTTTTCCAGCAAACAAGTGTCCTTAACAGCGATGAACTGGCTACCATCTATCACTTTCCCAATAAATCTATTGAAACGCCCCACATTTTTTGGCTCAACGCGAAACGTGCTCCGGCTCCCGCTCAAATTCCTACCAGTGGGCTTTTTTTGGGTCAGTCGCGTTACCGCGGTGTAGAGCGGCCGGTCTATCTGGGTAACGATGATCGCCGGCGTCATACCTACGTTATTGGAAAAACCGGTACCGGAAAATCTCAACTTTTGGAAGAAATGATCATGCAGGATATTGAAGCGGGAAAAGGGGTAGCGGTCATTGACCCCCACGGCGACCTCATGGATGGCATTCTCAGTCGCATCCCGCCAGAGCGGGCAGAAGACGTTATCTACTTTGACCCCTCTGATGGAGACCGCCCCATGGGTTTAAACATGCTTGAAGCAAAAACCGAGGAGCAGAAGCATTTTGTGGTTACGTCTATCGTTGGCCTCATGTATAAACTCTACGACCCTATGAAAACCGGCATCATCGGTCCCAGATTTGAACACGCCATCCGAAATGCCATGCTCACCGTCATGGTCGAGCCGGGTAATACGTTTGTCGAAGTGGTTCGTGTATTGACGGATAGTTCCTTTGTGCAGGAATTGCTGCCCAAACTTACCGACCCTATTATTCGGCGTTACTGGACAGATCAAATTGCCCAAACTGCGGATTTTCATAAATCGGAAGTCCTTGATTATATCGTTTCCAAATTTGGCCGCTTCGTCACCAATAAACTGATGCGTAATATCATCGGCCAGTCAGAATCGAGTTTTGATTTTCGAAAAGTCATGGATGAAGGGAAAATTCTGCTTGTGAATCTTGCCAAAGGGAAAATCGGAGAAGAAAATAGCAATTTTTTGGGACTTATTTTGGTTCCGCGCATTCTAATCTCTGCCATGAGCAGGCAAGAAATTCCTGAAGAAGAGCGGCGGGATTTTTATCTCTATGTAGATGAGTTTCAGAATTTTGCCACCCCGGATTTTGCCCAGATTTTATCTGAAGCGCGGAAATATCGCTTGAGTCTGACGGTTGCCAATCAATTTATCGGGCAAATGGAAGAAGAAGTGAAAAACGCCGTGTTTGGTAACGTGGGAACGTTGGTTGCCTTCCGCGTGGGCGTAACGGATGCGAACTACTTGCAACACGAGTTTCAGCCCACATTTAACGAACCAGACCTTATTAACATCGATAAATTTAATGCGTATGTGAAAACCATCGTCCGCAATGAACCCGTCAAGCCCTTTAGCATGGACTTGACCAAAGACATGACAAAAATTAATGCCATGAAAAACCCCAATATAGCCCGCGCCATCATACAGCTTTCCCGCCTTAAATACGGCCGCTCCAAGGAGCTTGTGGAAGCAGAAATTTCCCAGAGAGCACGGCTGTAAAGGTAGTATTTCTCCGCCCGCAAGCGATTAGAATTTTATTGTAGCCTTCATCATAAACACTTCGGATTCTAAAAAGCACTTGATTTTTTTTTGTAAGTCGTACCATAGAATTGTTATTACAAGATTATTATTCAATAGTTCGATTATGACACGATTCTTAGATCGTCGAAAAGCACTTGAATTGCGGAAATTAGGGAAAAGCTATAGTCAAATCAAAAATGAATTAGGAGTAAGCAAAAGTACTCTCAGTGAATGGCTAAAAGCTTATCCTCTGACCAAAGCACAAATCGATACACTTCGGGGAAAAAGCGAAATCAGAATAGAAAAATATAGACAGACAATGCGAAGGAAAAGAGAAGCTAGGTTAACCTCTTATTATAAAGAGGAAAAAAGCAAATGGATACCTTTGTCTAAACGGGAACTTTTCCTTATGGGACTTTTTTTGTATTGGGGAGAGGGAGGGAAGACACATAGGAACATTGTGAGTATTAATAATACTGATCCTTCAGTAATAAAATTTGCATTTTATTGGCTAAATGAAGTATGCAAAGTATCTCGTGAAAAGATACAGGTATATCTTCATCTTTACAGCGACATGAATATCACTGAGGCAATGGCTTTTTGGAGCAAAGAATTACAACAACCTATTCAATATTTTGCAAAACCGTATATTAAAAAAAGCAAGAGAACTGATCTCGACCAGAAAGGATTTGGACATGGTACTTGTGGTCTCCGAGTATATAATACGATCTTAAAAGAGCATATTCTTGTGGCGATTCAGGTTGTAGCTGATCATTACGGAGAAAAACTAGAAAAAAGTTGATATAATTGCACTATATTGCGCCCGTAGCTCATTGGTAGAGCATCTGTCTTATAAACAGAAGGCACTTGGTCCGATCCCAAGCGGGCGCACATGGAACTTGTTGTTTTGGTCGATGAACAGAATAATGAACTAGGCACAGCACCGAAAGATATGGTGCACACTCAGAACACCCCGCTCCACCGCGGGTTTTCTTTGTTTCTGTTTAATAAGAAAGGTGAGTTACTCCTTACGAAGCGAGCAAAGCATAAAAAGACGTTTCCCGGCATATGGACCAATACCGTATGTGGCCATCCGGCGCCAGGAGAACGTGCCGTCGACGCAGCAAAAAGGAGACTCAAAGATGAATTAGGGATCGTTGTTTCAGATGTTAAAGAAGTAGCGCCCTATCGTTACCGGCTTGCCGATAGCAACGGCATAGTGGAAAATGAAATCTGTCCGATTCTGATTGCTCATGTAGACAAAGATCCCAAGTCTAATACAGATGAAGTGGGGGAGTGGCGTTGGATTGATTGGCAACAGTTTTTAGAAGATACAAAGAAACATCCTGGCAACTATTCACCGTGGTGTGTGGAAGAGGCGCTTAAAGTTCCTCGAGTTTGACACTGCCATCTTGTTTCCCTTTGACCAGTTCTAGATATTTTTCCGTGGTAGAGATGCGCTTATGACCCACGAGTTTAGAGAGCGTTGTAATGGGTGTGCCGGCCATGAGATGATGGGCGATAAACGTATGACGAAGATCATTGACTTTCGCGTTTTCAATGCCAGCAATACGGAAGTATCGGTCAATTGCGGTTCGGATATTTCGAATGAGAAGTGCTCTGCCTGTCTTGGTGATAAAAAGCGCGTTACTTACCTCTGTGCCGGTCGGCGCAGTACCACGGATTTCTAGATACCGATTCAATGCTTCGCGTGCAGGTTTGTTTAAGGGTACCGTGCGTTCTGCATGGCCTTCTTGAGAAGCAATATGAAGTTCGTTTTCTTTTATATCAGATAGCATTAAATTGGTGAGTTCTCCAATCCGCAGCCCCGTTTGGAGGAAAAGTTCGACAATGGCATACGTACGGATATCGCCGCGGCAGGAATCGCGCAGGGCCCGATATTCGACCTTTGATAAAATTCTGGGCGGCTTGGTTTCGTATTTGGGGTGCTCAATGTCGGCTGCCGGATCAGTGGTTACTGCTCCCGATGTTTTGAGAAAACGATAAAAGGTCTTAATAGAGTTAATTTTTCGAGAGACAGATTTTGGGGTATATTTGTCACTGGTCAGCTTTTTTAAGAATGCCTCAAGCTCGTCATGCACTACTTCGGTAATATCCTTTTTGCCCATATTGGCAAGAAATTCTATGAGTTGTTCGATGTCTTTCGTGTATGCTACGATGGTAGCGCGTGCACGACGACGACTCTCTAGATATTCAGTAAATTGCCGATGTGCGCTTTTGAGATCCAGTGGTGTTGCCATGATTTTTTAAGCTCTTCAAGCCCTATAATATCATAAAGCAAGTTGGAGTGCAAGACTATGAAAATAGTAAAGTATACGAAGATTGGACTTATAGTGTGGATTTTGGGTATTGTAGTCATGATAAGTCTGGTCGGATCCATCATAAGCTCCTGGAAAAAGAAGGATATTGTCAAAGAAAGAGAGGATATCTTACGTCACGTAGAGGGGGAAAACCAACAATTCAAAAAACAATTGGAAGAAGCGCAAACTCCCGCATTTATCGAGAAAGCGGCGCGAGACAAACTGGGACTCGTCAAGCCTGGGGAGATTGTGGTGCTTTTGGGAAAGCCGGTGGCCACCGGTTCTGTCTCTCTCCGTGGGCCGCGGGAGGAGTCAGCCAACTGGAAACAGTGGTGGAAGCTGTTTTTTTGAGTGCCAGCGGCAGGGATCGGACCTGCTACCCTCGCCTTATGAAGACGGTGCTCTACCAATGAGCTACGCTGGCATCATAGAACGGAAACTACGTTTCCTTTCTATCTTTCTTTCCTACCAAGGTGTCGCGAGAGATCTACGCTCGGAACCACACTCTCGCGACGATTTATAGCTAGACTACTAACTCAATTTTTGATACCTCTGTTCGACTACAATCTCACGTTCGCGACGGATTATATCCTATTTATTCTACTCAATGTAAGGCTGAAAGGCAATAAAAATCCGCCGAAAAAGCGGATTTTTGGTTGCGGGGCCGGGAATCGCGCCCGGTCTAGAAGATTATGAGCCTTCTGTGCTGCTGTACACTACCCCGCGGTTTTGATAAAAGAACAAACTCTATTATATGACAATGAGGCTATAATCGTCAATCAAGTTGCATGAAAGATTGCTCCGAGTTAATATAGGAAAACATGGAGACGAAGAACTTAACGATCATGTTTACCGACATGAAGGGATACACGAGTCTTTCGTCTTCACTTTCACGCACAGAGATTGATCATCTTTTGGAAGCACAAGAACGCATCGTTTTTCCCCTCGTTGAACAATGGAAGGGGAGTGTCATTAAGAATTTAGGTGATGGCTACCTCATCACGTTTGATTCGCCAACCGATGCCGTTTTGTGTGGCATCAAAATTCAACAGACTATCCAGCAATACAATGCAGTACCACAGGCAAGACCATTTGAGTTGCGTATCGCAGTCAATAGCGGCGAAGTGGCGGTGAAAGATGGGGATATCTTTGGGGATCCGGTCAATACAACCGCGAGGATTTTAGCGGTAGCTCCGCCAGGAGGCGTGTACTTAACGGACTCAGTTTTTCTGTCAATGAACAAAAATGAAGTCCAGTCGGCTGAAGTTGGGGCAAAAATGTTCAAAGGCGTGCCAGAGCCGATTAAGATCTACCGGGTAGTGACGGATGCCTCGGAAGCGGGTAAACTTCGACAGATACGTTTAAGACTTATTCAGGCAGTATCAAATTTAGGGAAAGAAGAAAGCGAGAAGGGAAGTGGGCATACAAGGAGACCACTGAATTTTAGAAGAAATCTTCGGTATGGACTTCTCATTATTGCTCTCTTAGTTGCGTTGAGTAACACATTGCCAAAACAGGGTGCTGGATTTACTCATTCCATGAGGGATAGTGTGGAAGGCATAGGAACAGAAAGTGGACAGTTGGCAACCCCATCAGCGTCATTGTCTCCTTCGCCATCTCCTACCCTCACTCCCTCACCCAGTCCAACCATTCGATCTACCCCCACACCGACCCCGACACCCATTCCATCTAGGAATAATAAACATGGAGACAATAATGGTGGAGATTAGATTTTTTTGACAAAATGTTCTCAACGTGGTATAATCCTTTTGCAATTAAATAACACGCTTTGATCCGGAAGATTGGAACCGGATCTCACAAAAGGAAAGCGGTCCCGCTAAAACCTAAAACGTCTGCGGGAACGGAGCCGAAACCGTAAAAGACAGGAGCGAGTGTCGCGAAAGCGGAGCTCGTCAGAAATGAGGTTTCCTCATTTGTTTGACGAACTCCCCGTAAGGGGATTTTTTGTGTCAAATGGATGGGGCAACGAAGCAAGGTGGCACCGCCTTTTGAAGGCCCTTGTAAATTTCTTACCTAAATTGGGTAGGGGATTTGCAAGGGCTTTTTTAGTGCGATTTAACGAGTCATCGAGTTTAATCGCACTTATGGTCAAAACGAAGTTTTGTACCATTGATGCCCGAAGAAAGCGGGTGATTTTATGAACAACTTGGAAAACAATCAACAAAATTTAAGCAAAGAAGAACAGATCCAGGCTATGCAAAAACTGTTTGGTTCATACAGAGATGAGAGAACACGGGAACATGAACAGCGACAACGGCTTACGGATTTACTAAGTGAAAAATTGCGCGGAGAAGGGAAGAGAGAGGAAGAAATTAGGAGTATGCTTGAATCGCTTGATTTTGATCTCTTTGATGACGGAGAAGGAGGG
>Ga0209515_10008043_pt1 | contig 12472 bp, 14 predicted proteins | sample Subgroupgradi54m_FD_187454 | JGI IMG/M metagenome (GOLD analysis project Ga0209515, IMG submission 187454) | Subsurface groundwater microbial communities from S. Glens Falls, New York, USA - GMW60B uncontaminated upgradient, 5.4 m (SPAdes)... ... | reverse complement strand
ACCCCAAGACCAAGGCGCAATTCGACGCGATGCTCAAGTATTGGGCTGAGCGGACGCCCAAAGGAGCCGGAAAATGAAAATTCTACCTCTCGCTCTCGCGCTGACTTTCGCCGTTCCCGCTTCCGCGGCGTCCTCCGACTCCGATTTCGCGATCTCGCTCTCGCTCATCCGCGACGGGTTTATAAGCCGCAATCGCGAGCTCAAGGGCCGGCCCCGCTTCCAGCTGACCACGCAGGAGACCGGCCCCAACGATCCGCTTTTGCTTGCGCAAAAGCCGTTAATAGACATGATCAAGAAGGTGGAGACGTCGGTCGTTTTTCTCGTGATGAGCATCCCCAACGAGGACAGTTCTAAAAAACCCAGCGGCGGCATGTGCACCGGATTTTTCACGGACGCGATGAAGGAGCTCGGACGGCAAAGCATCATCACGACCAACTCCCACTGCGTCGAGAAGCTGGCCATCGGAGCGGAAATCCAGGTCGGGCTCTACACCGGCAACGACAACCGGCCGAAGATGACCAAGGGCAAGGTGCTCGCCTACGGCAACAGCAACGCCGCCAAGGACATCGCCTTCGTCGAACTGCTCGATCCCAGCCTCAATCGCCGCCCCCTGCCGCTCTGGTCCAAGCTCGACCGCGGCGAGCAGGTCATCGCGATCGGCAACCCGCTCGGCATGACCTTCTCGGTGTCGCGCGGGATCGTCAGCGCGCTCGGACGCGAACGCTTGAGCTCCTCCTTTGTACTCGAGATGAACCAGTCGGACGTCGCCGTCAACCCCGGCAACTCCGGCGGCCCGCTGTTCAACATGTGGGGCAGCGTGGTCGGCATCAACACGATGATCGCCTCCGAGTCCGGGGGCTTTGAAGGCATCAGCCTCTCGGTGCCCTCGTCGCTCATCTCGCTGGCGCTGCAGCAGTACAAGCGGACCGGCAACCTCAAGCCGGGCGCCATGCAGGTGGAGATCTCGGGCTCGACGGAGACGATGAAGCTGACGGTGCGCAAGGTCGTCCCGGGCGGCCCCGCCGAGGCGGCGAAGATGCAGGCCGACGATCAGCTTCTCGCGGTGGACGGCCTCGACCTCGGCGCGCAGGACCCCGAGGACGCGATGAAGACCTTTCTCACCTACGTGAAGTACCGTTCCCCGGGCGAGACGATCACGGTGACCGTGCGCCGGGGCGGCCGGGACGTCGTGCTGCCGGTGACGCTCGGCGAGACGAAGCCGCCGGAAGCTCCGCGGCCCGAATGGGCGCCGATCCCACCGAAGGAGGACAAGTCCGGGCCGACGAGTTTCTCGATCTAGCGTACGCCGCCCGAACTGTTTCCGGATTATCAGTTGCCCGCCTTTACGGCGCTCGCACCGGTGTGAGCGCGCCTCTTGACTCCAGGCGCAACCGGGGTCATAATCCGAGGAGTATGGTCGCCCCCTTGCTGCTGATCGCAGCCCTGACGGTCCCCGCCGCCGCGGCCCTGAAGGTGCCGGACTGCATCCACGTGTCCTCGATGTCGGTCGTCTTCAAGCCGGATCTCGATTCGGTGCGCGACTGCCAGGAGAAGGCGCGCCAAAAGATGATCGAGGCGGCCGTCGCCAAGAGCAAACCTCTCTCCGATGAGAAGCTCGAGAAAATCGACGATCTGCAGCGTGAGCAGGTCCGCGAATTTCTCAAGAAGAGCGGCACGATCATCGACGGGACCGCGAAGGCGGCCGCGCTCGGCGGCGTGATCGAGACGGATCTCCAACGCGTGTCGCCTGAAGAGGGCGCGCAGATCAGCGGCCTCGAAAAGCGCCTGCACGCGGCGGCCGGCGACGGCAAGGACGGGATCACGCCCGAGATGGGCCGCGACATCATCGATTCGCTCACGAAGAAACAGGGCTTCGTCAGTCCGGACATGCAGGATCTCATCGACTCGGTCGTCCGCGACGGCGGCAAGCTCACGCCCGAGACGATGAAGAAGCTCCAAGGCGCCGGGCGCGCGGCGAAGGGCGCGGGGCTCGAGCTCAACATCGACAAGAACACCGAGAAGGGCATCCTCGAGCATGACTTCGACAAGGACAAGGAACAGCCGCCCGCGCCCCACGCCGACCCCGGCAATCTGTAAAATACCCGGGTGAAGACCAAACCCGGCGCTCTCGCGTTGTTTCGGCACTTGACCTCGGTTCCCACCGCCCCCTTCCGCGAGGCCGCCGTGTCGCGCAAGGCCCTCGAATGGATTCGCGAAAACCTCGGCGCGCGCGTGAAGGTCCGCCGGGTGCGCGGCGGCTTCATCGTCGCGTACCGCGGCGCGGGCCCGGGCCCGGCGCTGTGCCTCGCGGCCCACCTGGACCATCCCGCCTTCGACCTGCTCAAGGTGACGCGCGCAGGCGCCTCCGCCCGTCTGCGCGGCGGGCTTCCCCCCCACTTGTTGGCGGGCGCCGCCGTCGAGGCATTCCCGATTATCCCCAAAGACAACCGGCCGCTCGCGCGCGGCGTGATCGGTCCCCGTCCCAAGAAAGACGGCGGTTTGTGGACCATCAAATGGATCGAATCTCCAAAAAAAGGCGCCAAGCTCGATTTCGCGGTGCTGGCATTACCCGCATGCGAACTGAACGACGGATGGCTGTCGTCTCGTTCGGTCGACGACTTGCTCGGCTGCGCCATAAGCCTCGAGGCGCTGCGGCGCTTGTCGAAGAAGAAGGCGAAGGTGAATCTGACCGTGCTTCTCAACCGCGCCGAAGAGGTGGGGTTCGTCGGCGCGCTCGACATGCTGCGTTCAGGCGCTCTGTCTGAGTACGACTCGTACTTGTCGATCGAGTCCTCACGCGAGCTCCCGGGCTCCAAGCCCGGTTCGGGCCCCACGATCCGCCTCGGCGACAAGGCGACGGCCTTCGATGCGAACCTCACCGCCTTGCTCGACGACGCGGCCGCCGTCTTGCGCGCGCGCGGAACGACAGTCCAGCGCCTGCGCCTGACCGGAGGCACCTGCGAAGCGACCGCCTACCTCGCCTTCGGCTATGAGTCCGGCGGCGTGGCCGTGCCCCTGGTCAATTATCACAACGGCTGGGGTGCGGCCGCCGTCGCGCCGGAGAAGGTGCGGGTGTCGGACATCGAGGGCGGCGTCAAGCTCCTCGTCGTGACCTCGAAGCTTTTCAGCACGAAGGTTCTGCGCGGCGCCTTGCGCGCGCGGCTCGAAAGGCGCCACGACCACGAGAAGCTCGCGCTCAGGCGGGCATGAAGCACATCGTCTTTTGGGGTCTTAACGATCCGGTCTCAAGCCTGAGCCACATCACGGCCGCGCTCGGCGCGCTGGGCGGCGCGCACTTCCTGTACAAGAAAGGCCGCGGCGACGCGCTGCGCAGTTCGTCGCTCATGATCTTCAGCGCTTCGCTGCTTTTCCTGTTTTCGATGAGCGGCGTCTATCATGGCCTGGCGCCCGGGCCCGAGCGCGTCTTCTTCCGCCGGCTCGACTACGCCGGCATCTGGATCGTCATCGCGGGCTCGGCCACGCCCGTGCACATCCTGCTCTTCAAGGGCCGCTGGCGCTGGGGCCTCATCGCGCTGTTCTGGGGCGTGGCGCTCACCAGCCTCGTGCTCATCGACGTCTATTTCACCCAGCTGCCGTACTGGTCGATCATCACGGCCTACATCGCCGTCTCCTCGCTCGGCGGCATCACTTATGCCCACATCACGGCGCGCTACGGCTGGAAGGAGTCTTCCCTGCTGTTCCTCGGCGGCAGCGCCTACATTGCGGGCGCGCTCATCGACTGTCTCAACGGGCCCGTAATCTTCACGGGCGTGCTCGGCGCGCACGAGCTGTTCCACTTTCTCGTGATCGTCGGCGCGGCCCTGCATTGGAGTTTCATCTACAACTGGGCGGGACGGCGGGATCTCGTCAAAAAGCCTAAGGGGCGCTGAGCGCGCGGTCGATGTCCGCGAGCGCCGCGCGGGCGCCGGCACTGTCGGTCAACGCGAGCACGCGCTCGTAAGCCGCGCGGGACGCGGCGTAGTCCTTTTCCTGGAAGCAGATCATGCCGAGCAGGAACTGCGCGCGGGCGTTTTGCGGGGCGCAGGACGCGGTCTGTTCGAAGAGCGCGCGCGTGGAGCGGTAGGTCAAGTTGCGCGAAACGCTGAGTCCGGCCCAGATCACGAGAAGACCGGCGAGCGCGTGTTCGCCGCGGCGGCTCCGCCCGAATTTTTGAGCGAGAAGAAGACTGAGGCCCGCGGCGGGCAGATAGAGATAGCGGTCGGCGATGGGGCTCACGTTTGAGAAGGAGATCAGATGCAGGAAGGGGAGAAGGCTCGCGGCGATCCACGACAACGCGAACAGGCTCTCTTTGGATTTGCGCAGGCGCCAGATGAGCGCGGCGAAACCGGCGATCCAGAGCGGCCACCAGGAGCCCGACGGCAACGAGCGCTCAAGGCACAACGGGTACGGAACGGCGAGGGTGCGGACATAAAAGGCGAAGGACTCGAGGGGCGAGTACGCGAATTGCGCCGGAAAAACGGCGGGCGCCGTCAGATAGAAAAAACGAAATCTCAGATAGGCGGCGCAGACGATAGCCGCCCCGATGAACAAGCCTCTCAGGCGGCGTGTCTCGGAACGAGCGAACAACATGACGTAGATAAACGACAATAATACGGCGGCGAGGGCTGTCTCCTTGCATAAGAGACCGAAAATAAGGAAAAAACAGATTTTGAACGGCAACGTAACTTTACTCTTTCCGGCGCATATCTGCATGACGCCCAATAAAACGGCAAGAGTGCACGAGGCCGCGAACAAATGACCTTTGAACGCGGAGAAATTAAGAAGCTCCGTATGGGCCGGGAACGCCGCGAACAACAATGCCGCGAGGATCGCCGGCCTGCGGCCGGCGTCTAATGTTCGGGCGACCTGATAAAGCAGCACGGCGTTCAAGACATGCAGACCAAGGCCGAATGAGCGATAGATCAACGGATAAGAATGGAACGCATAATGGAACAATGTGACGACCGGTTGATAGGTGCGTTCGAGGGCGAACGAGAAATAATTTTTGGAGATTAATCCCGACCAGAACTCACCGAAAGAAAGACGGAATACCGGATTGTCCCTGACGTGTCCTGCATCATCATAAACGACCGGCGACATGAGCGCCGGCGCGTAAACGAGAAATATTGCGCCGGCGAACGCGGCTGCGCCGCGCGCGTTCATACGGTCAGACGGCGATGGGTGACCTCGCCGGCCCAGAGACACGATAACGCTAAAAAAACACCTGCGGGGACGTCGACGATGTAGTGCCAGCCGAGGATGACCGTCGACGCGATCACCATCGTGTTTAATGCGACGAGCGCCCAAAATATATTTTTTACCGGCAACGATGCATATGTCGCAAGCACCGACCACGCGACATGAAACGACGGAAAAGCGATGAGGCCGCCGAGCAAGGTGGTGACGGGAAGGAAGCTGTGAACCTGTTCAAATTTCATATGCGTCAGACGCTGGACCTGCAAAAAGTCGGGGCTGGAGAAGACTCCGGCGGGCCCGGAGCTGGGAAAGAAATAATAAAAGAGGCTGCCCGTTATGGAGGAATACACGGTCGCATACAGCAGGACGCGCAGACGGCGCCGGTCGTGCGCATACACCGCGACGACGGGCGCCAGCACGAGCTGGAGCTCGGTCGAGTTGTAGCAGAGGTTGAGAAACGCCCGCAGCGACGGGCGCTCCGCGACCCAGCGCAGAACCGCGACCGTGTCCCAGCCGAGACGCGCGTCGAAGCGGGCGAGGGCGAGGTCGATCCGGGGAAACGGCGAATACTGGATTCCCGTCGTGAGCACGCCCATGACCGCGGCGGTCAGCGCGTAAAAGGCGAGGCCGGCGGCCGCAAAGGACGCGTACGGCGAACGGTCCCGCACCCAATGGCCGAAGATCGCGAAGTCGAGCGCGACGAAGGCGAGCCACCAGCATTCGCGCGGGAAATAGCTTATGCCCGTGTATCGGAAGAAAAACGAGTTGACGGCAAAAAGGCATGCCGCGATGAGCAGGGCCGCCAGGAGCCAGGACGCCAGCCATCGGTCCTCGCGAGAAAGCATCACACGCGAAGTGTACCGCAATCGCCTTGAATTTGGCAAAATGGCCTCATGAAAACATTAATCGCCCTTTTTGTCCTCGCCCTCGCGCCGTCCGCGCACGCCGATCCGTTCGCCGACTTCCAGACCCGCGTGCAGAACGAGTACGTCAAACCCTTCGCCCTCGACCTCGGCGGCATCCTCGGCGGGGCCTCGGCCCACACCGGACGCACGCTCGGCCTGCCCGGGTTCTGGGTGGGCGCGGTCGCCTCGGTCCAGACCCGGCCGGATAAGAACGACCGCGTGCTGCGCGACGCGGGCGTGAAGGCCTTCGGCCTGCCGATGATCGAGGCCGGCATCGGACTGCCCTTCAAGATCGACGTGATCGTGCACGGCGTCAGCGGCGGGGGCGTCTCGATCTACGGCGGCGGCCTGCGCTACGGCCTGTACCGCACCGACCTCGTGGACTCCTTCCTGCCGAACGTCTCGATCTCGGCCTTCGGCGACAAGGTCAACCATCGCTACTTCAACGCGTCCCACGGCGCCCTCAACGCGGTCGCGACCTGGAACCTGCCGATCGTCAAACCCTACTTCCTCGCGGGCTTCGACGTCACCGAGGTGAAGGTCGGCGCGGCGACGACGGCGGGCGTCATCGGAACGAAGGCCACCGCGCGCGGCTCGCGCTTCTCGGCCGGCGTGGACGTGCATCCCCTTCCCTTGGTCAGCCTGCGCGGAGCGTACACCTTGCGCCACGGCGTCCCCGGCTTCGACCTCGGGCTCGGCGCCCAGTTCTAAAGTGGCGATCTACACGCGCACGGGCGACAAGGGCGAGACCGGCCTGTTCGGCGGGGCGCGCGTCTCCAAAAGCAGCCTGCGCGTCGCCGCCTACGGCGAAATCGACGAGCTCAACAGCTCGCTCGGCGTCGCGCGGGCGGCGCTCCGAGAGGATCCGGCGCTCGGCTCCGTGGACCTCGGCCTGGCGCGCGTCCAGGCCGAGTGCTTCGTCATCGGCGCTTTGCTCGCCACGCCCGCCGACAAACTCGGCAAACTGAGCCCCCCCTTCGACACCGGCCTTCCCGCCGACGCGCCCAAGCGCCTCGAGGCCGAGATCGACGCCTGGGATAAAAATTTAACGCCGCTCAAGACCTTCATCCTTCCGGGAGGCGGACGCGCGGGCGCGGCCCTGCACCTGGCGCGCGCCGTGAGCCGCCGCGCCGAACGCGCGGCCGTGAATCTGTCCGCCGTTGAAAAAATACCGGACGGCGTGATCGTATATCTGAATCGATTTTCGACATGGTTGTTTGTCGCCGCGAGGTTCGTGAATAAAGAGACGGGCCACGCCGAAACGCCTTGGACAGGTCTTAATCAATGAGCGCAGTCGTCGTCATGGGCGTCGTTCACGAGTACCCCTCCAAAGGTAAGATGGCCGCACGCCGAGCGCTCAACAACGTTTCTTTTTCCGTCGCCGAAGGCGATATTTTTGGCTTATTAGGACCGAACGGGGGCGGTAAAAGCACTTTATTTCGCATTCTCGCGACGTCGTTTGCGCCCACAAGCGGATCGGCGGAGATTCTGGGTCGTAATTTAGTCGCCGATCCCTCCTCGGTCCGCCCGCTCCTCGGCGTCGTGTTCCAATCCCCGTCTCTCGACAATAAATTAACGGTGCGAGAGAACCTCATTCATGGCGGACGGCTTTACGGACTCTCCGGACCAAGCTTAACGAAGCAGCTAGACGACATGCTGTCCCGTTACCGCCTGACGGCCCGCGCCGGCGACCTATGCGGGACCTTGTCCGGCGGCCTGCGCCGCCGCGTCGAACTCGCGAAAAGTCTCCTGCACAAGCCGAAAGTCATACTTCTCGACGAACCCTCCACCGGCCTGGACCCGGCCGCGCGCGCGGACCTCTGGGACCATCTCCTCGCCCTCAAGAAAGAAGGCGCGACGATCCTCACAACGACTCATCTCATGGACGAGGGCGACCGCTGCGACCGCGTCGCCATACTCGATCAGGGCAAGATCGTGGCCATGGGCACGCCGGAAGCGCTCAAGGCCGAGATCGGCGGCGACGTCATCACCATCGAGGCCGACGACGCCTCGGGCCTGCGCGACGAGATCACCAAGCGCTTCGGCGTCACGCCCCAGGCGTACGGCGCCCAATTGCGCCTCGAGCGCGCCGCGGGCCACGCCTTCATCCCTCAACTCGTCGAAGCCTTTCCCGGCCGCCTGCGCACGGTCAGCCTCTCGCGCCCGAGCCTCGAGGACGCCTTTCTGCACCACGCGGGCCGCCGCTTCGCCGATTCCGACGAGGCCAAGTCATGACCGCCATGCTGACGCTCTGGGAGCGCGACATCGTCCGCTTCTTCCGCGACAAGCCGCGCGTGATCGGCGGCCTCGTGCCGCCGATCGTGTTCTGGCTCCTGATCGGCTCCGGCCTGGGCACGGCCGTGCGCGTGCCCGGCGCGCCCGAGGGCCTGAGTTTTATTCAGTTCTTCTACGCAGGGACCTTGGTCCTGATCGTGCTGTTCACTTCGATCTTCGCCACGATCTCGATCATCGAAGACCGCCGCGAGGGCTTCCTGCAGTCGGTGCTCGTCGCCCCGGTCTCGCGCATGTCCATAGTTCTCGGCAAGGTGCTGGGCTCAGCCACCGTCGGCCTCGCGCAGGGCCTCGCGTTTCTGCTGCTGGCCTGGCCCGCGGGCCTGCACCCGGGCATCGAGGGCTACGCTCTGGCCGTCGCCGTCCTGACTTTCGCCTCGATCGGCCTCACCGGCCTCGGCTTCTGCATCGCCTGGGTGCTCGACTCGTCCCAGGGCTTTCACGCGGTCATGAACCTTTTTCTGATACCGATGTGGATGCTGTCAGGAGCGCTGTTCCCGGCTTCCAGCGCGCCGCGCTTTCTCCAAATGGTGATCGCGGCCAACCCGGTGTCCTACGCGGTCACCGGGCTCCAACACGCGCTGCTGCCGTCCGTGGTTGCGGCGGGAGCCGCGTCCGCGTGCGCCTGCCTCGCGGTTCTGGCCGCATTTTCGGCCGTCATGCTCGTCGCCTGCGTCGCCGTCGCCTCGCGCCGCGACGCGCGCTGACCGTTCCGGTTATTTGGCGGGCTCGCAGCCGCGTCCGGTGAGAACGACGCCCGACATGGTCGCCGAGCAGCGCTCGATCAGGCCGCCCGGGCAGCAGCGCTCCTTGATCTCATCGTAGTTCGCCGCACCCGAGCAATTTCCATCGGGAGAGGAGGCCATAATCCGGCACTTCACCTCGACCCGGTCCGCCACGCCGTCCACGCGTCGTTTGGTGATGCGTGAAATCGGAAGCGAGAGCGCGCGCCGTGCGGCCGGGGACAGGGCGATGACGGGCTTTGAGATCGTGGCGGTGGACTTCTCGGGCTCGTACGCGGACTTCGGCCTCTGGTAAGGCTTCGGCACGCGGCCCTTCTTGTCGGAGATGATGATGTCGCCGCCCCTCGGCGTCGAGCCGGTGTTGCCCGACATGCCGCCGGACGAAGACTGCTCTTCGTTCTTCGAGGGGGGAGACCCGCAGCCGCCCTCTTCATCGCCGCAGCCGAACACGGTCAGCAGAAACAGGGCGTTCAAAGCCGTCAAAAGACGCAGGCGCGATTTCATTCCCCAGAGTTTAAGGCGTCTCCCCGGTTTCGTCAACCCTTGTCGGCCTTCCTCGGCCTTGCTAGACTCTCGGCATGATTCAAGACCTGCTCGGCTCAATCGCCTCGGCGCAAGCCTATCGCCGCTTCGCCGTGGAAAAAACCAGCCGCACCATCCTCTATCTCTTCTTCATAGCCTCCCTATTCACAATCGGCGGCGGGTTCGCCATGCAGCTGCGCGTCGGGCCCATCGTCGACGAGACCTTCGACTGGCTCGGCGCGGAGGTCCCCGCCTTGACCTTCTCCTCCGGCAAGGTCACCAGCTCCGACCCCGCGCCCAAGCGCCTGGTGCATCCCAAGGCCGCCGAGGTCGCCGTCATGATCGACACGACGCGGACCGAGCCCGTGACCTTGAAAACGATGCAGGACGCCAAGGTGCTGGCCTACCTGACCAACAACGCCTTTTATATCGAACAGCAGCAGGGGAAGATCGAGATTTACGATCTATCGAAGGCCGCGCTCGAGCGCCCCATGGTCGTCGACGCCAAGTTTTTCCGCGAGGCCTCCGGCGCGCTGAAGAAGATCGTCTATCCGCTCGCGGTCCTCACCGTGTTCGCGTTCGCCGCGGCGTGGACGGCCTTCGCGGGCCTGCTCTACGCGCTCCTCGCGATGCTTCTGAATTCCATCGCCGGCGGCAAGCTGTCCTTCGGCTCTCTCTATCAGATCACGCTCCACGCGCAGACGGCCGCCCTGCTCGTCCGGATCGTCATGGCCTTCCTGCCGTTTCTGATCCCGATGTCCGGCTTGGTCACGATCTTCATCACCTCGGTCTATCTCTGGATGGCCGTGAAGGCCAACGCGGCCGCCGCCGCCGAAATATCGGCCATTTGAAAGCAGGCTTAGCGCTGACTTTTCTCGCGGCACTGGCCGGCGGCTGCGAGTGGCTGACGGGCGACTTCCAGCTCTCGGGCGTCGTCGAGATATCGCCGCTGCTCGAGGCCCGGGCGCCGAAGACCAATTCGGTCCTTTTCGTCATCGCGCAGAACGCCGGCGGCGTGCCCGTCGCCGTGCATCGCATCGTCAATCCTGAATTTCCGGCCTCGTTCACCATGGCTCCGCAGGATTTGCTTGTGCCCGGCATCCGCCGCAACGAGCTTCTCACGATCGTGGCTCGGCTCAACGCGCACGGCACCCTCAGCGCCGCGAAACCGGGCGATCTTGAGGGCCGCAGCCCGGGCCCCGCGCATCCCGGCGACCGCGGCGTGACGGTGCGTCTCGATAAGGCCCTGTGAGAATCAACCGCCTCGCGCCGCTCGTCCTTGCCGCCGCTCTCGCCGCCTGCGGGGCGCCTTCGGCCCGCCGCGACTCCGCGTCCGGGACGATGTCGGGCCTCGACGTCCTCGTTGCGGACGACTTCCGTTCCCTGCGCGGCAAGCGCGTCGGCGTGCTCACCAACAGCACCGCATTGGACCGCCGGGGGCGCTCAATCGTGGACCTGCTCGCCGCAGAACCCGGCGTGAACCTCGCCGCGATCTTCACGCCCGAGCACGGCTACGCCGCCGCGAGCGAATCGGAGCATATTCCGTCCGGCCGCACACGCGTCAACGGCAAGGACATCCCGCTGTACAGCCTGTACGGCGGCGGCATCGAGACCATGCGCCCGAAGCCGGAACAGCTGCAGGGCCTCGACGTCCTGATCTTCGACATTCAGGACATCGGCGCCCGCTTCTACACATACCTTGCCACCATGGGTATGGCCCTCGAAGAGGCGAAAACAGCCGGGGTCGATTTCGTCGTCCTGGACCGCCCCAACCCGATCCGCGGCGACATCGTCGAGGGCCCGATTCTCGCCGACCCGAACCTGCGCTTTCTCACGCCGACCGCCTATTACCAGGTCCCCGTGCGCCACGGCCTCACCGCGGGCGAGATGGCGCTGTGGCATAACCGCTCCGTCGGCCACCGGCGTCTGAGCGTCGTCAAATTGAGCGGCTGGAAACGTTCGCAGTGGCACGACCAGACCGGACTGCTCTGGGTGCCGCCCTCGCCGAACATGCCCAGCGTGGAGGCGGCCTCGCTGTATCCCGGCATCGGAATTTTCGAGTCCTCGAACATCGCGGTCGGACGCGGCACGCCCATACCTTTCCGCTGGATAGGGGCACCCTGGATGAAGGCTGAGGAGATCGTTTCGCGCCTGCAGGGTACCGTCGAGGGCGTCGAGTTCTCAGTACAGGATTACACGCCGAGCAAAAGCGTCTTCGCGAACCAGGCCTGCCACGGCGTGAAGATCACCGTCACCGACCGCGACTCGATGCGCCCGCTCGCGGTGTTCCGGCATCTCGCCCTCGCCCTGCGCGAGTTCAACCCCAAAGAGTTCGAGTGGCGCTGGGACGAGGTCAAGCGCATGGTGGGCGTCGACGAATTCCGCCTGCTGTGGGAGACCGGCGCCGGTGACGAGGCCTTCATCGCGCTGTTCGACAAAGGCCCGCGCGACTTCGAGGCCTCCCGCCGCCCGATCCTCCTATATTAGGTGTCAGGCCTAACGGTACTGACAGTATTGCTGATACTCAAACCTTAAAATACTGTCACTACCGTTAGGCCTGACACCTATGCGCGGCCTTCGCCGTCGAGCGCCGGCGCGAGGAGCCAGCCGAGGCCGAAGGTCCCGACCGTGCCGATGATGACGAGCCAGCTCCAACCAAGCGGAATGATCGCCTTCTCGGACAGGCCGAGCAAGATCGCGTTGACGACCGCCATGGTCCCCATCGCGACGACCACGGCCTTCTCGCCCTTGCGCTTGGTCAGCATGCCGAGCAGGAACACGCCGAGCAGCGAGCCGTAGGTCACGCCGCCGATC